>Ga0105107_10003417_pt1 | contig 10548 bp, 8 predicted proteins | sample PPLLaktember2015_6_FD_79335 | JGI IMG/M metagenome (GOLD analysis project Ga0105107, IMG submission 79335) | Freshwater sediment microbial communities from Prairie Pothole Lake near Jamestown, North Dakota, USA - PPLs Lake P8 Core (1) Depth... | ecosystem: Environmental > Aquatic > Freshwater >... | reverse complement strand
CGGCGGGGTGATGGGGTCCCGCAGGCCGCGGTAATCGAAAGAGGATACCCCCGCGGCGACCAGGGCGTTGAGGTCCACCGGCTGGCCGTCCAGTTCGGCCACCGTCGAGGGCAGGCAGAACTTGTTGCGGGCAATCTGATTGTCCATGTACACGTTTTGCAGCCACTCCCGGTGGGCCTGGGCAGGAAAACGGGTGCCGTGGGTCAGCCAGTAAAGAAAGGGCGCCGAATCCTGCAAGGCTTCGCGTCGCAGGGCCCTTGCAAAAAAACCGAAGGGGACGCTGTAGCGCACCCCGGGTTGAATCTCCTGCATGCCCGCTTCGATGACCTGCGGCGGAACGTTGACAGCCCCGAAGAGTTCATCCATCAGCTCGCGGTCGTAGTGGCGCCGGATGACGGTGCGCATGGGGCCCATGCCGCTTTCGGCGTCGTCGAAATTAAACGGCGAGGCCATCAGGACCACCTTGAGGATGTCCATCTCCTTTCCCTGGGCCCAGCGCTCCTGCACCCTGCGGGCGAGGTAGGGCAGAAAAAGGGTGCCGCCCATGCAGTAGCACATGGCGCAGATTTCACTTTCCGGGTGGCGCTGGGTGATCAGATCCAGATAGCGGTCGTGAATTTCCTTGCCGTAAAATCCCAATCCCAGACCCGTCTCCTCCGGTCCGGGGTTGCCGTAATCCACGAGGTAGACGGCGAAGCCTTCCTCCAGCATGCCGGCAATAACGGATTTGCCGGGCCCCAGATCAAAAATTTCGGGCTTGTTGATCAGGGGCGTGATCATGTAGAGCGCTTTGCCGTTGGGGGCGATATCCGGTGGCAGCGGGTAGTGGCGCAGGGTCACCGCATGCTGCCTGGAGTGAGCCACCGTCTCGTAGGTGGAATACCCGAGTTTGCCCTGGGTGCTGATTTCGCCATAGGCGCGGTAGTCAAAGGCCTTTTCGGCATACAGGTTTTCAAATCGGACCTGCAGTTCATCGAGGTATTCCGTAAAGTCGCAGGGGGCGCCGTCGGTGCCGTCGGGCTTGCGAAAGGGCAGCGGCTGGTTTTTCAGCGGCGTCTCGGTAACCAGCATCAGCAGGCACTTCAACAAATCCTTCAGGGCCATCAGTCCCGTCAGGCCGCGGCTGTTATAGGACCGCTCGAGCCAGGCAAAATCCTGCACCACCGCCTGCAGCCAAGCGATTCCTTCAGGGCTTTTCGTAACCTGCCGGGCCTTGTCACGGTCAAAACGCTCGTTTTCGATGAAAAAACCGCAAAAGTTGGCCAGCAAACCGGCGTAGGTGGCCTCGATGCGGTCATTTTGCTCGGCATAGATGTCGGGGTTGCGGCCGGTTGAAACTGAAATTTTGGCCCAGAGCTTTACCGGGTCGGTAAAGCTGTATTTGAGCATCTGGCTCTGCCAGGCGGCCCCCAGCGCCCAAGGCCCCAAGGTCAGTGGGTAATCGCTGAGCCAATCCAGCGCGCGTCGCCACCCGAAAACCGCTCGGGTGAAACTGCCGGCCAGGTTGCTAACGAGCGGAATCGCGGTCTGATGGCCCTCGTGATTGTCGGCCGGGGTGGATCCCATCAGGGCCAGAAGGCTGTCCGCGGTAATTTCGTGGAGGTTTTTGGGGGGGGGAGTCATCGCTCGCCTCCGTTCGATAGGGCTGTCGGCGCGGCGTTTCTTGGCTGCAGATGCACCTCAAAGCGCGGCAGGTATGGGGCATTTTTTCTGACGCGACCCTAAAAGCATAAACCGCAACGACCAAGGCAAGCTAAAAACAAAAGAAATGTTTGCCGCCTTAAACGCTTTCATGCTACTAGTTAATTTAATGCTGTTGTTACAGTAAAGTCAAGCGCTAATATTGCGCTGCACAAAAAGTGCGGCGACGCAAAGGGCCGTGTGTCAACGAGCGCTCACGGCTGGCGGTTATGCCGGCATTTGGCGGTCAGCGCCGGGGGCGTTACCGGCCGTGATCGTAGGACCCTGCGGGGCCGTTCCTGCTGGGATGAACCGATGAATGCCCGGAGAGGAACCCAATCGTGGAGCAGCTCAAAATTTTCAAAAAATACGCCAATCGGCGTCTTTACGACACCGAGGAAAGCAAGTACGTCACCATTACCGAGGTCGCCGACTTCATCAAGGCCGGGCGGCAGGTCCAGGTCCTGGAGGCCAATACCCAGGAGGATGTCACGGCCTTCATTCTGACCCAGGTGGTCTTGGAGTCGGCTCGCCAACAAAACGTGCTCCTGCCGGTGCCGGTGCTGCATCTGGTGATCCGCTACGGCGACAATCTCTTGGGTGAGTTCTTCGAAAAATACTTTCAGCTCACTCTGAAAAATTATCTCGCCTATAAAAGCGCGTTCGATCAGCAATTCAAGGCCTGGCTCGATCTTGGAGTGGATATGACCGATTTTCCCAAAAAATCGCTGGTGGACATGGCGCCCTTCAAATCGTTCTTGGACCTTATCGGTGAAACCGCACCGGCGGAAGAGGGCAAGACCCGCAAGTGAGTCTGATCGGCCTTGCGCCAACATCCCTGATCCCCCCCCTCGAATCCGGCCGGCACCCCGCCCGGCAGCCGATTTTCGATGTCACCTGCGGACCGCCGTCCAGAAAAGGTTCTTCCGGCGCGCGCGGCTCAACAGCGCTGCCCGGTTCGGCAAGTACACGACCGCAATGGAATCCGAAGCGGCCTGATTTCCAACTCCCAGGCCGACCCTGAAAAGGCTTTGCATGGCAACCTTCTGGAACTGGTGGCAGCAACTGCCGGCGAATCTCGACCCCGTTTTGTTTCAAATCGGCAGCTTCAGGGTGCAATACTACGGCCTGATGTATATCGTGGCATTCGGCCTGACCTACTGCCTGGTTCTCTGGCGGGTGCGCCACGAGCAGCGCTTCGATTTGAGCACCGAGCAGATTCAGAATTCGCTGACCGCCCTGATAATCGGGGTTATCGTCGGCGGCCGCCTGGGGTATGTGCTCTTCTATAATTTTTCTTACTACCTCGCGCACCCCTTGGAAATCTTCCTGCCCTTCCGGTTTGCAAACGGGTTGACCTTTACCGGAATTTCGGGCATGTCCTATCACGGCGGCCTCATCGGGGTGGCGGTGGCGGCTTGGTGGCACTGCCGCAGGGTCGGGCTGGCGCTCCGCGATCTGGCGGATCTGTATGCGCCGGCGGTTCCGCTGGGCTACACCTTCGGCCGGATCGGCAACTTCATCAACGGCGAGCTGTTCGGCCGGACCACGACGGTTCCCTGGGGGATGGTCTTCCCACAGGCGCCCGACCCCTACCTGCGGCATCCGTCCCAGCTGTATGAGGCCTTCTTCGAGGGGATTTTGCTGTTTGCAGTTTTATGGTGTCTGCGCACGCGGGTCTCGCTGCGGGGCGGGATGCTGCCGCTCTATCTGGCGGGCTATGGCGGGGTTCGCTTCGTCCTGGAATATTTTCGTCAACCCGATGCCCACCTGGGTGCCGTTTTTCTGGGATTTTCGATGGGGCAGGTGCTCTGTCTTGGGATGGTGCTGGCCGGGCTGGCCATTTGGGTCTTCCTGCGGCGCCGGGCTTCGGCCGAACCGCTTCGCCGCTGAACGTCGCCCGCCGCGACCGCCCGCAAGGCCATGCTGCAGCGGCGACCGGCTCAGAATGGATGGATCATGACGCTTTACCTATACAACACCCTGACGCGCCGCAAAGAGGTTTTCAGCCCACTTTTCCCCGACTTCGTTGGCCTCTACACCTGCGGGCCGACCGTTTACAACTTCGCCCATATCGGCAATCTGCGGACCTTCATCTTCGAGGACGTCCTCAAGCGGGTGCTGACCTACAACGGCTTTGCGGTCAAGCACGTGATGAACATCACCGACGTGGGGCACCTGACCGGCGATCGTGACATGGGCGAGGACAAGCTGGAGAAGGGCGCCCGCCGGGAAGGCAAAAGCGCCTGGGAGATCGCCGCCTTCTATACCCGCGCCTTCCGGCAGGACATCGCGCATCTCAACATCATCGAGCCGAGCGTCTGGTGCCGGGCGACCGAAACGATTGCCGACCAGATCGCCCTGATCCGGATCCTGGAGGAAAAGGGCTACACCTATCGCACCAGCGACGGCCTCTATTTCGACACGGCGCGCTTCAAGGATTACGCCAAGCTTTCCCACCAGAACCTGGAAGCCCTGCAGGAAGGCGCGCGGGTCGAGCGCAACCCCGAAAAGCGCAACATGACCGACTTTGCGCTCTGGAAGTTCTCGCCCCCGGGGGTCCAGCGCCAAATGGAATGGGATTCGCCCTGGGGGGTGGGCTTTCCCGGCTGGCACATCGAGTGTTCGGCCATGAGCATGAAGTATCTCGGGGACCACCTCGACATCCACTGCGGCGGTGCGGACCACGTCGACGTGCACCACACCAACGAGATCGCCCAATCCGAGGCGGCCACCGGCAAACCGTTTTTCAACTTCTGGATGCACGGCGCCTTTCTGAACATCGCCGGCGGCAAAAAAATGGCCAAAAGCGACGAAAACTTCCTGACCCTGGAGACCACCTTCCTCAAAAAGGGCATCAATCCCCTGGCCTATCGCTACGCCGCCTTCCAGACCCACTACCGCAAACCCATGGAGTACAGCGAAGAGAGCGTCGCCGCGGCCCAGAACGGTCTGCGCCATCTCTACAACCAGGTGCGCAGCCTGAAGGCCGCCCCCCCGGATGCCGGGGGTGGGCTGCCGGCGGATTTTCAGGCCAAGTTCCGTGAGGCCATCAACGACGACCTCAATCTGCCGCGGGTCATGGCCGTGGTCCAGGAGCTGCTCAAATCCAGTCTGAGCGATGCTGAGAAGCTGGCAGGGGTTCTGGACTTTGACCGGGTGCTGGGGGTGGGGCTGGCAAGTCTCGACCAGGATGATGCGCTGCCCGAGGCGCTGCGCAAGCTGGTCGACCAGCGCGAGGCGGCGCGCGCCGCCAGAAACTGGGCGCTCTCGGACCAGCTGCGCGACGAGATCCAGGCCAGGGGCTACCTGGTGCAGGACAGCCGCGACGGCATGAAGGTGATCAAGCCGTGACCGGCATCGCAGCCGCAAGCGGCTGCCCCCTCAGCCGCCGGGCGATGCTGAAGCAGGCGGCGTTGCTGGCCGCCGGGATTTTTTTCGAAGGGCCGGGGGGGCTCTGGGCCGGCGCGCCGGCCGGCCGCGGGCCCCAGCCTGGGGCGCTGCCCCTGGACGAAGCCCACCAGATGCGGATCAGCCCCGAAGATCGCTGCCCGCTCTGCGCCATGAAGGTCATCAAGTATCCGCGCTTTTCCTGCGCCATTCAACTTGCGGACGGGCGCACGTTTTATTTCTGCAGCGCCGGCTGCCTGATTCGCTCCTGGCTGCACCCCGATTATTTTCTGGGGGTACCGGCCGACACGCTTCGGCGGGCCGTGGTACGGGAGTATTTTTCGGGTGAGCAGTTGGATGCCGTCGCGCTGCGCTGGGTGGCGGGCTCGGACGTGGTGGGGCCGATGGGGCCGGCAGTGGTGGCGCTGCGGGATGACCCGCGTTTCCTGGAGGCTTTTCAGCGGCGCCACGGCGGCACGGCCAGCTTTCGGCTCGCCGAGTTGACCGACGCCCAGTGGCAGACGCTCACCGGGCGGAGCGCATTGCCCGCCGAGCCGTGAGCCATCTGCAGCCCCCGGACGGCCTCAGGTGGTCTCGATGTTCAGCAGGTGGCCCATCTTTAACTTTTTGCATTCCAGGTAGCAGCGGTTATGGGTGTTGGGTGCAATCTCGATCGGCACCTGTTCCACGACGCTCAGGCCGTAGCCTTCCAGGCCGACGATCTTTTTGGGATTGTTGGTGATCAGCCGCATTTTGCGCACCCCCAAATCCACCAGGACCTGCGCGCCGATCCCGTAGTTGCGCAGATCGGCCTTGAAACCCAGCTCCTGGTTGGCCTCGACCGTGTCGAAGCCCTCGTTCTGGAGAACATACGCCTTGAGTTTGTTCACCAACCCGATGCCGCGCCCCTCCTGACGAACATAGAGCAGCACGCCGGCGCCGGCCTTTTCCATCATGGCCATTGACTTGTGCAGCTGGTCGCCGCAGTCGCAGCGCAGGGAGCTGAAAATGTCGCCGGTGAAGCACTCCGAGTGCACCCGCACCAGCACCGGGCTGTGCGGGTCGATGGTGCCTTTGACCAGAGCGATGTGCTGAAAATTATCCACGATGTTTTCGTAGACGATGATCTTGAATTCCCCGCCGTAAATCGTGGGGATGACCGACTCCGCCGTGCGGCGGACGAAAGATTCGGTCCCCATGCGGTATTCGATCAGGTCAGCGATGGTGCAGATCCCGATGCCGTGCTCAGCGCTGAATTTCTCCAGGGCCGGCATGCGCGCCATGCTGCCGTCCTCATCCATGATCTCGCAGATTACCCCGGCCGGCTTCAGACCCGCCAGACGCGCCAGGTCCACCGCGCCCTCGGTCTGCCCGGCGCGTACCATGACCCCCCCGTTGCGGGCACGCAGCGGAAAAACGTGGCCCGGCCGCACCAGGTCTTCCGGGCGCGCGCTGTCGGCCACGGCCGTCAGAATGGTGTGCGCCCGGTCGGCCGCCGAAATGCCGGTGGTCACCCCCCGGCGGGCCTCGATCGAAACCGTGAAACCGGTTTTGAACTGGGAGGTGTTGTGGCCGACCATCAGGGGCAGGTCGAGCGCGTCAAGCTTCTCGCCGGTCATGGGCAGGCAGATCAGGCCACGGCCGTAGCGGGCCATGAAATTGATCGCCTGCGGGCTCACCTTTTCGGCGGCCATCATCAGATCGCCTTCGTTCTCACGGTCTTCGTCATCCACCAGGACGACCATTTCGCCCGCTTTAACGGCTTCAATCGTCGCTTCGATGGTTAAATGCGCCATGCTTTCGCCTCTCCGTCGCTGATGATTTCAGCAGCTTCCAGTGGTGCCGTGGGGCGTCGCTGGATGGGTAATTTCAAGAACAGAGAAATCCACACCGCTGTTTTCTCCGCGCTCTCAGCGTCTCGAGCGCAGCGGGCGGTGAATAGACACGACTAAAATTAGTACCATTTTGAGGGTAGCGCAATCCCATTAAGAGCGAAATCTCAAAATCCCCCAGCCGGCCGACCGCCGATGTCATCGGGTCGGGCGGTTGACACCCGCGGGAGGCTTTTTTATGATATGATATCAAAGTACGCATCGATACCGTGGGAATCGGTTCCGCGGCGGGTTGAATTTTCGAAGGGGTCCCGCCCGGCCTGCAAGGACCCCGATTCCAACCACGCTAACTTCAGGAGGCCTTCGTTATGCTGACCAGAAGGGACGTTTTTCCGCCGCCGGGGGGGGTGAGCCGACGGCAATTCATCAGGTGGTCTGCGCTGGCGGCCGGCGGCTTGCTGACCGGGTGCGCGGTCAATCCCGTGACGGGCCGCTCCCAGCTGATGCTGGTCTCGGAGGACCAGGAAATTCAGCTCGACCGCCAGAATTCACCCTACCAGTTCTCGTCGGATTACGGCGCCCTCCAGGACGCGGCGCTCAACCGCTACATCCAGCAGACCGGCATGCAGCTGGCGGCCCACACCCATCGCCCGCAGATGCCCTACTCGTTCCGCGGCGTCAACGCCACTTACGTCAACGCCTATGCATTTCCCGGCGGCAGCATCGCCGCAACCCGCGGCATTCTCCTCAAACTGCAGAACGAGGCCGAGCTGGGCGCGCTGCTGGGCCATGAGCTGGGGCATGTCAACGCCCGCCATACCGCCGAGCAGATGTCCAAGGGGATGCTGACCCAGACGCTGGTGGGGGGGCTGGCGATTGCCGCCGGCACCCAGAGTTCAGCCCTGGCTGAACTGACCTCGCAACTGGGGATGCTCGGGGCCGGCGCGCTGCTGGCCTCTTACAGCCGCGACAACGAACGCCAGGCCGACGCTCTCGGGATGGAATACCTGGTCCGGGCCGGATACGGCAGTGAGGGCTTTGTCGGTCTGATGAACATGCTCAACACCCTCTCCCACCAACAGGCAAGCGCCACCGCGCTGCTGTTTTCAACCCATCCCATGAGCACCGAACGCTACCAGACCGCTCTGGCGATGGCCGGGGGTCAGTACCGCCATGCCAGCGGGCAGCCCCTCTACCGTGAGCGCTACATGGACCACACCGCCCGCCTGCGGACGATCCGCCCCGCCATCGAGGCCATGCAGAACGGTGAAAAGGAGATGGGCGCTCAGAACTACAGTGCCGCCGAAACCCAGTTCCGCTCAGCCCTGCGGGCGGCCCCCGGGGACTACACCGGTCTCTTGCTGATGGCCAAATGCCAGCTGGTCCAGAAGAAGTTCGCCGAGGGCGCCCGCTACGCGCAATCGGCTCAGCAGGCCTATCCCGAGGAGGCCCAGGCCCATTATTTAAGCGGTTACGCGCGGCTTTCGACCAAGGACTACGAGGGGGCTTACCGGGCCTTCACCCGCTACGACGGGCTGCTGGGCGGGAATCCCGTTATCCCCTTTTTCAAGGGATACGCCCAGGAAGGCATGCAGCACAAAAAAGAGGCCGCCGAGAACTATTACCGCTACCTGCAGGTGGTTCGGGAGGGTGACAAGGCCCAGCACGCCTATCGGCGGCTGGTGGAATGGGGCTACCTCCAAAATTAAGCCCGGTGCCCGTCGCCCTTCAACGTGCGCATCGCCCGCAAAATTTCCGCCGGGCGCCGCCGGTACAAGCCCCGGCAGAATTTTTTAATGGGGTCGCGGGCCTTTTCGACGGTCGCAAGCGCGGGAAAAACGGGCAACCCCAAGGCATCGAAATCGATCTTTTGAAACGCCATGCGCTGATCGATCTGGGCGGTCTTGCCGTCGAAACCGGAGCCCAGGATGTTGGCCCGCTCCTCATGGATCACATCGAAGCGCTTGATGTACTGCAACATCTGCGAGGGTGACGACTGGCGATTGACGCGGTCGATATCCACGTTCAAGCGGTCGCAGAATTGGTGCACACTGGTGTAGTTTACGGTCACCCGCATCCGGCCCTTGACGTCGGGGTCCGGGACATAGCGGCCGAGCATGTATTCTTCTCGGACGGCATGCAAATCGGCGTAGGCGTCTACCACCAGCTGGGTGAACACCCCGCGGCGGGTCAGCGCGAAGGGCCAGCGGGGCGGGGGTGTTGGCGGCGCTGCGGCCGGATCCGCTGGAAACCCGTCGAAGGTCACGCCCAGCGCATCGCCCAGGCCGCGTGTTTCCGCGTCGTCGAGCAGCAGGCAGCGCAGCAGGCCGGCGGCGCTGGTCACCCGGTGGGCTTTTTGATGCAGGCGCCGGGAGTGGGCATACAGCCGGTCGATGCGGCGCTCCAGTTGCGTGCGGGTGCCGAAGAAGTTTTCCGCCATGTCGCTGAGCACTTCTTCGGCCAGGGATTCGGATAGAAGCTCGCGCTGGTCCATAGATGACTCCGGTTATCGCGTCCTCGGTCGGGAATTAAACGGTTGAAAGGCGTCCCGCTCTGATTCATATAACACTTTCAGCAATCCGTGAAAACCGCTATCCGGCCGCCGGCAGTCGATGTGTTTGCGGCCGGCGGCCGGAGGAGAGCCAAAATGCCTTTTGAACCCGGCTTTATCCCCGGTATTCAGGCCACCGAGCGGGCCTGGTGGTTTCTGTTCCGCGAAAACGAACTCCTGATCGACGCCCGCGGCGGTGGCTCGGCGATACCCCGTCGGGCCGATTTTGCGGGTCTGCCCCCCCCGGTGATTGCCCCCCAGAGCCTTGGCCGCCTGAACGGCGAGCCGGCCTTTGCGGCGGCGATTACCAACGGCGCGCGTATGCCCGCCGGCATGCAGTTTCGTTCCGTGCGCAGCCTTTTCGGGGACCTGACCGATGAGGTCCACCAGGCGGCGGGATATGCCTTTCAGATTCTCGACTGGCACCGCCGCCACCATTTCTGCAGCCGCTGCGGGGCGCCGCTGCAGGACAAGCCCGATGAGCGCGCCCGCCAGTGTCGGCGCTGTGATCTGACCGTTTACCCGCGCATCAACCCCTGCATCATCGTGGCCGTCGTCAAGGGCGACGAACTCCTGCTGGTGCGCCGCCGCGGCATTGCGGCCGGCCGCTACAGCGTTATCGCGGGGTATGTGGAGGCGGGCGAAACCCTGGAGGACTGCCTGCGGCGCGAGGTCCTGGAGGAGGCCGGCATCCGGGTCGGCCGGATCGCCTACTTCGGCAGTCAGCCCTGGCCGTATTCCAGCTCCCTGATGGTGGCCTTTACGGCCGAATATGCCGCCGGCGAGATCCGCCCCGACGGGCGCGAAATCAGCGACGCGGGCTGGTTTCGGGCGCAGTGCCTGCCGCCGGTGCCGGGCTGGGGCAGCATTGCCGGTCGGCTGATCGAATGGTTTGCCCAGCAGGCGCCAGAGCAGGCAGGTGGGGCCTGACCACCAGGCTTCTCCCGGCCGCCGCCGGCGACCGCCGCTGTCCCTGGTGCGTGGAAACCCATGCAGGCCGCTGCCTTTTCGATAGCGGTGAAGGGTCCGGCAGGGCTGAGGGCTGCCGGTGATCGGTCCCAAACCTTTTTTTCGCCTGCGCGATCCCCAAAGAGG
>Ga0105107_10003416_pt1 | contig 10551 bp, 8 predicted proteins | sample PPLLaktember2015_6_FD_79335 | JGI IMG/M metagenome (GOLD analysis project Ga0105107, IMG submission 79335) | Freshwater sediment microbial communities from Prairie Pothole Lake near Jamestown, North Dakota, USA - PPLs Lake P8 Core (1) Depth... | ecosystem: Environmental > Aquatic > Freshwater >... | reverse complement strand
ATGGCTACCAGGTCTCTCCCGGCTTGGCGGCCCACTCAATCCCCAGCTCGGCCAGCTTGGCGAAGGTCGGCCACCCCGTCTCCGGGTCCCAGCCCTCCATCTGATGGTAGAGCCGGAGGGCCCGCTGGAACGTCTCCGGATCGACCCGCACGCCCTTGAGTGGCCCGTCGGCGAAGGCCTCGTGGAGCCGCTTGGGCAGGCGGTCGTCCTTGGGGGTGAAGCCCTCGCGACAGTTGAAGGCCCGCGCCAGCGCCTTGGCCCGCTCGCCCACCTTCACCAGCTCCCACAGGCTGGTATCCCAGCCGGTGACCGCCCGCATGGCGTTAGTCACGAGGGTGAGCCCCACGGCGTCAATCGGCGCCGCGGCCAGGTGGCACACCCCCACGGAGCTGCAGAGCGCCCACCAGTGGTTGGCGTACAGGAAGGCCCGCACCTTGCGGGGCGAGAGCTCCAGGCGCTTCATGGGGTCGGCCAGGCCCATGGGCTCCAGGGCGTGCGCCCCTTTTGGATGGAAGCCCTCATAGGTCGGGTCTTGGGGGGCCCGCATGTGGTCGGCCCCCGCCGGCGCCGTGGCATAGGCCAGGGAGAGGCCCTGCTTCCCGCGCGGCTCGTGCATGGGGATTTCCTGTTTCTTCACGGTGAGCACGTACTGCTCGGCCCCCCGCCCGATCTTCTGCGCGGCCCGCTCGGCCCCCAATGCCAGGATGTCGCCGAGGCCCTCGCGCTTGACGATCTTCTCGGTCATCTGGATCAGCGCGTCCCCGTTGCCGAATTTGAGTTCGATGCCATCCGTGTCCTTCGTCGTCAGGATCCCGTGCTCGAAGCACTCCATGGCGAACGCGATGGTCATGCCCACCGAGATGGTGTCGATGACGTGCTCGCCGCAGATCTGGTGGAACTTGGCGACGTACTTCAGATCCCCGATTCCGCAGGCCGAGCCGCTGGCGGCGATCGTCTCGTATTCCGGCCCGCCGTACTTGCTGGTCACGCCCATCTCGGCCACATCCACTTCGCGCTTGCAGGCAATGGCGCAGGCGTAACACGTGCCCTCGTCCGTCAGGATGGTCTCGGCCATGTACTGGCCACTGAGCTCCTTGGCGTGCTCGAACTGCCCCTCCTGGAAGTTCCGGGTGGGCAGGATGCTGTCGGCGCTCATGGCCACCACGTTGCGCGAGGTGCCGTACTTGTGGAGCATGTCCTTCTCGCGGTCGTAGTGCTCGCGCATCCACTTGAGGACGGCCTGCAGCCCTTCCTTGTCCTTGGCCTCCAGCTTGTCCTTCCCCCGGACGGCGATCGCGCGGAGCCGCTTGCTGGCCATCACGGCGCCGAGCCCCGACCGGCCGTTGAAGTGCTTCAGCTCGTTGACGATGTTCGCGTGCAGGCAGCCCTTCTCGCCCGCGGGCCCGCACTGGAGCACCCGCGCGCGCTTGTCGGTCTCGGCCACGAGGATATCCTGCACCTCGCCGGACAGCTTGCCCCAGAGGTGGGCGGCGTCGCGCAATTCGACCTTTCCATCCTGGATCCAGAGGTAGACCGGCTTGGGGGACTGCCCGGTGACGATGATCCCGTCGAAGCCCGCGAACTTCAGCTCCGGCCCCCACCAGCCGCCCGCCTCCCCTTCGCCGTAGCCGTCGGTGAGCGGCGATTTGGCGGCCACGCTGAACCGGTTGGTGCCCGAGAGCGGGATGCCGTTCAACGGGCAGGTGGCGATCACCATGACGTTGTCCGGCCCGAGCGGGTCGACGCCCGGCTTTAACTCTTTCAGCAATATGGACGCGGCCATGGCGGCCCCGCCCATGAACATCCGATATTGCAGATCGGAGAACTCCTCCACCGTGGTCGTTCCCCGGGTGAGATCCACGCGCAAGTACTTCCCCACAAATGCACCCTGCATGCTCGCCTCCTCTGTGTGTCGAAGGGATGGAACGCCGGCCCGCCGCCGGCCCAAATCCTGCCCCCGCTCCCGTGCCTCCCGAACCTCTTAATTAAAATGTCCCCGCACTTTACCCTTTCGAAGCCGGACGCGCAAGACCGAGCTCTCGAAAGGGCCGAGAATAAGAACATTTAGCTGCCGATTTCGAGGGGCGGTGCTCTTGGGATGAGGTATAAGGTTACACTTGACCTTCGCCGAAGTGCGGGAGGATAATTTGTCTGTATTTCAATTTGGTCGAGTCGACTGTGCAGCGCCGGAAGGGAGGGATGCATTCACAGGGGACGAGGCCCCACACATTGAGTAGTCTCTGATCCCGTGCTATCCGACCACCTTCACGCAAGGAGGGTTCGGCCCATGCGACGGTCACGAGTACTGGCCATTGCGCTCGCCCTGCTTTTCCTCACCCCGGCCGTTGTCCTCGCCGGTGCGGCGAAGACAATCACTCTCTGGTATCCCGCCGGCGACATCACCGCCGGGGCGGCCCACTTTGCCGACAAAACGCTGTTCAGCGAATTTGAAAAGCAGAACAACGTGAAGGTCGAAGCTGTCGGCCTCGACTACGACACGATGCAGCAGAAGATCTTCGCCGCTGCGGCCGGCAAGAACATTGCCGACATTCTCTTCATCGACGACTCCTGGGTCCCCGGCTTCCTCAAGGAGGAGATGCTGGAGCCGGTGGCAGACGCCAAAGCCAAGGCGTGGCTGGACGCGGTATCGCCCGAAATTCGGACCCTGGCCGACTACGGTAAGGGTCGGATGTGGGGGTACACTCAATACGGCATCGACGTCTACGGCCTGACCTGGAACAAGGACCAGTTCAAGGAGGTCGGGCTGGACCCCGAGAAGCCGCCCAAAACCTGGGCCGAGTTCCGGGACTACGCAAAGAAACTGACCAAGCGGGACGCCCAAGGGAACATCACCCGTGTGGGTTATGCTATCCGACACGTCGGCCAACCCCACGGCGTCGTGCACAAGCACTTCTGGGCGATCTACGGTGCGGGGGCTGCGCTTATTGACACCCCGCTCGCCCTGCGCGGCGGTAAGTACCTGGTCAACACTCCGGGCGGCAAGGCAGCGCTCCAGCTCGTCCTGGACATGCTGGATGTCGACAAGTCAACCAGCCTGAACTTCCCGGACCCGCGTGCCGCCTTCCTGAAGGGCATCGCCTCGATGCAGATCAGCGAAACCGTCAGCATCCGGGCGCGCCAGCCCAAGGAGGCACCCGATCTGAAGTGGGGCATGGCGCTCCCGCCGGTTCCGAAGGCCGGCGACAAGCCGGCCACCAACTTGGGCGGCTGGCTGTACTCGGTCCCCAAGCAGGCCAAGAACAAGGCGGACGCCTGGAAGCTGATCGAGTGGCTGAACAGCCCAGAGAAGGATTACGAGCTGTGCAAGAAGTACGGCGCCTCGCCGCGCTTTCAGGCCAATTGGGAGAAAGAGCCGTTCAAGTCCGACCCGTATGATCAGGGGTTGAAGCAGCTGTACCCCTATGGGCACAAGCTGCCCATCAATCTGGGCTTCAACGGGATTATGGAAGCCACGGGCAACGCCATCCAGAAAGTCTGGCACCACGAGGCCTCCGTGGATGCGGCTCTGGCCGAGGCGGAGCGCCTGGCGAATAAGGCCATCGCCGACGCCGCCAAGTAGTCACGACGCACCTGCCGAACACCGCCCCACGGGGGCACCCCCGCGGGGCGGTTTTTTTGCAGCTCCATCCTCCGGCGCAGAGAACAACGTGACCAGCGCACACAGACGATCACTGCGACACACCCTGGCGCGGCTCCATGCCCGACACATTCTCCACGCCTACCTGTTCATCGCTCCCGTTGTCATGCTATTCGGGCTCTTCCGTGTCTGGCCGTCGATCCAGACGCTCCTCTACAGCTTCTACAAGGTAGAGCTGCTCCGGGACCGGTACACGTTCATCGGACTCGAGAACTTCTACTCCCTTTTCGGCGACGAAATCTTCCGCCGGGCGACCGTCAACACGCTGACCTACGTCATCACCATCGTGCCCATCTCTGCTTTCCTTGGCTTGATCCTTGCTGTTCTCTTCAACGCCAAGTTCCACCTCAAGGAGTTCTTCAAGGCCGTGTATTTTTCCCCCATGGTCACCAGCACCGTGGCGGCCGCCATGGTCTGGTGGTGGATGTACAACCCGCAGTTCGGCATCTTCAACGTCCTGCTCAAGCTCGTCGGTCTTCCCGAACAGCCCTGGCTGATGTCCAGCCACACGGCCCTGACCTCCATCATCATCTTTAGCGTCTGGAAGAATCTGGGCTACAACATGATCATCTACCTGGCGGGACTCCAGGCTATTCCCGCGCAGTTCTATGAGGCGGCGACCATCGACGGGGCGAGCGCCTTGAGGCGCTTCCGCCACGTCACCATCCCGCTCCTTGCACCCACCACCACGTTTATTCTGATCTACGACACCATCCTGGCGCTCCAGGTTTTCGACCAGGTCTTTGTCCTCACGGGGGGTGGCCCGGCGAATGCCACGAACGTCGTTGTCCTGGACCTCTACCGCCAGGCGTTCCAGCGCTACAACTTCGGTTATGCCGCCGCCGAGGCGATGGTTCTCTTCCTGTTCATCATGGCCGTCACGGTCCTGCAGTACTATTACAGCAGGCGCTACGAAGTGGCCTATTAGGGGCGAGAGATGCTTCGCTCCGTCCTCGTACCTTTCGGAAGGCTGAGCGTGTACCTCGTGGTGGGTGCGGTGGCCGCGCTCATGATCCTCCCTTTCTACTGGATGATCATCACGGCCTTCATGCCCGCCCCCGACATTCTCGCCTTCCCGCCCCAGTGGATCCCAACCCGCTTGACCCTGGAGCATTTCGTCGTGGCCTTCGCGAAGGCGCCGTGGTTGACTTACTATTGGAACAGCCTCGTCGTCGCGGTGGGGTCGGTCACCTGTTCGCTGCTCTTTGGCCTGTTCGCGGGGTACGCATTCGCCGTGTATCGCTTTCCCCTGCAGAACTTCTTCTTCCTCCTCATCCTGGCCACCTTGATGGTGCCGGTCCAGGTCACCTCCGTGGCGCTGTACATCCAGCTCTCCAAGATCGGCTGGGTGGACACGTTTCTCGGGATCCTGGCACCCAACTTCGCCAGCGCCTTCGGAGTGTTCATGCTCCGCCAGGGAATCAAGCAGATTCCGGTGGACGTGATCGAGGCGGCCCGGATCGACGGAGCGGGCGAGATGCGAATCGTCCTGACCATCATCACGCCCCTGATCAAGACGACCGTAGCCACGGTGGCCATGATTCTATTTCTCGGCTCCTGGAATGATTTCCTCTGGCCGGTGATCGTCATCAACTCGGCAGATCTTCGGACGCTGCCTGTGGGGATCGCCCTCTTCAAGGACCCGTACGGCAACATCAACTACGGACCGCTGATGGCGGCCACGCTGATCTCCACAGCGCCCATGCTGTTGGCCTACGTCGTATCCCAGAAATACATGATCCGCGGCATAGCGATGACGGGATTGAAAGGGTGAAAGGGCCGCCGGGGCGCAGCAGAGAAAGGGCGATTGGTCGTTTTGTCGATTGGGAAAGGATCGTGGAAGGAAGGGGACGTAGGACGTTGATGGCAGGGCCACTGGCTGCCGATGGATGTGGCTTTCGATAGATTGGGAGGTCGACGGTGGAGCATACGAAGCTGACGCCAAACGAGGCCGTGGAGCTCCAGCAGTACATCGGCTACGGTGCGAGCTGGCTGGGACCGGCCCTAGTGTCGGGGGAGGGCTGCCGGGTGACCGACATCCACGGCACGTCCTACCTCGACTGCACGTCGCAGGCTTGGTCGCTGGCCCTCGGCTACAACCACCCGGAGGTCATCGAGGCCGCCATCGCACAGATGCGCACCCTCGCCCACGCACGGGCCGGCTTTCCCACGATCCCGCGCCTGCTCCTGGCAAAGAGGTTGGCCGAACTCTGCCCCGGCCACCTGAAGAAGGTCGTGAACGCGCCGACCGGGTCGCTCGCCGTCGAGGCGGCCATGAAGCTGGCCCTGATCAACCGTCCCGAGGCGCACCGCTTCATCACGTTCTATCACGCCTACCACGGTAGCACCCTCATCACCATGGCGGCCGGCTGGATGCCCACGCAGACGCCGGGCCGCTTCGGCCCCGGCGCCAAATTTCTCCCCTTCATGCAGAACTTCGTGCGCGTGCCGAACCCCTATTGCTACCGCTGCCCGCTCGGCCTGACCTATCCGGGATGCCATGCGGCCTGCGCCGCACCGCTGCGCGACACCATCGTTCGCGGCGTGGACGGCCCCGTCGCCGCCGTGATGCTGGAGCCGATCCAGGGCAACGGGGGGCAGATTCCCTTCCCAGTCCTCTTCGTAAAGGAGGTGCGCCGGATCTGCGACGAGTTCGGGATCCCCTTGATCTTCGACGAGATCCAGACCGGGTTTGGCCGGACCGGCCGGATGTTCGCACTGGACTGGCTGGACGTCGTCCCGGACATGCTGGTGCTGTCCAAATCCATGGGCGGGGGATTTCCGATCGCGGCCGTCGTGGTGGACGAACGGTTGCAGCAGTTCGAGCCCACCGGCGAGGACGTCTACACTTTCGGCAGCAACCCCGTCGCCCAGGCGGCCGCGCTCAAGGTGATCGAGATCCTGGAGCGGGACCGCATTCCCGAGCACGCCGCTCGGATGGGTGAACTCTTCACGCAGGGCCTTCGGCAGTTGCAGACCCACTATCCCCAGATTGGGGACATCAGGGGGCCCGGGCTCTTCATCGGGGTGGAGATGGTCAAGGATCCGATGACCAAGGAGCCCGCGCCAGCCGACGCCAAGCGGATTGTTACAGAGGCGTGGAACCGTGGGGTGATCCTGGCTACCGCCTCGGCTTTGCCCAACGTCCTCAAGATCAAGCCGCCGCTCATCATCGGCGAGGCCGAAGTGGGCACGGTGCTCGACGTGTTCGCCGACTGCCTGAAGGCCGTCTACTCCTGAGAAGGCATCATCCCGCACGTGGCTCTCGCGCCACGCAGACCCGCTTCCCTGCACAGCGCTTGAAGGCGGGCGACGACGATCTCCGCGTCTCCGTCCCGCAGCCCGACGGGATTGATGATGAGGATACCCTGCGGGGCCCTGCGCTCGCCGAGATGCACCGGAGGCTCACCCTGCTGAAGAGCCAGGGCGAGCGCAAAGGCCGATACGCCGAGGTTGGCCTCGTCCACGCATACCTCGAGCAGCGGATCCCGGCCGGTCTCGGCGGCCGAGAGGAGTCGTGTCCGAATGTGCGGGGCGTCGTCAAGACGGTCGCGAATGGCCACGAGCAATGCCTTCTGCCGCGTCTGCTCGGCGGCGTGATCCAGTGCCACGAAGCGCTCCAGGGCGACGAGGAGACCGACGATCTCCTCTTTGCTCACCTTGAAGCCCCGCCCGATTCCATGATGGGGAATGGCGCGGAGCGCATCTCGACACAGATACGCCTCCGGGGGACGCCAGGTCTCGGGCCGCACGTCCAGATCGAGCTGCTGGAGAGCGGCCGATGCAATGAGATCTCGGCGCCCGCACAGAATCCCCGTCCCCTGCGGGCCCCGGATGGCCTTGCCTCCGCTGTAGACCACGAGATCGGCCCCGTTCGCGACGAATCGGCGAAGGTTCTCCGCCGGTGGAAGCTGGGCGGCGGCGTCCACGAGCACCGGCAGGCGATGACGGTGTGCCATGGCGGCCACCTCGGCAAGGGGGGGCTGGCTCTCCGGCGTGGCCATGTAGGCGACGGCCACGGCGCGTGGCGTGATGGCGGCCTCCAGTTCCCAGACTTCAACGTCCCGCACCCCGGCGCCCGTGGCCCGATCGTTGAATCCGACTTCCCGGATCCGAGCGCCTGCCGCCCGGATGGCGTGGTCGTACCCCGTTCGGTGGGTCCGACACATGACGATTTCGTTGGGGCCGTCGTCCGCCTCTGGAAGCCGATCCATTCGTCCAGCGTCCAGTCCCGCCAAGCAAGCCGCCGCCCCCAGCGTCAACCCGGCGGCTGCCCCACTGGTGACGAGTCCCGCCTCCGCGCCCGTGTGCCGCACGATCACAGCGCTAGCTGCCGCCTGCAGCTCCGCCATGTCGACGAAACTTCCGGCGGCCTCCGTCATCGCGTCCAAGACCTCGGTCGGCATCAGGCTGCCGCCCAGCCGAGTAAGCAGGCCCGCCGCGTTGATCCGGGCGCGCACGCCGAACCGATCGTAAATGCTCATGGCCTCCCCCGTGCTCTCAGCATTGAGCGTTCAGCTGTCGGCTTTCAGCGATCAGTTCTGGCAACAAGGCCTCCGACCTTTCCCGATCGACCAGTTGACCAATCGACTTCTTGACTTTTTCTTGTGTTTGCTGCCAGCTGCTGTCACCGCCCTGTCCTGCCAAATCGACTCGTTGGCCGCTTTCCCCGCCTTCTCGCTGCCAGCTGCCTGCTGCCTGCTGCCCCCTGTACTTTCCTGCTCGCTGCCGTTCACTACCCCATCAGCGCGATCCCGCAAACGGTGGTCACAGCTCCTAGGACGGTCCGGCGGGTCGGCCACCGGCCAAGGACCGCGATCTCCAGGGGAATCGTAAAAAGGGGCGACGTCGTGGACAATACCGAGCCGATGGCCACACCGGCGTACTTGATCCCGACCGTGTAGAGAATCGGACTGATCGCGCTGAACAGACAGATCGCGGCCAGCACGATCGCTTCCCGGCCGCGGGTCGTGCGCACCGTTCGCCACGTTCCCCGTGCCCACGGCGTGAGCCACAGGACCGCGCCCACCAATGGGCTCCGAACCGCCGAGGCCGTGACCGGTGAGACGACCTGGAGCGGCGGCTTCAGCATCACCGACCCCACCGTCCAGGCGACAGCCGCCACCAGGACAAGCTCTATGCCCCGCCGTCGCGCGCGCAATGCCTCAGCGCTGCCCTCGCTTTGTCCCGTCACGATGAGCGCCAACCCGCCCACGACGAGCAGAACCCCGGCCGCCCGTGTGGCGGTCATGACCTCGCCGAACAGGACGATCCCGGCGATCGTGGACATCAGCGGATGGACCATGCTCAGGGTGTGGGCACGCGTGACGCCGAGGTGCTGCATTCCCAGGAAGAAGATGGTGTCGCCACCGGCATACCCGATCAGGATGGAGGCCCACAGAGTCAGCGCAACCCAGAGCGGCATCGTGACGATCTCGGCGCCGTACCCTGTCACCAACGCCCCGATAAAGATGATAAGGCCGCCCACGAGGGCTCGAAACGCGTTTATTCCCGCCGAGGTCAGCCGGCCCGAGAGAGACTGCGCCAGGATACAGATGAGCGCCCACGTGGCGGCGCTCCCCAGCGCACCCATGATCCCCAGCGCCAGCTCACTCATGAGCACTCACGTGGCATAGTTCCCTAGCGGTCAGCGATCAGCGTTCGGTGTTCAGCGCTCAGCGATCAGCACTCAGCTTTCAGCCATCGGCACTTCGCGTGTCGATTCGTCGTTAGTCAACTGGTCGATTCGCAGGAACCGCCAGGCGGCTCAAAAAGGTCCAGACACAAGGCGGCGCGCGCAGGGCCGAGCGAGGCGTACTCCAGGTACGCCGCAACGAGCGCCCAAGCAAGCCAACGCCGTAGATGGGCCTTTTTCAGCAGCCTGTTACAACGCCGCCAGCATCCCGCCGTCGACGTAGATCACGTGCCCGTTCACATAGTTGGAGGCGTGCGAAGCCAGGAACACGGCGGCCCCCACGAGCTCCTCGGGATCGCCCCACCGATTGGCGGGTGTGCGGGAGCATATCCAGGCGTTGAAGGCCGGGTCCTTGGCGACCTCCTTCCCCATGCCGGAGAGCATGTAGCCGGGACCGATGCCGTTTACCTGGATATTGTGCTTCCCCCACTCCACCGCCATAGCCTTTGTGAGCATCTTCACGGCCCCCTTGGAGGCCGTGTAGGGCCCCGTGGTCGGCCGGCCCACCTCGCTCATCATCGAACACATGTTGATGATCTTGCCGGCGCGGCGCGCGATCATACCCGGCACAATCTGTTTGGTCACCAGGAAAATCCCCATCACATTGATGTCCAGGACTTCGCGGAAGACCGACTCCTCGCATCCCTCCAGCGCAACACGGCGCTGGATCCCGGCGTTGTTGTAAAGAATATCGATGGGGCCGACCTCGCGCTCCAGTCTCGGGACCTCGCGAGCGATCTCATCGGCCCTCGTCACGTCGAAGTGGGAGCCGTGAACGCGGAGCCCCTCGGCCGCGAGCGCGGCCACCGCCTGTCCAAGCCGTGCCTCGTGGACGTCGTTCAGTACCAAAGTGGCTCCGGCGTGACCCATCCCGCGCGCGATGGTGAAGCCGAGCCCCTGTCCCGAACCCGTGACCAAGGCCACTCTGCCGGTCAGATCGAAGAGGCCGCTGCCTGTCATCCGATTTCCCTCCTACCGTGCGCGCGAGGCGGCCCGCCCCGTCCCCGCGCGCGCCGTCCATACATCTGGACCTGCCTTCCCCACAACCTCGTGACGCCAGCCTGGGCCCCGCGCGGTTTCCCTTGGCGCCCGATGCCGGGGCGTACGGTACCATGAGTGCTCCCGTGGGCCAAAGGCGAACGACGTGCGGCCTGCTGCGCGAATTGGCGCGAATGCAAAACCTGCACGACCGTTCTTT
>Ga0105107_10003415_pt1 | contig 10552 bp, 6 predicted proteins | sample PPLLaktember2015_6_FD_79335 | JGI IMG/M metagenome (GOLD analysis project Ga0105107, IMG submission 79335) | Freshwater sediment microbial communities from Prairie Pothole Lake near Jamestown, North Dakota, USA - PPLs Lake P8 Core (1) Depth... | ecosystem: Environmental > Aquatic > Freshwater >... | reverse complement strand
GCCGAGGTCGAGCACGCGCGGCGCGGCGCCGGCGGGGAAGGGCAGGCGCTCGAGGGCTGCGGCGTAGAAATCGTCGAAGCAGGGCACGAGCTGGCGGCGCGTGGCGTCGTATCCCGGCGCGCCTTCCGAGAAGGCGCGGGCGACGGCGGCGTGGGCGGGCTCGAGGGGCGCGGACACGGCGCGACCGTACGCGAGATCGGGTCGGGCGCCAAGCGCGGGTGACACGCGGACGATTCACGCCGCCGGCGTCGTCCGCGTCGCCGCGGCGCCCGCATCGCGCGCGCTGCCCGCGTCGCCTGTGCTACCGCGCGGGAAGCTCCTTGCCGACGCCGATGCCCTGCTCGGCCTCGACCCGCAGCAGGGCCTCGATCGCGGCCGGCGAGACCGGCGGCGAGAAGTAGTAGCCCTGGCCGAACTGGCAGCCGAAGCGCAGCAGCGCCTCGAGCTGCGCCGGCTCTTCGATGCCCTCGGCCACGGTCGCGAGTCGCAGGCTGTGGGCGAGCTGCACGATGGTCTGGGCGATCGCCACGTCCGGCACCTCTTCGCCGCTCCGCGCCAGGAGCTCCACGAAGGCGCGATCGACCTTCAGGATGTCGAGCGGGAAGCGGTGCAGGTAGGCGAGGGACGAGTAGCCCGTGCCGAAGTCGTCGATCGCGAGTCGCACGCCGAGGGCGCGCAGCTCGCGCAGGCGCAGCAGCGTCACCGCGGTGTTCTGCATGACCACGCTCTCGGTGATCTCGAGCACCAGCCGATCCGGCGGCAGCCCCGACTCGTCGAGCACGCGCCGCACGGTCCCGACGAGCTCCCCGTCCTGGAGCTGGCGGCCCGAGAGGTTCACCGTGACGTGAAGGTCCGCGTGCTCGCCGTGGGCGCGCCAGGACGACACCTGCATGCAGGCCTCGCGCAGCACCCAGGCGCCGAGGGGCACGATCAGCCCGGTCTCTTCCGCGAGCGGGATGAAGCGCGCGGGCGACACGGCGCCGCGCGTGGGATGCGCCCAGCGCAGCAGCGTCTCGACGCCGACGATGCGCGACGTCTCGAGCTCGACGATGGGCTGGAAGTCGACGTGGAACTCGCCGCACGCGAGGGCGCGGCGCAGGTCGCCCTCGAGCGTCAGGCGCTCGACCGCCGCCTCGTGCATGTAGGGCTCGAAGACCTGGCAGACGCCGCGGCCGCGGCTCTTCGCGTGGTACATCGCGACGTCCGCGTTGCGCAGCACGTCGTCGGCCGTGGCTCCGGGCTCGGCGCGCGCGATGCCGACGCTCGCCCCCACCACGAACTCCTTGCCCGCGATCGTGATCGGCTGCGCCAGCGCCTCGAGCACGCGGTGCGGCACGTCGAGCAGGTCCTCGTCGTTCGCGACGCCCTCGAGCAGCACCGAGAACTCGTCGCCTCCGAGCCGGCACGCGGTGTCGATGCGGCGGATGCAGTTCACGAGGCGCTCCGCGACCTCGGTCAGCAGCCGGTCGCCGGCCTCGTGCCCGAGGGAGTCGTTCACGTTCTTGAAGTGGTCGAGGTCGAGGAAGAGCACCGCGACGCCGCGGCCGTAGCGATCGGAGCGCGCGAGGGCCTGCTCGACGCGATCGCGGAACAGCGCGCGGTTCGGCAGGTTCGTGAGCGGGTCGTGGAAGGCGAGATGCTCGAGCTGCGTCACGAGACGCGCGCGCTCCGAGACGTCGCGGCTCGCGAGCACGATGCCGTTCACGGCGGGATGGTCGAGCAGGGGGGTCGCCACGTTCTCGAACGAGAGCCAGCGCCCGTCGCGCGCGCGCAGGCGCCACTCGACCGCGGGCGTGACGTCGGGCTCCGCGAGCGCCTCCGCGAAGAAGCCGCGCGCGAGCGGCACGTCGCTCGGGTGCACGAGCTCGGCCAGGCTCGCGCCGAGCAGCGCGCCCGCGTCGTAGCCGAGGACGCGCGCGACCGAGGGCGTCACGAACCGGATCACGAGCTCCGCGTCGAGCAGCAGGATCACGTCGGAGGCGTGCTCGACCAGCGCGCGCGCGAGGGCCTCGTCTATCGGCGCCGGGGGCGACACGGGCACGCGCCGCAGCTCGATGCTGCGCGCCTGGCGCGTCTTCCGCGGGTTCGGCTCGTCCGGCCGTCGCGGTGCGCTCATCGACAGCCCATCCTGGGTACCTCGCGCGGACGGTGCCCGCTCGCCGTAGTGGCGTGCGGGGGCCGCGCTACGTCCTTCTAGACGGCTGTCGGGGGAAATGACTTGACGGGCTGCGCGCGCGTGCCGGCCGCGTCTCCGGTCTTCCCCGGAGCGGCGACCAGGGCCCGCGCGCCGAGCTCGCGGTGATCGAGGCCGCTCGCCTCGTCGAGGCGCTCGATCCAGTCGGGGCGCACGATCGGGCCCCGCGGCTCGAGGTCTGCGACCCCGAGCCCCGCCCACGTGGCGGCGAGGTCTCCCCACCAGGGTGCGATGCCGCGCGCGAGGGGCTCGAGCAGGACGAGGCCGGCGCCCCGCTCGCGGGCGGCGCGCAGCCGCACGAACAAGGCGCTGCGGTCGGGAGCCGGGAGCTCGTTCGCGACGAAGGCGAGCACCACCACGTCGTCGCTGCCGAGGCGATCGGGGAACGCGCCGGGAAGCGCGCCGCGGCGCCCGCGGCCTGCGAGGCCGAACGCGCGCCACGTCGCGCGCGCCTCCCCGAGCGCCCAGCCCGAGACGTCGAGCCCGAGCACGGCCGGGGGTGCGGCGCCGGTCGCCGTCGCCAGGGCGCGTGCGACGGCAGCGCCGCCGGCGCCGGTGCCGCAGCCGAGGTCGTGGACGCGACGCACGCGCGCGGGGCCGAGGGCCGCCGCCGCAGCGTGGGCCGCGAGGAAGTGGAGCGGGGCGTAGAACGTGGCGAGGGCGGCGCGCTTCGCGGCGCCCTCCGTCGCGCGCGACGCGATCGCGCCGGACCCGCGACGCTCGACGTAGAGCGACGAGAGCGCCTGCACGCCCTTCCGCACCTCGGAGAAGGTGAGGGGAGGCACGTGGCGTGCGACGGCCTCCTCGATCCAGCGCGCGAAGCACGCGGCGGTGTCCTGCGGCAGCGTGAGCCCGGCGCCGTCGCTCAGAGCCGCACCTCGAGAGCGCCGCCGACATGCCGCCAGCGCTCGGGCTGGCAGGTCAGGATCACGACCTGCAGGCTGCGCCCCGCGATCGCGAGCACCGCGCCGAGCTCGGCCAGGCGCTGCGCGTCGGTGTAGCCGAGGGCATCGTCGAGCACGAGCGGGAGCGGCGTCGAGCCGGGCTCGCCACGCGCGACGAGCTCCGCGGCCGCGATGCGCGCGAGCAGGGCGAGCTGCTCGCGGGCGCCGCCGGAGAGCGACGCGAACGGGACCGGCACGCCGCCGAGGACGCGCGTCGCGACCTGGAGCTCGTCGTCGAGCTCGATCTCGAGGTCGGAGCCGAAGACGTAGCGGCCGAGACGCTCGATGCGCTCGCGGAGCGGCGCAGCGTACGCGCGGCGCGCCTCGGCGCGCGCGGCCGAGAGCGTGTCGAACAGGCGCCGCGCCGCGGCCGCGCGCCGCCGGACGCCGCCCAGGGCGCGCGCGGCGTGGGCGTGACGTGCAGCGGCGTCGGACACGGCGCCGTGCAGGCCCTGCTCGGACTCGATCTCGAGGCGCCCCTGGAGCACGTGGCGCTCGCGACGCAGGTCGGCGATCCGCGCCTCCGCCCGGCGCAGCGAGCTCGCGGCCGCCTCGGCGCGATCGTCCGCGCCCGTCGCGTCCTCGGCGCCGAGGCGCGCTTCGGCCGCCGCGAGCTCCGTGCCGGCGGCCCGCGCGCGCTCGGCGCCGGCGTGCAGCGCGGCGTCGAGGGCGTCGTCCGCGGCCGACGCGCGCGCCGCAGCGAGGGCGGCCTCGGCCCGCTCGAGCTCGATCCGTGCCGAGCCGAGCGCGCTCGCGCGCTCCATGGCGTCGCGCTCGAGCGCCTCGGCCTGCTCGCGCGCGGACTCCCGTGCCTCCTCCGCGCGCCGCCGCGTGGTGTCGGCTTCCTGCCACGTCGCCTCGGCGGCGGCGAGCGCGCGCTCCGCGACGTCGGGCCGTGCGACGTCGACCTGCGCGAGATCGAGCTGCGCGGCGTCGGGGCGCGCGCCGCCGCGAAGAGCGGCGCTGGGACGAGCGGAGCCGATGTGCGCGGCGTCGAGGTCCGCCGCAGCGGCGGAAGCCGCCTCGCCGAGCCGCCGACGCAGCGCCTCGATCCGCTCCTCGAGCTCGCGCTGCGACCGGCCCTCGCCGCCGAGCCGCTCCGCGAGCCGGCGTGCGAACTCCGCGCGTCGCCGCACGGCGTCGCGTCGCGCGAGCTCCGCCTGCTCGGCCTCGGCCGCGCTCGCGACGCCGGCGTCGCCGCAGCGCGCGGCGAGCTCGCGCTCGGCCTCGGCCAGCGCGTCCCCGAGCTTCGTGCCGCCGGCGCCGGCCTCGACGCGCAGGGCGAGCCGGCCCGGGACCTCGAGCGTGAGCGCGCCGGCGACGGGGATGCGCCGCTCCTCGCCGGCCTCGAGTGCCACGGTGCTCCCGTCGACCCGGAGCTCGCCCGCAGCGAGGGCACGCAGCGCGACGGCGGGCGCACTGGTCTCGACGCGCGCGCGGGCGCCGACCACCGCGTGCTCGGCCTCGCGGATCGCCGCCAGGCGCCGCTCGTCGATCCGCGTCTTCGCCAGGAGGTCGGCGGCGGCAGCGTCCTCGACGCGCGCAGCCTCGATCTCGCGTCGCACGGCCTCGAGGCGCTGGAGCTCGGCCCACGCCCGCGCGCGCTCGACGTCGCGCTGCGCGGTGTCGCGCGCGCGCGTCGCCTCCGCGAGGGTCGTGCTCGCGGCCCGGGCGCCCTCTTCGGCTTCGCGTCGCGCGCGACGGGCAGCGTCGAGCGCGGGCTCGAGCTCCGCGGCCTGCCGGGCGCAGCGCTCGCGCTCGGCGCCGCGCGCCGCGTGCTCGCTCGCGAGCGCCGCTCGCGAGCGCCGCGCATCCTCCGCGCTTCGCAGGGCGGCTGCGGCGGCGTCCCGGGTCTGCGCGAGCCGGTCGCGCTCGGCGCGCAGCGCCTTCGCCGCCTCCGCCTCCCGCCGGGTGGCGTCGGCGCGCGCCACGAGCTCCGCGTGGCCGCGCTGCTCCGAGAGGATCGCCTCGTCGAGGCGGCTCGCGCGCTCGATCTCGGCATCGAGCGAGCGCAGCTTCGCCTCGGCCTCGTCGCGCGCCGTGCGCGCGAGCTGCTCCGCGCGCTCGGCGCTCGCGAGCTCGCCGGTCGGCTTCCCCGTGGCCGTGAAGTGCCTGGCACAGGCCGCCTGCGCGCGCGCGAAGAGCGACTCCTCCCCGGCGCCCGATGCATTCCCGCCCGCCGCGGCGTCGAGCGCCTGGGCGAGCGAGAGCGAGCCTCCGAGGCTCGGGCGCTCGATGCCGAGGCCCTGCTGCACCCGCAGCGCGCGCCACAGATCGAGATCGCAGGTCTCCCGCAGCAGGGCGTCGAGTCGCTCGTGGGCCTCGCGGCCGGTCAGGCGCTCGACCCGCGGCCGCGTGAGCCTGAGCTCCGTCGCGCGACTCTTGTGGAACTGCTTGCGGTAGACGAACGCGTAGGAGCCGCACTCGGCCTCGAGCTCGATCTCCGTCGGAACATCGCGCCCGATCGGCTGCACCGCGCGCACGGGCAAGGCGTTCGAGTCGTCGCGAATCCGGGGATCGAGCAGCAGGTCGAGCGCTTCGAACAGGCTCGTCTTCCCGGCCTCGTTCGGCCCCGCGACGATCGTCACGCCGACGGGCGCGAAGCGCACTTCGCGCGACGCGACGCCCCGGAAGTTCGTGAGCCGGAGACGCAACAGCTTCATGTGTCGATCCGGGCGAGCTGCACCAGCAGGGCGAGGGCGTCGCGCGCGGTCTCGGCCTCGGGGCCGGCGCCCGCGCCCTCGGCCCGCAGCCGCTCGAGGGCGACGCGCGCGAAGCCCGCGAGGGGCAGGTCGCGCAGGTCGGCGTCGTCGGGGCGCGCGACGAGGCCTGCGTCGTCGAGGTCGACGGCGGCGTAGAGCGAGCGGGCGTGCTCGAGCGCCGCCTCGAGCGCCTCGCGATCGCGCAGGGCGAGGGCGCCGTGGAGCGCGGCTCGCAGCACCGTGCGCTCCTTCCCGGGCTGAGCCTCGAGCCAGGCCGCGAAGGCCGCGACGTCGTCCGCGCCGAAGAGGTCGACGCGCTCGCGCTCGAGGAAGCGCCAGCTTCCGATGGCATGCGGCAGGACGCTGACGCCCTCCGGCGTCGCATCGACCACCAGCACGTGTCCGGCGTCGATCTCGCGGAAATCGGTCTGCTCGGGGGCGCCCGGATACCAGATGCGGCCGCTCGCGCCGACGCTGGTCTTCGAGTGCCGGTCGCCGAGCGCCAGGTAGTGGAGCCGGCCGTCGGCGAGGGCCGCCTCCGCCGCGGCGAGCGAGACCGGGCGGGCATCAGTCTCGCGGCTCGGCAGCGCGTCGAGGCCGCCGTGGCCGACGCCGATGCGCGTCACGCCCGGCGGCGCGGGCGCGAGGCGCGCCACGCCGGCCGCCACCAGGTCTTCGGTCGGTCGCTTCGAGCGCCACGGGAAGCCCACGAGCTCGACGTCGGGCGCGAGCGGGATCGGCGTCTCGTCCTCGATCACGTGCAGGTTCGGGGGACGACGATCCCTGAAGCTCGGCGCGCGCCAGAGCGCCGCAGCGTCGAGGGGGTCGTGGTTGCCGGGCAGGAGATAGACGGGCGCGGGGATCGCCGCGAAGGCCTCGAGCGCGCGCGCGACGACGGCGCGCGAGACCTGGTTCGACTCGAATACGTCGCCGCAGACCACCACCGCCTGGCAGCGCTCGCTCGAAACCAGGGCGGCGATGCGGCGGAGGACGTCGATCCGGTCCTGCGTGAAGCGCGCCTGCGCCTCGTCGCCGAGGACGTGGCGCGTCATGCCGAGCTGGAGATCCGCAGTGTGGAGGAGCCGCATGCATTCCTCAGGTCGTTGCTCGCGACGAGCCTATGCCCGGTCTGCGACGGATCCGGTCACGGGCGCGGCCCATGATAGACTGCGCCGGCCGTGCTGCTCTCCCACGTCGAGATCGATGGCTTCCGCGCGATACGCCATCTCGCGCTCGGGCTCGACCCGGTGACGGCGCTCCTCGGCGAGAACAGCTTCGGCAAGACCAGCCTGATCGAGGCGCTCGTGATCTGCCTCGGTGCGGGCGTCGCGGGCGCCACGCTCGCCTTCGGCCGCGACGATTTCCACGTGCCGTGGGACGGCGACGCCCCGCCCCTGCCGCGGATCCGGATCCGCCTCGCCTTCCGCGAGTCGATGCCCGGCGAATGGGAGCAGCCGACCCATGCCGTCCTCGCACCGCTGCTCGCCATGCCGGGCCGGCGCGGCGCGCGGCGCTCCGAGATCCGCCTCGAGCTCACGGCGGAGCGCGAGCGGCCCGGCGCGCCGATCGCGACGCGCTTCGCCTTCGTCGCGGGCGACGGCGCGGCGATCCGAGGCGGCGACGATCCGGCGCTGCTGGCCGCCGTGCGGCGCTTCTGCCCGGTGCTCGTGGTGCGCGCGAACCGCTACTTCGTCGAGCCGGCGACCGAAGGTGGCGCGCAACCCGGCGCACGGCTCCGCGATCCCGACACCTCCCGGCTCGCGGCGGAGGTCGAGCTCGTCTACGCGAAGCTCGCGAAGGGCGTCGATCCGGCGCAGGTGCAGCGCGGGCTCGCCGCGGTGGACGAGCTCTACGCGCGTCTCGCCCAGCGCCTTCACGGCGAGACGGCGGGCGCGACGCGCCTGGTCGAGCGCATCGGTCGCTCGCCCCTCGCGGCGGTCGAGGCGCCCGACGGGCCTGCGCCCCGGCGGCGCTGGGGCCGGGCCGAGCAGAGCGCCGCCATGCTGCTCCTCCTCGGTGCGCTGCTGCAGGCGCAGGGCAGCCAGGCGCTCGGCTTCGCGTCGACGCCCCTCGTGGTGCTCGAGGAGCCCGAGGCGCACCTCCATCCCGTGCTCGTCGCCGGTCTCTGGCGTCTGGTCGAGGAGCTTCCCGCCCAGAAGCTCGTCACGACGAACTCCGGCGAGCTCCTCGCGGCGGTGCCGCTGCACGCGGTGCGTCGCCTGGGCCCGGCGCCCGACGGCCTCGTCGCCCATCGGGTCGGCGAGCGCACGCTCAAGCCCGACGAGCTGCGGCGCATCGCCTACCACCTGCGCGTGAACCGCGCCTCGGCGATGTTCGCGCGCTGCTGGCTGCTGGTGGAGGGCGAGACCGAGTTCTGGCTGATGCCGGAGCTCGCGCGCGTGCTCGGCGTCGACTTCCCGAGCGAGGGCATCCGCGTGGTCGAGTTCGCGCAGTGCGGCGCCGGGCCGCTGATCAAGCTCGCGGGCGATCTCGGGATCGAATGGCACCTGCTCTGCGACGGCGACGTCGCGGGCCAGGGCTACGCCGAGACCGCGCGCACGCTCGCGGGGCGCGACGCCGCGAAGCGCGTCACGGGGCTGCGTGAGCTCGACGTCGAGCACCATCTCTGGCGACACGGCTTCGAGTCCGTGTACCGGCGCATCGCGAAGGTGCCGCCCGCGAGCGGCGACCGCCGCAGCCGCGCGCGCCACGACAAGCCCGAGCGCGTGATCGCGAAGGCGATGCACGCGCTCTCGAAGCCGCGCCTCGCGCTCGCCGTGGCGGAGGCCGCCGCCGAGCGCGGGCCGTCCGCGATCCCCGGGCCGCTGCGCGCGGTGGTCGAGACCGTGGTGATGCTCGCGCGCGGCGCCGCGCGCTGACGGAGGATCGGCCCATGAGCACGACACCGGACGATGGCAAGGCGGTCGCGACGCTGCCGGACGAGGCGCTCGGCCGCGCGCCGGGGCGGGGGCGGCTCACGGGCCGACGCATCCTGGTGGTGGGCGCCGGCACGCGCGGCACCGGCGGCGCGGACGACCCGGTCGGGAACGGGCAGGCGATCGCGCGCCTCGCCGCGCGCGAGGGGGCGGCCGTCGACTGCGCCGACGTCGAGCGCGCGAGCGCGGAGGCCACGGCGGCGGCGATCGCCGCGGAGGGCGGCGCGGCGCGCGTGCTGGTCGGAGACGTCGCGGAGCCCGCGGTTTGCGCGCGCATCGTCGAGGAGGCCGCGGCGGCCGGCGGCCTCGCAGGCCTCGTCTGCAACGTCGGGATCGGCGCCGGCGCCGGCCTCGAGGGCACGAGCGTCGCGGACTGGGACCGCACCTTCGCCGTGAACCTGCGCAGCCACTTCCTGCTCGCCCGCGCGGCCCTGCCGCTGCTTCCGCGCGGCGGCGCGATCGTGTTCGTGGGCTCCATCGCGGGTCTCGTGCCCGGCAGCCGGATCCCCGCCTACGACGCGTCGAAGGCGGGGCTCTTCGGGCTCTCGCGGCACGTCGCGGCCGAGGGCGCGCGGCGCGGCGTGCGCGCGAACCTCGTGGTGCCGGGCCTGATCGACACGCCGCTCGGTCGGTGGGCCACGGCGGGCCGGCCCGGTCGCGGCAGGACGCCGGTCCCGCTCGGGCGCCAGGGCACGGCATGGGAGGTCGCCCACGCCACGATCTTCCTGCTCTCGGACGAAGCCAGCTACGTGACGGGCCAGCGCCTCGTGGTGGACGGCGGGCTCACCCCGGGCTGAGCCTCCGCGTCAGGCCAGCTCGATCGTCTCGCCCCGCTTCGGCACGATGGCCTCGAGCCCGAACCGCTCGCGGATCTTCCCGGCGAGCGCGGCGCGGGGAGCCTCTTCACCGTGGGTGAGCGCGACGCGCGGGCGCGACGGCGCGACGTCCCGCAGCCAGTCCACGAGCTCGCTCTGCCCCGCGTGGGCCGAGAAGCCCGAGAGCACGTGCACCCGTGCGCGCACCGCGATGGTGTCGCCCAGGATCTCGACGCGCTTCTCGCCGCTCGCGAGCGCGCGGCCGAGCGTGCCCTCGGCCATGTAGCCGGCGAGCACGACGGCGGTCTCCTCGCGCCAGAGGTTGTGCTTCAGGTGGTGCCGGATGCGGCCGCCGTCGCACATGCCGGCGCCGGCGATGATCACGCACGCCTCGCCGGACTCGTTCAGCGCGCGCGACTGCTCGGCGGTCTCGACGATGTGCAGGCTCGTGAGGTTCCGCGCGATCTCGCCGCCGCGCATCAGCGTCTTCGCCTCCTCGTCGTACAGCTCCTGGTGACGGCGGTAGACGTCCGTCGCCTTGCGCGCCATCGGGCTGTCGAGATAGATCGGGAAGCGCGCCGGGATGCGACGCGTGCGCACGGCCTCGGCAATGTGGAAGAGCAGGAGCTGGGTGCGGCCGACGGCGAATGCGGGCACCAGCACGCGCGTCTTCCGCTGCGCGGCGTCGCGCACGATCTCGATGAACGCGTCCACGCTGTCTTCGCGCGGCGGGTGGTCGCGGTCGCCGTAGGTGGACTCGAGGAAGACGAGATCGGCGCGCGCCGGGCGCACGGGATCGCACAGGATCGGCTGGCCCGGCGAGCCGAGGTCGCCGGAGAAGACGACGACCCGCGTGCGGCCGCCGTCCTCGATCGCGAGCTCGACGCTCGCGGCGCCGAGGATGTGGCCCGCCTCGAAGAGCCGCGCGCGCACGCCGGGCGCCACCTCGCGCACGGTCTCG
>Ga0105107_10003414_pt1 | contig 10553 bp, 1 predicted proteins | sample PPLLaktember2015_6_FD_79335 | JGI IMG/M metagenome (GOLD analysis project Ga0105107, IMG submission 79335) | Freshwater sediment microbial communities from Prairie Pothole Lake near Jamestown, North Dakota, USA - PPLs Lake P8 Core (1) Depth... | ecosystem: Environmental > Aquatic > Freshwater >... | reverse complement strand
CCGTCATCACCGCGCAGCAGACCTTAAGCACGCCGGAGGAAACACAGATCACCATCACCCTCGCAAACCTGACCTTCACTGATCCCGATAACGCGTCAGGATTTACACTCAATGTGACCGATGGTCCCAACTATTCTGTATCAGGAACCAACGTGACGCCGGACCTTAATTACAACGGACCGATAACAGTTCCCGTCACCGTAAGCGATGGGTCTCTTAACAGCGACCCGTTCAATCTTTCCATCGAGGTTACACCGGTGAACGACAAGCCCGTCATCACGGCACAGCAGGCACTCAGCACGCCGGAAGACACGCCGATCACCATCAGCGTCACAAATCTCACCATCGTCGATCCCGACAACGCTACGGGTTTTACGCTGAACGTCACCGATGGCGCCACCTATTCGGTGGTGGGAAACACGGTTACGCCCGATCTGAATTTCAACGGAAGCCTGACGATTCCTGTCACTGTCAGCGACGGAACGGCTGAAAGCGCCACTTTTAACCTTTCATTGCAGGTCACTCCGGTAAACGATGCCCCTGTCATCACCGCTCAGGCAATATCGCTGAGTACACCTGAGGATGTCGCCATCACCATTCAGCCAGCGCACCTTACGATTTCCGATCCGGATAACAGTACTGGTTTCAGCCTTACGGCGATTGACGGACCAAATTATTCCGTCTCGGGCGCTGTTGTCACTCCCGACCTGAATTACAATGGGTCGTTAACAGTTCCTGTAACCGTTAGTGATGGAAGCGCAGGCAGCAACACCTTTAATGTTCTGGTCCAGGTGAACCCTGTAAACGATCCTCCGGTGATCACGGCGCAGGCGTCTTCCCTGAGTACCGCCGAAGATACACCCGTCATCGTGCAGCCATCGCACCTCACCATTATTGACCCCGACAACAGTTCAGGGTTTACCGTCACCGCCGTCGACGGAATCAACTATTCCGTTTCCGGCAGCGCCGTAACGCCCGATCTGAACTTCAACGGACCGTTAACGGTACAGGTAAGAGTTAGTGATGGAGCTGCCAACAGCAACAACTTCAATATTCAGATCCAGGTGACCGCTGTTAACGATCCGCCGGTGATCACGGCGCAGTCACTTTTAAGTACAGCGGAAGACACTCCCTTCAATCTGCAAACGTCACACCTCACCATTACAGATCCGGATAACGCCTCCGGTTTCACGCTCACAGCTCTCGATGGGGCGAATTACTCAGTTTCCGGCAACACCATCCAGCCGGATCTGAATTACAACGGTCCCATTACCATTCCCGTCACGGTAAGCGATGGCATCGCTGCCAGCAATCAATTTAACGTCCAGATGCAGGTGACCGCCGTCAACGATCCTCCCGTCATCACAGGCCACACGCCACGGACCACTCCTGAAGATACCCCTGTTACCATCGTCCTTTCAAATCTGACGTTCACCGATCCGGATAATGCGAGTGGTTTTACCATCGTCCTGACGGATGGCCCCAACTACTCCATCTCGGGAACGACATTCACTCCCGACCTGAATTATTCCGGAACGATCTCTGTTCCCCTGCATATCACGGACGGATCCGCTTCCAGCAATACGATCAATTTTCAGATCACCGTGCAGCCCGTGAATGATGCCCCTGTTATTACAGGGCAGTCGACGTTGAATACCGCAGAAGACACCCCCATCATGCTGCAACTGTCAAACATCAGCTTTACAGATCCGGATAACAGTTCAGGATTCCTGCTGTTGGTTACAGACGGACCAAATTTCTCGGTTTCGGGAACGACGGTCACACCGGACCTGAATTTTAATGGCGTTCTCACCGTGCAGGTCCGTGTAAGCGATGGATCAGCGAACAGCCAGCCGTTTGATCTGGAGATACTGGTTAATCCTGTGAACGATACCCCTGTCATCACCGGTCAGTCAACGCTAAGTACACCCGAAGAGACAGCATTCACGGTCGTGATTTCCCACATTACAGTGTCGGATCCGGACAACGGTTCCTTTACCCTCATTGTGTCGGGTGGTACGAATTATTCCCTCACCGGAAATACTATCACCCCTGACCAGAACTTCAATGGTATCCTTAATATTCCCATCCAGGTAAACGATGGCGTAAACAACAGTATCATCTTCAACCTCAAGATCACTGTTACCCCTGTGAATGATCCGCCTGTCATCACAGGTCAGACTTCATTGACTACCTCTGAAGACACCCCATTGACCCTGCAGCTTTCAAACCTGATCTTTACCGATCCTGACAACACTTCAGGTTTTACCATCGATCTTACAGACGGAGCGAACTACTCCGTTTCAGGAAGTACAATAACCCCTGATCTGAATTACAACGGTATGCTTACTGTCCCGGCGCGGATAAACGACGGGACAACTAACAGCGCATCTTTTGACCTTGAGGTCCAGGTGACCGCCGTAAACGATCCGCCTGTCATTACAGGGCAGTCTGCAAAAAGTATTGCTGAGGATTCTCAGATCACACTCCAGCTTGCGGATCTGATTTTCAATGATCCCGACAACGCAACGGGTTTTATTCTCAGTGTCACGGATGGACCGAACTACTCGGTAACGGGAAATACCGTGATCCCTGACCTCAATTACACCGGTCCGCTCTCAGTGCCGGTATCCATACATGATGGCACGAACAGCAGCAGCCCGTTTAATTTTCAGATTCAGGTAAATCCGCAAAACGACGCACCCGTCATCACAGGTCAGCTGGCAGTCAGCACATCAGAAGAGGCAGCCGTAACCATCCTGGTATCCAACCTTGTAATATCTGATCCGGACAACAGCACCGGTTTCGTTCTCACAGTTTCCAACGGCACCAATTATTCACGGTCGGGAAATACGATCACGCCCGCGCAGAATTTCAACGGAACGCTCCAGGTACCTGTCACGGTAAGCGATGGAACCGCGAACAGCAACACCTTTACGCTTCAGGTCCAGGTGACTCCGGTAAATGATGCTCCCGTGATCACGGGCCAGTTTCCTCTTGGAACTGCGGAAGACACTCCGATTACCCTTCGCGTTTCCGACCTCATGATTTCGGATCCTGACAACAGCTCCGGTTTCACCCTTTCGGTTTCCTCCGGATCCAATTACACTTTCTCCGGAAATACTATTACACCGGCACTGAACTTCAACGGAACGCTTAGCATACCCGTTGTGGTGAATGACGGAACGGCCAACAGCAACTCTTTCAATATCCAGGTGACGGTGAGTTCTGTCAACAATGCTCCCGACATTGTCAGTCAGGTACCGCTGAACACGAATGAGGAGCAGCCCATCACGATTCAGTTTTCATATCTTACGGTAACTGACCCCGATAACAGCTACCCCACGGGATTTTTTCTCAATGTTCAGGCAGGAACGAACTACACCGTCTCCGGCACAACGGTCACACCCGCAGCGGATTTCAACGGAACGCTTTCCGTTCCCGTACAGGTGAACGATGGCACTTCCAACAGCGATGTCTTTAATCTGCAGATACAGGTGAATGCCGTCAACGACGCGCCTGTGATCACTGGTCAGAATGCGGTCAGCACAGGAGAAGACCAGGCGGTTACCATCCAGCTTTCCAACCTGATCGTTACGGACCCGGATGACACATATCCCTCGGGCTTTACCCTCCAGGTGCAGGCCGGAACAAACTATACGTTTTCCGGCAATGCGGTGACGCCCGTGACAAATTTCAATGGAACAATTACTGTTCCCGTCCGCGTGAACGATGGTTCGGCATTCAGCAATGTTTTCAACCTCCAGGTGCAGGTGACCCCCGGAAATGACGCTCCAGTCATCACCGGACAGGTGACAGTGAGTACCGAAGAAGAACAGCCTGTGGCCATACAACTCCTTCACCTGACCGTTACCGACCCTGACAACAACTATCCCACAGGTTTTACGCTTAGTGTCGGCTCTGGTAGCAACTATACGGTTGCAGGCAATACTGTTACGCCTGCCGTAAATTTCAACGGAACCCTAAGCGTACCTGTCGCGGTCAATGATGGTTTGGCCAACAGCGCGGTGTTTAATGTTCAGGTACAGGTGACGCCCGTGAACGACCGTCCTGTCATAACAGGACAGGCCTCTGTCAGCACAGCCGAAGAACAGAGTGTGACCATTCAGCTGAGCCATCTGACAGTGACCGATCCCGACGATACCTACCCGGCAGATTTTACCCTTACCGTTTCATCAGGTACCAACTACACGGTTTCCGGAAATACCGTGACGCCGGTGGCGAACTTCAATGGAACGCTCAGTGTTCCTGTCCGCGTAAATGATGGAACCACGAACAGCGAGATCTTCCTTCTTCAGGTGCAGGTCACACCCGTCAACGATGCTCCCCTAATTACGGCACAGGTTTTCGTCAGTACACAGGAAGATCAGCCAGTCACCATCCAGTTCTCACATCTCATCGTAACGGATATCGACGATACTTATCCATCCGGATTCACGCTGGAAGTTTTGCCAGGCACGGGGTATACTGCCTCCGGCGCCACCATCACGCCACAGAGTAATGTCACCGGTACGATTACCGTAAAGGTGCGCGTAAATGATGGCGCGGCGAACAGCAACACTTTTGACATGAGCCTTCAGGTGAATTCTGCCAACGATATCCCGGCCATCACCGGACAGACAGCGGTCAGCACCACCGAAGATCAACCTTTTACTGTTCAGCTATCACATCTTATTGTAGCCGATCCGGACAACAGTTATCCCGCGGATTTTACTCTCAGCGTTTTGTCCGGTACAAACTATACGGCTTCCGGAAACACCGTAACTCCCGCCGCGAATCTCAACGGGACACTGTCCGTCCAGGTTCTGGTCAATGATGGTCAGGCAAACAGTAACACTTTCAACCTTCAGGTCCAGGTAAGCGCTGTGAACGATGCCCCGGTCATCACGGGTCAGCAAGTCATCGCTTCCGCCGAAGACCAGCCCACGACCATTCAATTAACTCAGCTGACGGTCACCGATCCGGATGACACTTATCCCACCGACTTTACGCTCACGGTTCTCGCAGGCACCAACTATACGCGCTCAGGAAATACCATCACGCCAGCCCAGAATTTTACAGGGACTCTCACCGTTCCGGTACGGGTGAACGACGGATCAGTCAACAGCAACGTTTTTAATTTACAGGTTACCATCACCCCTGTAAACGATGCGCCGCAAATTACTGCGCAAAGCCCGCTCAGTACCCCGGAAGATACGCCCATCACCTTACAGGTCTCAAACCTGACCATCAGCGATCCCGATAACACGTCGGGTTTCACGCTCATTGTCTCTCAGGGTACCAATTTTACATTCTCAGGAAACGTTATTACTCCGGCGCTGAATTTCAACGGCACATTGACAGTTCCTGTCCAGGTAAATGATGGCGTCAGCAACAGCAACACCTTTAACCTTCAGATCCAGGTCACTCCCGGAAATGACGCACCTGTCATTACCGGTCAGTCCCCCGTCAGCACGGCAGAAGATACGCCTGTAACATTAAGTGTCACCCATCTCACGTTCACAGATGCCGACAACAGTTCAGGATTTTCACTCGTTGTGTCTGCCGGGGCGAATTACTCAGTCTCGGGAAATTCCATTACACCTGTGCTAAACTTCACCGGTACGTTATCGGTGCAAGTGCAGATCAATGACGGAACTTCCAACAGTTCTCCTTTTAATCTGCAGGTGCAGGTGACTCCGGTAAATGATGCGCCGGTAATTTCGGATCAGGCCCCATTAAGTACCGCTGAAGAGAGCGCCATTGCCATTCAGTTGAATCATCTTACTGTAAGCGATCCCGATAATACATATCCCACAGGCTTTACGTTGAATATTTCCACGGGCACTCACTACACCGTCTCCGGTGGGTCGGTTATTCCTGAACTGAATTATAACGGCACCCTGTCTGTCCCCGTGGTGGTGAATGACGGAACGTCAAACAGCGCAGCATTTAACCTGCAGATCCAGGTAACACCTGTCAATGACACGCCGGTAATTACGGGCCAGGTTGCGGTCAGCACGGCGGAAGACCAGCCTGTGGCCATTCAATTGTCGCACCTGACTGTTGCCGATCCTGACGACGTTTACCCCACAGGATTCACGCTGGCAGTTTCGGGGGGAACCAACTATTCCGTCACCGGCAACACCGTAACACCTGCACAAAACTTTAACGGAACACTGACTGTACCGGTGCGGGTTAATGACGGATCAGCCAACAGTGCAACTTTTAATCTGCAGGTCCAGGTAAATGCTGTCAACGATGCTCCTGTTATTACCGGGCAGGTGGCAATCAGCACGAACGAGGAACAATCTGTTCAAATCAACCTCTCGCATCTGACAGTAACAGATATTGAAAGTGCATACCCTTCCGGATTCACTTTAACAGTATTGTCAGGAACGAACTATTCATTTTCAGGAAACACTGTTACCCCCTCAAACAATTTCAATGGACTGTTGACTGTGCGGGTACGCGTCAATGACGGAGGCGCAAACAGCAACATTTTTGATCTGAAAATTACCGTAAACCCCGTGAATGATGCCCCGGTAATTACCGGGCAGGCGGCCGTCACCACTCCGGAGGAAACATCATTAACTATACTGTTATCACACCTCATCATTTCGGACGCAGATAACAGTTCCGGCTTTACACTGGAGGTCTTCAACGGAACAAACTATACCACGTCTGGAAATACTGTAACACCCGTGCAGAATTTCAACGGGACGCTTTCGGTGCCTGTGCAGGTGAGTGACGGAGCCCTCAACAGTAATGTCTTCAATCTTCAGATCTCTGTGACAGCCGTGAATGACGCGCCTGTCATCATCGGGCAACGGCTATTAAGCACCACCGAAGACACTCCCATTCTCATTAAAGTCACTGACGTAACGATCCTGGATCCTGACAACAGTTCAGGTTTCTCGCTTCAGGTTCAGTCGGGTACAGGCTATACATTTTCAGGGAATACCGTTATTCCCCAGACTGATTTCAACGGAACAATGAACGTAAACGTCCGGGTCTATGATGGCAACAAATACAGTCCAACGTTTGTTCTTCAGGTACAGGTGGGAAATGCGAACGATCCGCCGGTGATCACAGCGCAGACGACACTGACAACGAATGAAGATCAGCCGATCTCCCTTCTGCTTCAGCATTTGACCGTAGCCGATCCCGATAACTCTTACCCCGGCGATTTTACACTCAATATTTCGCAAGGGAATAATTATACTGTTTCACAGAATTCTGTCATGCCATCGGAAAATTTCTTTGGTATCCTCACTGTTCCGGTGACGGTCAATGACGGAGTTAACAACAGCGCCCTGTTCAATGCAAAGATCACAGTGGATCCGGTCAACGATGCACCTTCATTCGATGCGATCCAAAACCAGCAGGTGAGTGAAAATTCAGGTCAACATCTGATCATACTGAAGGATATTTCCGAGGGGCCTCTGGAGGAGTCACAGTCTCTGGTCTTTTTTGCCAATTCCGGAAACACCGCTATCATTTCCGATCCCGTGATCACTTATGACGGAAGTGCGACGACAGCTGATCTCGTATATACTGTTCAGCCGAATGTGTCAGGTCTTGTGACCGTGACTATCCGGGCGGTCGACAACGGATCCCCAGCAAGTACATTCACATCAACATTCCAGGTGGAGGTAGTCGAGATCAATGCGGCGCCAACGATTAACGCAATCCCTGAACTGAGCATTCCTGAAGATTCACCTCAGCAGGAAATAACCTTCTCGGGGGTAACCGCAGGCGTCGGAGAAACGCAGCCGCTGACCATTTCCGTTTCGACGGATAATGCAGACCTGTTTGATCCTTCGCCGGAGATTGTTTATCAAAGTCCAGCCACAACAGGAACGCTTCGTCTGCAGCCGAAACCCAACGCATTTGGAACAGCGCAAATTACTATTGCGGTACAGGACAACGGCTCGAATGTTGCGCCGAACGTAAATAGTGCAAGCACTACCTTCACCTTTACTATGGAACCAGTAAATGATTTACCTGTTATCCAGTCCACTCCTGGTACAATGGCGGTGGCGGGTGATCTTTACGAGTATGATATTGTTGTGACTGACGTTGATGATGAAGAGATCGCCTTTACTTTTCCCGGAAAACCTGAATGGTTAACCTTTGCCGCGGGGGGGCCAGGAAAAGGAAAACTCTCCGGCAATCCCGTCTCAGGCGGAACCCAAACCATTACCGTCATTGCAACGGATGCTTCCGGGGGAACAGCAACCCAGACGTTTACCCTGGACATCAACACCAGACCTTCGCTCAGTTCGGTAAGCCTGTCATTTGCGGAGGACCAGGTGGTGAAATTGCCTGTTACATCCGTCTTTTTTGATGCGGACGGCGACGCCATGGAGGAATTAAAAATTACTGCACTGCCTGAGTTTGGACTTGTGAAATCCGGCAGCACCATTATTGATGCAAACACGCCGATTGCAGCCTCCTCCTTTGCCACACTCGTTTATGAACCCTCTACGGATTATTTCGGCAAAGATACGGTGAGGCTAATTGCCAGTGATGGGTCGCATTACAGTCTGAGCGATACTTATATCGCCCTGGAGATAAAACCGCTGAATGATGCCCCCGCAATCATTTCCATCGAACCCGATACCCTGGCTTTTGAAGTCAACGGGGAGCCCGCCTTCATCACAGAACAATTTGAAGCTTTTGATCCGGATGACGAGTTTCTCACAGGTGCTGATATCGCTTTCACACGCCTGAGCTATAAAAAAGATGATGACATATTGTTGTTTGAGAATACCGCTGCGATCACCGGAACCTTTGATGCAGCCACGGGCGTACTGGTGCTGACGGGGCAGGCTCCCGTCGAGGAATATACGAAGGCCATTCGCACTATCCAGTACAATCATCTCCGGACCGTTGACCCCGTACTCGAGGCCAAGACCATTACCTTTACCCTCACCGATGGCAAGAGCATCGGCCTGCCTGAAGAAAGGGTGCTCATGCTTAAGTACACATTCGCGGATCTGAAAATACCGTCAGGGTTTACCCCTAACGGAGATCACATCAACGACACCTGGTACATAGCTCCCCCTGGGGGTGAAATGGAAAATGCCGTCATCAGGGTGTTCAACCATCGGGGTATCACGGTGTATGAATCAAGGGGATTTGAAAATCCCTGGGACGGAAGGTTCAATGGCGAACTTTTGCCCACGGATACTTATTTCTACACCATCGACCTGAGGCTGCCGAATCAAAAAACTTATAAGGGAACGGTTACAATATTGCACTGATATGAGAAGAGGATTACTAATCTTTTTGACATGTATGGGAACAGTTGCCCTCGGACAATATGTGCCCAGCAACGGGCAGGCTTTTCAGTTTGCGTCCGTAACAAACCCGGCGTTCAGCGGAGTGGAAAATTTCAATAGTCTTAAGATGGGCTATCGCTACCAGTGGAGCGGGTTCGGTTCCCACTCACCACGGTATATGAACCTCTCTTTTAATACGAGGCTGAGGCACCCGGTAGACCTCAGGTATAATGCGATGAGGATAAGCAAGCCCTCCCTGGTGCAGCCGGAAAATCTTCCAAAGCGGAAACGGGTAATCCATGGCCTGGGTGCCAATGTTTTTCATTCCAAAGTAGGGGTGATCAATTCGATCGGAGCGTCCGTTAACTACGCCTGGAATTATCCCCTGTCGAAGAAATTCAGGCTGAGTATAGGTGTATCACCTTTTGTTGAGAGCCGGAGCCTTCGGCTGGAGGATATCGATTTCAAAGATCCGGATCCTTTTTACAATCATCTCCTTGGCAGCGCCACCTCCCAGGTAGACCTGAGCGTGCGCGGCGGGGCTTTGCTGTATTCCGGGGGTTTCTACCTGGGATTATCCTACCTGTCAATCGTGAACGAATCCATTAAAGCCTCGGATGTGGCCCTGGAAGAGCCTTTCTACCGGGCAAGCTTCCAGACAGGTTTTTCCATCAGGACCAACCCGGAGGTCGCCTTTAAACCCAGTATCCTGGCGTTATTACTGCTGGACAACAGTATTATCCTGGATTACAACCTGAAGGCTTACCTGGAGGATAAGGGATGGGTGGGGTTAACCTATCGTGATAGCGGCACCGGCATCCTCATGTTCGGGCTAAACATGACGGGAATCATTGATTTGGCTTATTCCTACGAGGTATCTTTCGGCGGTTTCCAGCCATTCGCAGGGAGCAGTCATGAGTTGGTGCTGGGGTTCAGGATCAATAACTTGAAAAAAGAAGAGCTATGGGTGTGGTAAGGAAACTGGTGTTGGGCTTTTTGTTCTTACCCCTGCCCGTCCTGGCGCAGGACTGGGAGTTTGGTGAGGCCGCTAAACTGGCTTCCAGCGTGAATTCCCCATACGAGGAGGGGCTGCCATTGATTTCTCCTGATGGAAATACGCTCTTTTTTACACGGTCGTTTTCGCCGGCAAACAAGGGGGGGCAATACACCGGTTCTGATATCTGGATCAGCAGGTATGATCCGGTTGCCGGGCTCTGGAAGCCGGCAACGAATGATGAGTTCAGCTACAACAACAAGGGGTCGAAT
>Ga0105107_10003413_pt1 | contig 10557 bp, 10 predicted proteins | sample PPLLaktember2015_6_FD_79335 | JGI IMG/M metagenome (GOLD analysis project Ga0105107, IMG submission 79335) | Freshwater sediment microbial communities from Prairie Pothole Lake near Jamestown, North Dakota, USA - PPLs Lake P8 Core (1) Depth... | ecosystem: Environmental > Aquatic > Freshwater >... | reverse complement strand
TTCTGGAAATCAACCAAACGCTTGAATCCTGAGATATCTAATTGACCTCTATCGTCAAAGGGTGTAATCAGGGCTACCCAAGACCCTTCCGGATAAATCAAATCCCTTTTCATCCTTACCTCCTCATCCATAAGCATTTTCAAAGTTGATGATGGCTCAATTAGGATTACAGAAACCCTTTTGGCTTCTTGGGTTGGGGTTTTTCTTCGAGAATCATCCTCTCTTCTGATTTCTTCTTTTCTTCCACCTCAAACCCGGACTCTTCAAGAATATATTTGTCATCGCCAGGGTCGGGTTTAAATTCTAATTGAAGTTTTTTGGCCTCTTTAACATAAGAGCCTTTTTTGAGGCGAATTTCTCCATCCGGCACTACAACGATCGCTGATTCTCCCGTGACGGGACATCTCTGCTCGCAAAATCCACAGCCATTACACTTGGAAGCAATGACAAAGGGACGCCGGTATCCTTCGACAGGTCTGAAAACAATCGCATTATATGGACAGATTTCATCACAGATCAAACAGATCTTATTCTGAGCCCATACCAGGCACATCTCTTTACGTAAAATAGCCGTCCCCACCTTAGCGTGCGTTCTTTCATCTAAATGCAGAGAGCGGATCGCTTGTGTGGGACAAACTTTACCGCAGACATTGCAGTTCTGATCACAGGGGGCTAATCGCAGGTCCATCTTCGGCGTCCATAAGCCTGGGAAGCCGGATTCCCAGAGACAGGGCTGAAGTGTATTGGTCAAGCAAGCCTTCATACACTCCCCACAGCGGATGCAGGTTCGAAGAAATTCTGTTTCAGGGATTGCGCCGGGGGGCCGGACGAGTTGGTGTTTGCTCTGCCTGAGCGTGAAAGGAGTCTGCGTGGCCAAAAACCCGATTCCCAGTCCTCCAGCCAATGAATAAAGAAATCCCCTGCGAGAAAAATCTATCTTCGAATATTCTCCGCCTAAAGAAAGAGAGGCTGAAAAAGTAATCGCATTTTGCGGACAAATTTTTGCGCAGTTCCGACATTGGATACACTCAGGAAGACGAGTCGCCCTTGGATCCTCAGGAATGGCTCCCATCGGACAGTTTTTCTGGCATTTCAGGCACTCATTACACTCCTCACTGACCCGGCGCTTGAAAAGCCCCAGAGGCGATAAGAGGCTTAAAAAAGCCCCCAGCGGGCAGAGATACCGACACCAGAAGCGGGGAACCAGACGATTGAGAAGAATGATCCCGCCAAAGATGAAAAGGGTGATTGCAGACATATAATAGACAGATTGGAAATAATGAAGGTATGACAAATTTGTCCATCCCAAGGCGAGAAACAGAGGACGCAACAAGTCTAAGAAAAGATTGATCAAGGTAATCGTCAAGGGATAGATGAAGAAAGTATAGAAGCGCGTGAGAAGTGACAAGGGATCCATGAGGAAGACCACAGAGAGACCGATCAACGCCGCCGCGATAAAAATGACGAGTAAATAATATTTTACCCTTCGGAGATGGATATCCCACTTCATCCCCCACCGTTTTTTCTTCCTGAAAAAAAGAAGATCCAAAAAGTCTATCGAGGCACCCATCGGGCAGACATAGGCGCAGAAGAACCTACCAATCACCAGTGTGGCTCCGATGGTGATGAGAGACCAAAGAGCCCGACCAATGATTTCCCTTGCTGCAAAAATAGCATTCATCCCCAGAAGGGGGTCAAGGCGTAAATAAATATCCGCAGGAAGCCAATCCGGCAGTTTGTAGGTGGCAAGAAAAAATAGAGTGGAGAAAAGAAGGAGGGAGAGGGCCTGAATGACAGTCCTCATACTTTCTCCTTAAAGATTTTTAGCTGGTCGATGTCGATCTTTCCTAAACCCCGCTGATGAGCCATGAGGAGGTGCTCCACCTGTCGACCCTTGAAATTTCGACCATACCATGGAACAATACTCACCCCATAGGAATCCACGGCCACAGGGTCAACTCCAGCAATGACGAGATTGGGTTTCATAACCGTGCCGGGTCCTCCGGGGCCGCCAGAGGCCAAGGCCCTCGTCGCATCCAGAATCGTAAGTTGAGGTTTGACGACGGTTCCCAAGTCGGCGATGGCTTGATTGATATTATACTTGGAGTGAAAACTTTCTCGATCCCAAATGACACCCATCAGTCCCTTCATGCCCATGCTCACACCTGTGGCAGAGTGAGATTTAGCAACGGGGAGGTTAATCAATACTTGGCTATCTAAAATTTCCTTCATGACCTCTACACGTTCCAATACTATTCCCTGAGAAATCTTAACTTCACGGAAGAATTTTCTCTCTTGAATAGCAAGAACATGAACACCGGCTATGTTCTTGCATGCTTCCCGGATACCTGTTCTCTCAAGGCAAAGTTCTGCCCTTTGAAGTGTATGATCTAAAACTAAAACTTGCGACGCCCCTGCTTCGACACAAGCCTGAGCCACGGTGGCAACGACAGCAGGATGCGTTGTAGCACTGAAATCAGGTGTCCTGGAAAAGGACATGTTAGGTTTAAGAATAACCCGTTGCCCTTTTTTTACGAAACGGGAGATGCCTCCCAGTATTTCCAGAACTTTTTTTGTTGCGGCAGCAGGTTTACCAGAGATCACGGCCAAATCATATTCTTCTTTCCCAAATGAGAAAGAAGGCCTGCCAGCAAGGGTCAATGCTGTTCCTGCGGCTGCCATTTTCAATAATTTACGCCTTGTTATCCCAAGGCTGTTTATATTCACTCATCACTCCTTTTTCTATCTTCTCTTGCTATATTCCTCTTTCAAAAGTCTGAGGGATTTTGATCTAATAGTGTAATCATTCATATTCAGTATACCCCATGGAGGCCTTCCTTGCCAGTGAAGCACAATTTCTCTATGGTGAGGACCTGGGATCAGGTGTCATTCTTGGATAAATTATTTTTTATTGAAGCATTGCCAAAGAAATTTTCCGCATGATGGTGGGTGAATTTTAAAAAAATCTTTTGATTTTAACATGGCAAGAGAATATGATTTATCAAACCGAAAGGGTAACCTCCATATGAACCCCATACTGATCATCGAGGACGAAAAAGACATTGCGGATTTGGTCGAGTATCACCTAAAACAATCCGGTTTTTCTGTGCTCAAAGCCCTGGACGGCCCATCGGGGATGGAACTGGCAAAGAAAAATCGGCCGAGTCTCGTTATTTTGGACCTCATGCTTCCAGGGATGGATGGAAAAGATATCTGCAGAGCCCTCAAATTCAACTTCCTAACCCAATCGATACCTATTCTGATGCTAACCGCAAAGTCAGAAGAGGTCGACCGGGTGATCGGCTTTGAATTAGGGGCAGATGATTATGTCACGAAACCCTTCAGCCCGAGGGAGTTGGTTCTAAGGGTGAAGGCCATTCTTCGTAGGAAAGAAGCTCCTGACGAAGGTGAGAAATCCATTCAGGTGGGTGACCTATTGATCGATATTGACCGCCATCAAGTGTCTGTTAAGAAAAAGCTCATCTCATTGACCTCCACAGAATTCAAACTTTTGGTAGAACTCATCACGAACAAAGGGCGCGTTCAAACCCGCGAACGTCTTCTGGATAAGGTCTGGGGGTATACTTATGAGGGGTATGCTCGCACGGTAGATACACACATCCGTCGTTTGAGGGAAAAACTCGGTCCCTTGGGAAATTTGATTGAAACCATTCGTGGTGTCGGATATCGATTCCAAGAGGAGAAGAAATGAACCTCCGGTTTCAATCGAAATTGATGCTCTCTTTCATCCTCCTCTTCATTTTCTTCCTCCTCATTCAAGGATATCTGACTTATTCTCTTAAAAAACCTTTTCCCTTCGCCTCCCTTCTCAGTCTCTTCATTACTAGCATCATTGCCTTTATTCTTCTGAGATTTCTCACCCAACCCCTCGATGATTTGATGGATATCTTAAAACGATTAACCCTCGGCCATCGGAGAAAAGAACTCCTTATCGATTCTAAGGATGAATTTGGTTACCTTGCGAAAGCCATCAGTGAAATGGATGCCCAATTAAGGAACAAGATCGAAGAGATCTCTAAAGAAAAAGGTACCCTTCAGACTATCCTAAAAGGGATGGCGGAAGGGGTTCTTGTTGTCGATGAGAAAAACCACATCATTATGATCAATGATACCTTACGAACATTATTTTCTCCCTCGACGGAGGTCGTTGATAAAACCCCTTTAGAACTGATTCGTCATACCGAATTGGAAGGGGCTATCCACAAGGCGATACAAGAGGGGAAAAATTCATCTTTTGAACTCACTCTTCCAACCTCATTAGGTAAGATATTCGAGGTCAATGTGGTGGGAATCCTTCCCCCTCCCGAGGAGGAACAAAAAGAAGGGCATGGGATGAGCGGGGCCATTGCCGTTCTCCACGATATCAGCCGATTAAAAGAATTAGAAAAGATTCGCCAGGATTTTGTCGCCAATGTCTCTCATGAATTGAGAACCCCATTGACGACCATCAAAGGATATACGGAGACACTTTTAGATGGAGCCCTGAAAGAAGAAGTGGCACCTCAATTTCTCCAAGTCATCCAGAAACATACTGATCGGTTAGCGAAAATTGTCGAAGACCTTTTGACACTTTCGAAGATCGAATCCAAAGAATTTCTACTTAAAAAGGAAAAGCTTTACCTGTCTGAACTGATCGATGATGTTTTGGATTTTGTAAAGGAGGGAGCTAAAAAGAAAAAGATATCCATCGACGCGGTCCATATCTCCTCTTCCTTCATTATCGAAGGGGATCGAAATATTTTAGAACAGATTCTGATCAATCTACTGGACAATGCCATCAAATACGGTCGAGAAGGAGGTAAAATCACCATCTCTGCCAATCAAAAAGACCAAAAGGAGATTGAGGTTTCGGTGCGGGACAATGGGATAGGAATACCCCAGGAAGATCTTCCAAGAATATTTGAGCGCTTTTATCGGGTGGACAAAGGGAGGTCTCAGGAATTAGGCGGGACCGGCCTTGGACTCTCTATTGTGAAACATTTAATTTCAGCCCATGGGGGGAGAGTATGGGCTGAAAGTCAATTGGGCGAGGGTTCGACTTTCTATTTCACCTTACCCTTTCACATTTAAAGGTCTTTGAGCGAAGCTTTAGCCTTATCAAAATCTGTCTCTGCAATATGAACAACAAAAATAGATTCCTTGGCATCTTCCATGGCAGAACCATAGATGTAGTCAATGTTGATATGGGCTTCACCAAGTCTCTTGGCGACCTTTCCTAAAACACCAGGTTGATTCGCCAGTTTAAATACCAACACCTTATCTTTATCTAACAAATGCTTTGCTTTGGTTAGGACTTTTTCCGCTTCTGCAGGTTTGTCTACAAAAAGCCTGATTAAAGAATAATCTGAGGAATCTTTCAATATTCCCCGATAACTCTCCGCCAAGGCTATTCTTCTCCCCGTTTTTTCCCTCATATTGTAGAGCTCTTTCACAGAATCCTTTGCATTTTGAATGCTCATCGCCAAAATGTTAATATGATCTTCTTTCAATACATCGCAGAGTTTTGAAAGCTCCCCAGGTGCATTCGTCAAAATCACTGAAAGCTGAATTTTCTTTTCCATTGAATCCTCCTATTTTCTAAATAAGCTTGAATGCAAGATAACAGATCACTCCAGATGGGTCAAGGATTAAGAAAAGCCTGAGAAAATAAATCTAAAATTCACAAGAATTTCATTTTTCTGTCACTTTTCTGTCACAAAGGGGATTTAATATTGGGTTGATGTCCAAATGGTTATTGAGTGACCTTCATCTTCACACCACATTTAGTGATGGGGATGTCCCGTTAGAAGAAGTGATCAAAATTTATGGAGAAGCTGGCTTTGATGTGATTGTCATTACCGGTCACCTCTTTGACACACAATCCCCAAGAAGCCTTGAAATTCATGAGGAGGGGAAGTCTGTTAAAAATAAGAGGGGCACTGGGGTGATGGAGATCTCTATCAAAGGCAATGAAATCGGCATCTGTGAAGAAGATTTGGGAAAGATCTTTGAGCCTTATTATAGAAAAAAATATACCCTCAGAAGAAGGAAAGGGGTTAGGCCTTTCTTTCGTAAAAGAGGTTGTGGACTTACAGGCGGGAAGATCATAGTCCAGAGTGAACCCAACAAGGGTAGTCTCTTCTCTATTTTGTTACCCATTAGGGAAAACATAAAGAGTGAGGAGGTGAAAGAAAAAGCATTGGAAATGTCATAAGATTGTAACATTAATGTAACAAAAGAAAACTAACCTATTTCTAAGGAGGATATGAAAATGAAAGGTCTAAGAAAATGGATATGGATGATCGCTATGGCTATTAGCCTCAATGGGTTTGTCCTTCTGTGCCCGGAGTCAAATGCTCAGAGGCTGATTCAAATCAAAGGTTCTGACTCGGAAGTCAATTTGGTACAGAGGCTCGCAGAAGTTTTCATGAAGAAGCATCCGGATGCGAACATCGCGGTGACCGGGGGAGGATCTGGAACTGGAATTGCCGCCCTGATCAACAAGACAACAGATATTGCCAATTCATCGAGAGAAATACAGTCCAAGGAAGAAGAGGCAGCAAAAAGTGCAGGGGTTCAGCCTTTTCGCATCGTTATGGCAACAGACGGCATATCAGTGGTTACCCATCCAGCAAATCCAATCTCCAAACTGACACTTGAACAATTAGGAAAGATCTTCAAGGGTGAAATCACCAATTGGAAGGAAGTGGGTGGAAAAGATGCCAAAATCTCTCTCTACGGTCGCCAGAGCAATTCCGGAACCTATGTCTTCTTCAGAGAATTTGTAGTTAAGGCCGATTATTCTCCCCACATGAAGGCCATGAATGGTAATGCCCAGATCATTGAAGCTCTAAAAAAGGACCAGGACGGGATTGGCTATGTTGCTGTGGGTTATGTGGTGAATGATAAGGGCGAGATGATGCCAGGAGTAAAAATAGTTAATATTTCAAAAGACGGGCAGTCGGAAGCATACAGCCCTGCCAAAATTGAAAATGTAATGTCTAAAAAATACCCTATTACAAGGCCGTTGAATCACTACACTAATGGGAAACCCTCAGGGAAACTTCTTGATTTCATTAAGTTCGAACTTAGCAAAGAGGGACAGGAGATTGTTCGCAAAGAAGGATTCTTTCCGGTCCAGGAGGATTGGATGGAATTTAATCGCAAACAAGGTCTTTAAGGAAGGCTTCCTGGATCCAGGAGATTGGAAGGGAAAGTTTCTTCGGATAATTTTCGGAGAACTTTCCCTCGATCTATTATCGAAAGGTTGTAAATATTAAAGTGAATGAAAAGATCTACGAGACTCAAACGAGAAATGTCTTTACCAAATTTCAAAGGCGAAGATTCAAGGAAGTCCTCATTGAAAAATTCTTCTTGCTGAATGGTCTGTTGGCGATCGTCACCCTTTTGGGTATCTTTTCTCTCTTATTCATCAAGGGATTCCCAGCTATTAAAGAACTCGGTTGGAAGAGTTTTTTCGGCAGTACTGTATGGAATCCCAATTCCTATACGACTCCGCAGTACGGCATTCTCTCTCTGATCGTCAGCACCCTCATGGTTACTCTTGGGGCACTATTTATTGCTGTCCCTTTAGGGGTGGCTTGTGCGGCTTTCCTTTCTGAGGTAGCTTCTCCAAAAATCCGCGAGGTCCTTAAACCTGCCGTAGAGATTTTGGCAGGAATCCCATCGGTAGTGGTAGGATTTCTCGGTATTGTCTTACTCAATCCTCTGATCGCAAAAGTTTTTGGAATTTCAAATGGCCTGAATGCTTTAAACGGAGCTATCCTTCTTGCTATTATGTCACTACCGACCATCATCAGCCTTTCCGAGGACGCCCTCCGTGCCGTTCCGAACACATATAAAGAGGGCTCTTTGGCTCTCGGCGCAAATCCCTGGCACACCCTTGTTCATGTCTCTCTCCCATCTGCGTTATCTGGCATCATCGCTTCGATTATGCTCGGAATGGGACGGGCCATTGGAGAGACCATGACCGTACTGATGGCCACGGGTAATGCCCCCGCCCTGACCTTTAACTTTTTGGAAGCTGTCCAGACCATGACCGCCACCATTGCCATTGAACTCGGTGAGGTCCCCTATAATACAACCCATTACTATGCTTTATTTGTCATCGGCCTTGCTCTCTTTGGCATGACCTTTGTTGTGAATCTGGTTTCGGACATCATTCTCCAGAAATATCAGGAAGTGGAAAAATGATAAAAAGCTGGTCTGAACGAATAGGCTTCTTTTTACTTACCCTCGCAGGGATTCTGGTCCTTTTCATTCTGAGCCTAATTCTGCTAGATATATTTTCCAAAGGGATTAAAACCATCTCCTTGGAATTTCTGACCCAGCCTCCCCGAGAGGGAATGACAAAAGGAGGCATCTTCCCAGCCATCTTGGGGACATTTGTGGTAAGCCTGATCACAGTGATCTTTGCAGTTCCTCTCGGTATGTTTGCTGCTATCTACCTCCATGAGTATGCTCGGCCAGGGAAAATGACTCGTTTTATACGACTGTCCATTCGAAACCTCTCTGGTGTACCTTCGATTGTTTATGGCCTTTTTGGAGTTGCGCTCTTTGTCCAGATGCTGAAATTCGGAACCTCTATTCTTTCCGCTGGATTGACTTTGGGGCTCTTAACTCTTCCCTGGACGATTACAGCCTGTGAGGAGGCCCTCAAAACAGTCCCTCAATCTTACCGGGAAGGTGCTTTCGCACTGGGAGCCACAAAATGGTATGCCATCCGGACAAATGTCTTGCCCTATGCTGTTCCTGGAATGTTAACTGGAGTGATTCTGGGACTATCTCGAGCTGCTGGGGAGACAGCTCCAATCCTTTTCACTGGCGCTGCTTTTTTTCTTCCCCACCTGCCGAAATCATTATTCGATCAGTTCATGGCTCTGCCCTACCACCTTTACATCTTGGCCACTCAGCACCAGGCTATTGAAAAGGTGCGGCCTATTGCTTATGGTACGGCCCTTGTCCTCTTGGGGCTGATCTTTTTGCTCAATCTGTCAGCTGTCTGGATTCGGTATCGTTATCGTCAGAGGATGAGAGGATAAGCAATGGAACAGAAAATAAAGATGTTTATTCGAAATTTGAATTTCTATTATGGAAACGTTCTGGCACTCAAGAATGTCAATTTAGATATTTTAACGAATCATGTCACTGCTCTGATTGGGCCGTCAGGGTGCGGGAAGACCACTTTCCTCCGCTGCCTGAATCGTATGAATGACGTTGTGGAAGGGGCACGAGCGGAGGGTCAGATTTTACTTGATGGAAAGGACATCAACAGTCCAGAAGTGGATCCAGTGCAGATCCGCCGCCGCATTGGCATGGTCTTCCAGAAATCAAACCCTTTCCCTAAGACGGTTTTCGAGAACGTCGCCTATGGGTTGAGAATCGATAACCCCTATGTCAAAGCGGAGCTTACAGCGAGGGTGGAGAAAAGTTTAAGGGATGCAGCTCTCTGGGAAGAGGTAAAAGATCGGTTGAACGATCGGGCATTCGAGCTTTCCGGAGGGCAGCAACAACGGCTTTGTATAGCTCGCGCCCTGGCCGTGGAACCGGAGGTCATTTTAATGGACGAACCTGCTTCCGCTTTGGACCCAATCGCCACCCTTAAGATTGAAGAGCTTATCCAGGAGTTAAAAAAGAAGTATACCATTGTTATTGTCACCCACAATATGCAGCAGGCTGCTCGGGTCTCTGATTATACAGCCTTTTTCTATTTGGGGGAGCTCGTCGAAGTGGACCGCACCGAGAAGATTTTCACACGCCCGGGCCTTAAGAAAACAGAGGATTACATCACCGGACGTTTCGGTTAAAAACATTTTCTAAGGAATTTTTCATGACGGGTATGACACCCACGAACCATGAAAACTACCAAGAACTATCCTCCCCCTCGACAGAGGAGGATTGAGGTGGGGGTGAACAGGCTGTTTTCCCCCTCACCCCCACTCTCTCCCGCAAGGGGAGAGGGAGATAATGGGGTTATTTTCTAACTAAATTGAAAGGAAGAAGTCATCAGGAATTATCATTTTCTAATCCTCTTGATCAGCGAATCATAATTTGGTAATTTCAAACTAAGAGAATCAAAGGATTTTGATCTTTAAGAAAGTATCCTGATGACAGAATCTGGCCTTACTATAAAAATGGAGACGCGAGGACTCCATTTCTATTATGGTTCTACCCAAGCACTCAAAGATATCAATATTGTCATCAGAGAGCGCCAGATCACTGCTTTGATCGGACCGTCTGGATGCGGAAAATCGACTTTTCTCCGAACGCTCAACCGTCTGAACGAGCTCATCCCTCACACCAGGGTTGAAGGGACCATCACCATTGATGGAGAGGATATTTATCAGCCCGGGACGGATGTCGTTTCCCTCAGGCAACAGGTGGGCATGGTCTTTCAACGACCGAATCCTTTTCCGAAAAGCATCTTCGAAAATGTTGCCTTTGGCCCCAAGGTGTGCGGCCTCCATACGAAAAGAGAAATCGAGGAAAAGGTGGAACAAAGTCTCAAGGCAGCGGCCCTCTGGCCAGAAGTTTCAG
>Ga0105107_10003411_pt1 | contig 10557 bp, 7 predicted proteins | sample PPLLaktember2015_6_FD_79335 | JGI IMG/M metagenome (GOLD analysis project Ga0105107, IMG submission 79335) | Freshwater sediment microbial communities from Prairie Pothole Lake near Jamestown, North Dakota, USA - PPLs Lake P8 Core (1) Depth... | ecosystem: Environmental > Aquatic > Freshwater >... | reverse complement strand
TACTGATCGTAGGGGAGAACTGCCTGCGAGCGGGTGCCGAAAAAATTCGTGTACCAGATGCCGAGCAGGGCAAGCACGACCGGCATGTTCGCCTCGAGCGGGGCTGATCGGAAATGGCGATCGAGCTCGTGCGCACCCGCGAGCATTTGTTCGAAGGCGTCCATCCCGACGGCAAGCGCAATCGAGAGCCCGATGGCGGACCAGAGCGAATATCGCCCGCCGACCCAGTCCCAGAATTCGAAGACGTTGGCCTGGTCGATGCCGAAGCGCGAGGTTTCCGCCACGTTGGTCGACAGTGCCACGAAGTGCCGGGCAACCGAGTCCGTCCGCCCGCTTCGGGCGATCATCCACTCGCGCGCCGAGTTCGCGTTGGTGATCGTTTCCTGCGTCGTGAATGTCTTGGACGCGACGATGAACAGCGTCGTCTCCGGATCGACGGCTTTCAAGACCTCGGCGAGATGCGTCCCGTCCACGTTCGAAACAAAATACGATTCGATCCGAGCATGCCGACACGGTGCCAGCGCCTGGGTGGCCATCAGCGGACCGAGGTCCGAACCGCCGATGCCGATGTTCACGACGAAACGAAACGGCTTGTTGGTGTAGCCCGTTTTTCGACCCTCGTGGATCGCCTCGACGAACGCGCGCATCGACGCTCGAACACGATGCACATCGGGCATCACGTCCTTGCCGTCGAGGTACATCGGACCCGAGCCGCGCAATGCGACATGAAGTGCAGCCCGGTTTTCCGTGTTGTTGATGTGCTCGCCGGCGAACATGCGTTCGATCCACTCGGGCACGTGCTGATGGCGCGCGAGCGAAACCAGCAGCGGCATCGTTTCCTCGAGCAGCCAGTTTTTCGAGTAATCGAGCGTGATTCCCGCCGCATTGAGCGTGTACCGATCGTGGCGGTTTGCGTCAGCGCGGAACAGCTCGCGCATGTGGACGTTGGCGAAACGAGCTCGATGGGTCTCGAGCGCTCTCCAGGCGGCAGAGTCGGTTAGGCGTGACATGGGCTTCTGCGCGGACTAGTTGAGCGATTCTAGCGTACAAAAGAAAAAGCCCTGCCGGAATCGACAGGGCTTACCGACGCGGCTTCGTGACGGTCAGTGGGCGCGTTTCTTCGCTGCCTTCGCTGCGTGGGCTGCCGTATTGCTCACGGCGACATCCGCAGCATCGCGGGCCACCTTCGACATCGCTTCATACGCGGTATTGGCGGCGGCCACCGCCGATCTGAATGCAGCGAAAGCGGTCTCGGATCCGGCGGGTGCGTTCTTCACCGCCTTGTCCATCGCGGCGACGAACTCTCCGCTGACCTTTGCCATCCGGTCTTCGAGCACCTTGTTGATCTGGCTCTGGGTCTCGGAGGCCACTTCGTACAGGCTGCGGGAGTACGCAAGCGCCTTTTCGATGCCGGGCTGGGCGGTCGTCGACTGCAGTGCAATCAGCTCCTGGACGCTCTTCACATCCGACAGGGCCCTGGCACTGCGCATGCCCTCGTCGAGCGCCGCTTTCGCCGTCTTGAGCTGCAGACCGACGAGTCGCTCGGCGCCCTGCAGGGTGATATTGGCGACGCTCAGCGCCGCCTCGATGCTGGACTTGCCCAATTGCATGAATTGTTCCGGGGACTGGTACATGGCGCTCTCCGTGGTTTCGTTGAATGATGCACTGCAACAATTGCGAGTCTAGTTGCGTTGTTCTCCTATGTCAACAGCCCCGGACAATTTTTTTGTGCCGCAACATGCCGATCGTCGAGATGGTCAGGCCGCGCGCTCGAAGATGGCCGCGATGCCCTGCCCGCCGCCGATGCACATCGTGACAGTTCATAGTGGGCCCGATTGATGCGGTGCAGCCTCTCTTCGGCTGGAGCCGAAACGGGTGCTCGAGCAGCTCACGAAAAGATCTCCCGGCACCGATCGGGTGGAAAAACGTAACGCTGGCCGCAGAACTCGCATGTGACCTCCACTTGGCCCTGCTCCGCCAGAATGGCCTCCACTTCCTCGCGTCTCAGGGATTTCAGCATGCCGAGGACGCGGTCCCGGGAGCACGAACATTCGAACCGCAGCGGACGCCCGCCGAATAGCCGCACATCGTCCTCGGGAAACAGACGCCGGAGCAGCATCGGTGCAGCCAGCATGCTGAGCTCGTCAGCGCGGGCAGTCGAGCCGAGATGCGTCACGCGATTCCACCCGTCCGCATCCGTCTCGTGGCGTTCGGGAATACGCTGCAGCAGCAGGCCGCTCGCCGCATCGGCCGCGGCGAACAGCAGGATGCGGCTTTCAAGCTGCTCGGAGCGTGCCATATAGGTCTGCAGAGCGCCCGCCAGCGTCGCGTCTTCGAGGGGGACGACGCCTTGATAGCGCCGGGTGCTGGTCACGGCGCCCACCGTGATGGCGCAGCGACCGTTGCCGAGCAGCCGAGCCAAGGGTGCGTCTGGGATCGGCTGTGCATATCGCGCGGTGCATCGCAGCCCGAAATCACCGGAACACTCGGCGACCAGCAGACTGACCGGACCGTCACCCTGCATCTGGAGAATCACGCTGCCCGATCCGCGCTTTAGCGTCGACGCCAGCAATGCCGAAGCGACGATACATTCCCCGAGCAAGCGTTCCACCGCGGGGGGATGAGCGTGCAGATTGCGGATGTGGCGCCAGGTGGCGTCGAGTTGAACGAGCGCTCCGCGCACTGCGATACGCTCGAAGACGAAGACATGGAGCAAGTCGCTCATTGTCCTTGATTCCCTGGAACCAGCAGGATGCCTGCGAGCGGCGGTAGTGTCAGCGTACTCGAGTAGGGGCGGCCCATCCATGCAACCGGCTCGGCCGAGACGCCGCCGCCATTGCCGCAGTCGCTGCCGCCGTAGAAACGAGAATCGGTGTTCAGAATCTCTCGCCAGAATCCATGCCGCGGCAACCCGAGCCGATAGTTTGTCCTGACGACCGGGGTAAAGTTGAGCGCGACGACAAGGGGCGTGCCATCGCGGGCGCGGCGCTCGAACGAGAGTATGGATTGGTCCGCGTCATGGCAGTCGATCCATTCGAAGCCCGCCGGGTCGAAATCGAGCTCGTGCAGCGGGGCAAGCCGTCGGTAGAGATCGTTCAACGCGCGGCAAAGTCGTTGCATCCCCTGGTGGGGTTCGTATCGGAGCAGCCACCAGTCCAGTTCGCCCGCATCGGACCACTCCCGCGTCTGGGCGAATTCACCGCCCATGAACGAGAGCTTCTTGCCCGGTGTGGTGATCTGGAAGCAATGCAGCAGCCGTGCATTGGCGAAACGCTGCCATTCGTCACCCGGCATCTTGGCGCAAAGGGCACGCTTTCCGTGCACCACCTCATCGTGCGAGAGCGGCAGCACGAAGTTTTCACTATAGGCATACATCTGGGCGAACATAAGCTCGGAATGATGGTAGCGTCGATGGATCGGATCGCGAGCGAAACGACGCAAGGTGTCGTTCATCCAGCCCATGTTCCACTTCATCGTGAAGCCGAGCCCGCCAAGATAGACCGGGCGTGAGACGCCCGGCCACGCGGTCGATTCCTCGGCAATGGGTCCCCCAATCCTGATGTACGCCGAGTCTCGGATCCTCGTGCTCGTAGAGCGCGCTGGCGTCGAAGTGCGCGAGCGCCCAGCTGTCGCGCGGAAAATGGCCTGGAACCCAGTCCAGGATGACGCCGATTTCGGCCTGGTGGCAGGCGTCCACGAAAGCCCGGAAGTCGTCCAGATTGCCGTAACGGCTCGTGGGTGCGAAGAAGCCGGTGCTCTGGTAGCCCCAGGACTCGTCCAGCGGATGCTCCGTGACCGGCAACAACTCGATGTGCGTGTAGCCCATCTCCTTGACGTAGGGTACGAGGCTCGCGGCAAGCTCCGCGTAGCTATAGAAACGCCCGTCGGGGTGCCTGCGCCAGGAGCCGAGGTGCACTTCGTAGATGTTGATTGCGGAATGCTGCCAGTCGAAGGATGCACGACTTTGCATCCACGCGTTGTCGTTCCACCGGTAGGTGGACTCGGGCGTCGTACGTGAAGCGTTTACCGGCCTGCGCTCGTATTCGCGAGCGTACGGATCGGTCTTCAAGACGACGCTGCCGCCGTGATTGTAGAGCGCTCCTGCGGGAACGCTGGGGACGAACAACTCCCACACTCCGGATGTGCCGTGGACCGCCATCTGATGTGCGCGACCATCCCATGAATTGAAGTCGCCGACCACGCTCACTCGCTCGGCATTCGGTGCCCAGCATGCAAAACGGTATCCACGTACCCCGTCGTGCACGCGAGCGTGCGCGCCCAGCATCCGGTACGATTGCAGCAGCCGGCCCTCGTTGGAGAGGTACAAATCGTGATCCGGGATCGACGGCGGGAACGCGTAGGCGTCGAAGCGCTCCGTAACGTGCCGGGCATGTGCCAGGCGGACCCGGTACGCCCGCATGGGAGCGTTGCTTGTCAGCTTGAACACGCCGTCCCCCTCGGGCTGCATCTCGCGCCATTCGCGATCATCATGCACCCAGGCGCGTTCGGCCTGCGGATCGAAAATACGGACAACGTAGTGACTGCCGTGTTTATGCACGCCGAGCACGCTGAACGGGTCGTGCGTGCGCGCCTCGAGCAGGCCTCTCGCCCGCGGATTGACTTTGTCTCGGTGCTCGTGTCTCATAGCGCAAGTTCGCATTATATCGGCCAGCGCAAGAGCAAAGTGCCGAAGCGTTCTCCTACGCGATTGTCATGCCATTCAAATTGCAGTGATTCCGACCACCTCTTCATCGACCGCAGCGGAGGCAACAGAGCGCCGCGAGCGTTACGTCAGCAGGCTAACCAAGCGCACATACGCACTCATTCTCGCAGGCGGGCGGGGCAGCCGCCTCATGGGGCTCACCGATTGGCGCGCTAAGCCCGCCGTGCCCTTCGGCGGCAAGTTTCGAATCATAGATTTTCCACTGTCCAACTGCGTCAACTCGGGCATTCGCCAAATCGGCATTGCAACCCAGTACAAGGCGCAGAGCCTCATACAGCATATCCAGCGCGGCTGGAGTTTCCTCGACGGACGGGTGCGAGAGTTTGTCGACATCCTCCCCGCACAACAGCGAATCGTCGAAGCCTGGTACAAGGGGACGGCCGACGCGGTCTTTCAGAACCTCGACATTCTGCGAGACTACGATCCGGAGTACATGCTCATTCTCGCGGGCGACCATGTGTACAAGATGGACTACGGCCAGATGCTCGGCTATCACGTGAGCAAGGCTGCCGACGTCACCGTCGGTTGCATCGAGGTTCCCGTGGAGGACGCACGAGCGTTCGGCGTGATGAGCGTTGACGCGGCAGACAGGGTCATCGATTTCCAGGAGAAGCCGCAGCAGCCAGGTCACATCCCTGGCAGCCCCGGCATGGCTTTGGCCAGCATGGGTATCTACGTCTTCAATACCAGCTTTCTCTTCGAGCAATTGATACGGGACGCGGACGAACCGCGCTCTTCGCACGATTTCGGCAAGGACATCATCCCTCATCTGGTGTCCCGATATCGGGTCTACGCGCATCGGTTCGGCGACTCCTGCGTGACGAGCGCCGGCGGAACGCCGTACTGGCGTGATGTCGGCACGGTGGACGCGTACTGGGAAGCCAACATCGAGCTGACCCGCGTCACGCCCGCGCTCGACTTGTACGACAACGTGTGGCCCATCTGGACGCATCAGGAGCAACTGCCGCCGGCCAAGTTCGTTTTCGACGACGAGGGTCGGCGAGGCATGGCGATCGACACCCTGGTGTCCGGCGGCGACATCATCAGCGGCGCCACGGTGAGGCGCTCCTTGCTGTTCTCCAACGTTCGCGTGGACAACCGCAGCCTGATCGAGGACAGCGTCGTGCTGCCCGACGTACAGATCGGCACCGACGTGGTGCTGAAGAAAGTGATCGTCGACAAGCGTTGTGTCATTGCGTCAGGCGAGCGCATCGGGCTCGACAGGGAGCAGGACGCGAAGCGCTTTCATGTCACTGAGCGTGGCGTCACGCTGGTGACACCCGAAATGCTCGGCCTGCATGTCCATTCGACGCGCTGACGCGTCGAACGGAGCGGGCGAGCACACGCTGCCGTGACGTCCTCGCTCGAGCTGGTGCTCCTGTGGCACATGCACCAGCCGGACTATCGCGATCCGGCCAGCGGTGAATTTCTGTTTCCCTGGGTGTATCTGCATGCCATCAAGGATTATTCCGACATGGCGTGGCATCTCGAGCAGCACCCACGCATGCGCGTGACAGTGAACCTGGTCCCGGTGCTGCTCGATCAGATCGAGGACTACTGCCGTCAATTCGAGCGAGCGCAGATACGCGACCCGTTGTTGCGCTTGCTGATACATCCTGCCCCCGACGCGATCACGGCGCCCGAGCGCTCGCTCGTGCTGAACAGTTGTTTTCGCAACAACCACGCCCGCATGATCGAGCCTTTTCCCGCATATCGCTTCCTGCACCAACTGTATTTGCAGGCCGAGCAATGCGGGCAGTCCGGCTTCGGCTATCTATCGGGACAGTACCTGGCGGATTTGCTCACCTGGTATCACCTCGCGTGGACCGGCGAGTCGGTGCGCCGCGAGCAGGCGCTGGTGGTCCAGCTGATGACCAAGGGCACCGGCTTCACCCTGGCGGATCGACAGGCGCTCTTCGAGCTGATCGGATCCGTGGTCCGTGGCATCATTCCCCGCTATCGCGCGCTGGCCGCAGCGGGACAGATCGAGATTTCCACCACCCCGCATCAGCATCCGCTCGCGCCGCTGTTACTCGACCTGCAGAGCGCGCGCGAGAGCGAGCCGGGAGCCGAGCTGCCGAAGGAGCGCGTCTATCCCGGCGGGCGAACGCGGGTTGCGGCCCATATCGCATCGGCGGTGGCGAGCCACAGTGTCCGGTTCGGAGCTCCGCCTAAGGGGATATGGCCCGCCGAAGGCGCGCTCTCGGAGGGGTTGCTCGATTTGCTCTCAGCCAGCGGGTGCGCATGGACCGCAAGCAGCGAAGCAGTCCTCGCGAACTCGCTGCAGGCGAGCGGGCCCTCGGTCTACTCGAAGTCGAGTTCCTTGCATCGACCTTACCAGTCGCATGGCGTGATGCTGCTCTTTCGCGACGACCGACTCTCGGACCTCATCGGCTTCGAATATGCGAAATGGCACGGCAAGGACGCGGCGGATCACTTCGTTGCCGAGCTCGAGGCGATCGCCGATCGTCAACCGGACACTGCTGTGCCGGTGGTCAGCGTGATGCTCGATGGCGAAAACGCCTGGGAGTACTATCCGTACAACGGCTATTACTTCCTGCAGGACTTGTACAGCGCGATCGAGCAGCACCGGTTCATTCGTCCCGCCCTGCCGTCCGACTGTCTCCAGAGAGAACGCGAGGGGCTCGGACACCTGGTTGCCGGCAGCTGGGTTTACGGCACTTTTTCGACCTGGATCGGCTCGCACGACAAGAACCGCGCCTGGGATCTTCTGTGCGCTGCCAAGCGCAGCTTCGACCTCGTGGTCGCAAGCCACCGGCTCTCGCCGCAGGTCATCGACGCGTGCGAGCGCCGGCTGGCGGTGTGCGAGGCATCCGACTGGTTCTGGTGGTTCGGCGACTACAACCCTGCCCACGCGGTATCGAGCTTCGATACGCTGTTTCGTCGCAACCTTACCCAGCTCTACCAGATGCTCGAGCTGGTGCCGCCGGCGGAACTCGTCGAGCCGATCAGTCGGGGCGGCGGAGAGCCGGAAGTAGGCGGTGCAATGCGGCGCGCGTCCTGATGCGAGCGCTAGGCCCGCGACGGTTCACTGTAGCGGTTGGGGCGGTCCGTAGCCGTACAGCCAGAAGTATTCTTCCTTCTCTCCCGGTCGAGTACCTTCCCACACCTGGTGCCATCCCGGAGGGATCTCCGGGGGATCGTTGCGGTTGCCTTGAACGAGCAGAAGCTCGCACGAGCGCTGCCGCTCGGGTACTTCCTCACGGTAGGTGATGATTCCAGCCTGGTAATGGAGCATCGCCCGCTGCGGCTCGGCGAGGGCCCTGCTCGATATGCAGTCGTAATAGGGCGGCAGCGACTTCGTCAAGCTGACAATCATGCTGCGATAACTCTTGCTTACGTCGGCGTACGCGATGAAGAGTGTCATCAGCAGCCCCCATATCAGCGTCGTGCCCGCGGCCCAGACCACAACCGCACGCTCGGGGTTACGTTTGAGTTTGATCAGCAGCGCAATCCAGCCCCCAGAATATAGAAGCGCGACAACAAAAGCCGGCCACCGCACGTGGCTTTCGTAGGCGGGCTGCAGCTTGTGCAGATGCAGCGACAGGCGCTGAGGAACCCCAAGCTCCAGCGCACTCCAGTAGAACCAGCCAACGAACGCGAAGAACGTAAAACCCATGACGCCAAACCAGTACATCGCGTTCGATGCGCCGCGTCGCATGTTGTCGACGGCCGGTGTGGCGAGTAGACCCAGCGGGATCAGCAGCGGCATCGCATGGAGCTCGCGTCCTTCCGCCGAGACGCTGAGCACGCCGAAGCAGACGAGGAACAGGACGACCGGAAGCTGGATCGCAGGGCGGCCAAAGCGCGAATAGCGGGTACCCCAGAGTACCCAAAGCGCGAGCGGCAGGACCGGCCAGGCATACCAGGGAAGGATGGCGAAGTAATAGAAGTGCTCTGCACGCGGACCCGCGGCCGCGGCCGCGACGACGCGCGCGATGAAACTGGTGCCGAGCCACTGTTCGAACAAAAGTGGCGATTGCAGATAGAGTGCGGCCGGCCACACGGTGATCCAGGGAAGCAGCGCGAGCAGGGCAATGGCAGCGCCGGCGGCGGCCTTGCGCGTGCGCCATTCGCTCGCGGTCAGCACGAGGATCACGCCAGTGGCGGCGAGGACGCCGGGAGCGAGCAGGCCTTTCGCCATGAAGCCGACGCCTGCTCCGGTGCCAAGCCAGAATCCGCCGCCGCGTGCCCGCCGCACCGTCAGTGCCAGACCGTAGGTTCCCATCGCGAACCCGGCGAACAGCGCGGTGTCCGGAATGAGCTGGTGGGCGCGCACCGCGAGGCCTAGGCTTCCGAGGACCAGCAGCGCCGAGACCCAACCGCGGTGCCCGCCGTGCAGTTCCCGACCGGACGCGGCGATGAAGCCGAACGCCAATGCCATGTAGAAACCGCTCGCCAGACGGGCGCCGTCGTGAAGCGGAAGCAGGAACGAAAAAAGTTTCGCGAAAGCCGCTGCGGTCAGGATGAACAGTGGCGGCTTTTCCACAAACGGCTCGGCCGCCAGCGTGGGCACGACCCATCCGCCTCCTTGCAGCAGGTGGTAGACCAGGCCGAACGTGTAGGCTTCGTCCGGCTTCCAGGGGTCGTGACCGATGAGTCCCGGGAGGATCCAGGCGGCGCAGATCAGGACCGTGAGCGCAGCCATGACGTTGTTGTTCGCGGGCCGCGCTGACAAGAGAGCGGAATCGTTGAGCACATCTTTATTCTACGTTAAGGCCCGCCAAGCGGCTTGGCGATGGAATGCTTCGCGACATGGCTTCGGGCAGATAAGAGCACTTCAGCGCAAAGCGGCAAATGGGGGGCGATTCACCCGGGCTTGTCGGCGTCGCATGCCGGACGGCCGTTCGCATGAATGTTGTCAGATGTGTTGAGTTACACTTGACGAACCCAATGTTCGACGCGTATCGGCGCGCGCAGCCGGACCGCCGCGGCGCGCATCATCGCTCGCTTTCGCTTTGATCACACTACGCAAACTGACGCTTGCGCGCGGCGCGCGAGTCCTTGCTGCGGGCATCGACCTGACGATTCACGACGGCCAGAGAATCGGAATCGTCGGCACCAACGGCTGCGGAAAGTCGACCTTTCTGGCGCTGCTGGCAGGGGAATTGCACGCCGATGGGGGCGATCTGGAGGTGCCGCCCGCGCTTCGCGTCGCACGGGTGATGCAGGAGACGCCCGCCGTCGATCAGCCAGCGATCGACTACGTGCTGGATGGAGACGCCGAACTGCGCGACATCGAGCGCTCGCTGGCGCAAGCGCAGTCCGAACACCGCACCGAGGACCTCGCCGCGCTTCACGAGCGGCTCGATCTGATCGAGGGTTATAGTGCTCGCAGCCGCGCGGGGTCCCTGCTGCATGGTCTGGGATTCGAGATCGACGAGCATCGCGCTCCCGTGTCCTCTTTCTCGGGCGGCTGGCGGATGCGCCTCAACCTGGCTCGAGCCTTGATCGCCCGCGCCGATCTGTTGTTGCTCGACGAGCCGACGAACCACCTCGATCTCGATGCGGTGATGTGGCTGGAGCGATGGCTGAGCGGATATCGCGGAACGCTCCTTCTGGTATCGCATGATCGCGAGTTCCTGGATTCCGTGATCCGGCGCATCCTGCACTTCGATGGCAGGTCGGTTGTTTCTTACAGCGGCAACTATTCGGCGTTCGAGGTGGCGCGCGCGCAGGCGCTTGCGGTGCAACAGGCGATGTACGCGCGCCAGCAGCGGGAGATCGCGCACCTGCAGGGCTTCGTCGACCGTTTTCGTGCCAAGGCGACCAAGGCAAAGCAAGCGCAAAGCCGCCTGAAGGCACTGGCTCGG
>Ga0105107_10003410_pt1 | contig 10558 bp, 9 predicted proteins | sample PPLLaktember2015_6_FD_79335 | JGI IMG/M metagenome (GOLD analysis project Ga0105107, IMG submission 79335) | Freshwater sediment microbial communities from Prairie Pothole Lake near Jamestown, North Dakota, USA - PPLs Lake P8 Core (1) Depth... | ecosystem: Environmental > Aquatic > Freshwater >... | reverse complement strand
TGACGGTGACGACCGGCCGGCCGTGAGTCTCCGTGAGCCAGGGCACGCAGAACGACGTGTCTAGGCCGCCGGAGAAAGCGAGGAGGATGGGCGCGGGCGCGCCCGGCGGATGTGCGGACATGGGGGCCTCAGGCTCGGAGCTTGTCGTGCAGGCGGGCGAGCAGGCGGCGCTGCGTCGCCGCGCTCGCCGTGGCGACGAAAATCGTGTCGTCGCCGGAGAGGGTGCCGACGACCTCGGGCCAGTCGGCGCGGTCGAGCACGATCGCGACGCTTTGCGCGGCGCCGATCGTGGTGCGGATCACGGCGAGGTTCGGGCCGGCGGCGCGGATGTCGCGCACGAAGCGCGCGACGGCGGCGAAATCGTCCACCGCCGGCGCAGGCTCGTCCGGCAGCACGTAGCGGTCGCGGCGCTTGGCGACGCCGAGCTCGCGCAGGTCCCGGCTCACGCTCGATTGGGTGGCGGGAAACCCCGCCTTGCCGAGCAGGCGCACGAGGTCTTCCTGCCGCCCGATCGGCGAGCCATTGATGATGCGGCGCAGGGTTTCGCGGCGTGCGTGCATAAACGTGCAATCATGATGCATAAATATGCAGGTCCGGTCAAGCGCAGGTACGCCGCGGACCGTCGCGGAGCGCGCACCGGTCATCGCAAGCCGGTGGCGGCGGTTCCGGGCGGCCCCTACGCTCGATCAGGATCCCGAACCCGGAGTACTCGACGATGCGCTACCGCCTGCCTGCCCTGTTGCTCCTTTCCTGCGGTTTCTTCGCCGCACCGGCACCGGCCGAGAGTCCGGCTGCCGATGCCGATGCCCTCGCGGACCGAATGCTGGCCGCAGTCGGCGGGCGCGAGCGCTGGGCGAGTCTGCACAACACGGTCAACGACTCGCTGCAGTTCCGGCTCGAGGAGCCATTCGTGGTGCGGGCCGTGATCCGCATGGATTTCACGCAGCCGCGATTCCGGGTCGACACGACCGCGCCGGGGCTCACTCTAGCGCGCGTGGTGGACGGCGAGCGTCACTGGCGGCTGAACCGGGCAGGTAAGGTCGAGGACGTGCCGGCCGAAATCCTCGCGGACGACCGGCGCTGGCATGCGGGTCATGTGTACCGCACGATCCACCGCGTCGCAGCGCGCGACCCGGCGGTCCGGCTCAACGTGAACGATGCCGGCCGGCTGGAGATCCACGAAGGCGGCAAGCGCATCGCCTGGTTTGCGCTCGACGCGCGCGGCGAGCCCTACGCCTTCGGCGCGCACGACGACGAGGTCGGCAGCATCAGCGGGCCGTGGAGTTTCGTTCAGGACGGGATCCACCACCCCACCTGGGTCGCGAGGCCGGACGGCAGCTGGCGCGCCGCCGTGCAGGCGCTCGCGATCAACGTTGAACTCAGCGAGGCCGAGTTCGCGCGCCCGTAACGAAGGGGACGCGCACCTTCATATTCGTCGCGAGCGCCGCATGTGCAGAACTTTGCGGTCCGCGAATATGAAGGTGCGCGTCCCCTTCGTTACTCAAGTTACGGCATGAGGTCCCGCAGCCGGAACCAGGTCATGGCCGCGACCAGCGTCGGGCGGCGGAACAGCCTGCCGCCCGGAAAGTCCTGGTGCCTGACCCGCGCGAAGACGTCGAAGCGCTCTGCCTGGCCCGCGATCGCCTCGGCAGCGATCTTGCCGGCGACTGGTGCGAGCAGCATGCCGTGGCCTGAGTACCCCTGCAGGTAGTACACGTTCGGCGCGAGCCGCCCGAAATCCGGCGCGCGGCTCATCGAGATGTCGATCATCCCGCCCCAGGCATAGTCGATCTCGACGTCGGCGAGCTGCGGGAACACCTTGAGCATCCGCTGCCGCGTCGCGCGGGCCGTCCCGAGCGGGTCGACGCCGGAGTAGCTGACGCGACCGCCGAACAGCATGCGGTGGTCGGACGAAATCCGGAAGTAGTCGATGATCCAGTTGAGGTCGGCGACGGCGATGCGGTCCCGCAGGAGCGCGGCCGCGCGCTCGGCGTCAAGCGGCCTGGTCGCGACCACGTAGGAGGCGACGCCGATGTTGCGGCGCGCCAGTCGCTCCGATAGCTCCTCGTGCCCGACGTTGGCGCACAGCGCGACGAACTTCGCACGCACGCTGCCCTTGTCCGTGCGCACCGTGACCGTCGCGCCCTGCTCGATCCGCGTGACGCGGCTGTGCTCGTGCAGGCGCGTTCCCGCGGCCACCGCCGCCTGGCCGATCCCGATGGTGAAGCGCAGCGGGTGCACATGGCCGGCGCCGGAGTCGAGCAGCCCGGCGAGGTAGCGCTCGCTCGCGACCCACTGGCGCACTTCGTCCTGCTCCATGAAACGAAGCAGGCGGTAGCCGTAGTCGCCTTCCTGCTCGCGTTGCCATTCGAGCAGCTCCTCGCGCTGGCGCGGCTTGATGCCGACGTGCATGTGACCCCAGACGAGATCGCAGTCGATGCGGTGCTTCGCGACCAGGTCGCGTGTCAGGCCGACGGCCTCGATGCTGATGTCCCACAGGCGTTTCGCGTCCGCCTTGCCGAGCTGCGCGGCGAGCTTCGCCATGCCGCAGGCATAGCCCGGAATGATCTGGCCCCCCGATCGCCCGGAGGCGCCGAAGCCGACGCGGTCAGCCTCGAGCAGCACCACCTTGAATCCGCGCTCGGCCAGGTGCAGCGCGGCTGAGCAACCCGAGAGCCCGGCGCCCACGACGCAGACGTCCGCCTCGACGTCGCCCTCGAGCGGCGGCGCGGGCGGGCCGCGGCCGGCGGTCGCTTCGTACCAGCTGTCGGCGGGCTTCAGGATCACACCTGCTCCAGGTACCAGCTGTAGTCGAGCGCGGTGAGCCGCGAATTGAAGTCCTGCATCTCGCCGCGGCGCGTCAGCTCGTAGAGCTTCACGAAACGCTCGCCGAAGTACTCGCGCAGGAATGCGCTCTGGCCGAAGCGCGTGAGCGCCGTCGGCCAGTCGGCGGGCAGCCGCGGCGCCGTGAGCCGCTGCGTATACGCGTTGCCGACCAGCGGGTCGGGCGGTACGAGTTCGTTCTCGATGCCATGCAGCATGCCGGCGAGCACCGCGGCCGCGACGAGGTAGGGATTCGCGTCGGCGCCGGCGATCCGGTGCTCGAGTCGTCGGTCGGTGGCACCGGAGAGCGGCACGCGCACGGCTACGCCGCGGTTGTTGTAGCCCCAGGTCGCGTTCATCGGCACGTACAGCTCGGGCCGCAGGCGCCGGTAGCTGTTCGCGTTCGGCGCGAAGATCGCCATGCCTTCGGCCATCGTGTCGAGCAGGCCGGCCGCGGCCTGCTTCAGGAGTTCGTTGCCGAGCACGTCGTCGGATGCGAATACGTTCGCCCCGGCGCGGTCGAGCACGCTCACGTGCAGGTGCATGCCGCTGCCCGGCGCGTCGGCGTAGGGCTTGGCCATGAAGGTCGCCTCGACGCCGTTTGCGTGCGCGACGCCCTTGACGATGCGCTTGAAGCGGATCGCCTGGTCACAGGCTTCGCGCGCGTCGGCGACGTGCCGAAGGTTCACTTCCCACTGGTTGGGACCGCATTCCGCGAGCGCGGCGCCGGTCGGTACGCCCTGCGCCTCGCAGGCAGCCACGATCGCCGCGAGGATGTCGGAGACCGACTCGAGGTCGGTCATCGAGTTGACCTGCGTGCGCGTCTCGCGCCGGCCGGTATACCGTGAGCGTGGCGGCTGGGCGTGGCCCGCGGCCGTGCGCTCCACGTCGACCAGGTAGAACTCGAGCTCGACTGCGATGACCGGCTGCCAGCCGCGCGCGGCGTAACGGTCGAGCACGGCGCAGAGTGCGTGCCGCGGGTCGCCATAGAACGGCCCGCCGTCGTGGTCGAGCATCTGCACCTGCAGTTGGGCGACGCTGGGGCCCAGCCAGGGCGCGGGGTGAAGTGTCCGGGGGATCGGGACGCAGGCGCGATCGGCGTCGCCCTCGTCAAACCCGAGACCGGTGGTCTGGATCGTGCCCCCGAGCACGTCGAGCGCGAACATCGACCCGGGCAGGAACATGCCGCGCTGGTAGATGCCCGGCAGGTCAGACCGGTCGATTCGCTTGCCGCGCAGGACGCCGCAGAGATCAGGCAGCAGGAGGTCGAAGAACCGCACCTTGGGGTGGGCGGCGAGAAAGGCCTCGGCATTGGAGAAATCGTCGCGGACCAGGGCCATGCGTCACCGGGCGTTTAAGATCTTGTATCGCGAGCCGGGGATGGCCGCAAAGCAGGATACCCAGCCCCCCTTGCCCCGGGCAAGGCTCATGCAGCGCAACATAATTGGGCCAAAATAGCCCCTAGAGGGCTGACAGCACGTGTCCCGGCCCTGCCAACCGGCGAGGCGCCGGACCCCGTGGTTGTGAGACAATAAGCCCGTCGAACAGGCCTCCATACCGGGGGCCGTTCAAAATAATTAACAGATGCACATGCGAAAGCCGATCATCGGAATTCCCGCCGATCGCCGCCTTTTGAACTCTCACTGGTTCCATTGCGTGGGCGAGAAGTACATCAACGCCGTGGTCCAGGCGGCCGAAGGCGTGCCCGTGCTGGTGCCGGCGCTCGGCGAGCGCTACCTGCGCGAATGGCTCGGGGCGTTCGACGCGATCCTGTTCACCGGCAGCCCCTCTAACGTGGAACCGCACCGTTACCTGGGGCCGCAGTCGGCGCCGGGCACCTGGCACGATCCGGAACGCGACGCGACCACGTTGCCGATGATCAACGGCGCCCTCGATGCCGGCCTGCCGATCCTCGGCATCTGCCGCGGCTTCCAGGAGATCAACGTCGCGCTCGGCGGCACGCTCGCGCAGAAGCTGCACGAGCTGCCGGGCCGACTCGATCACCGCGAGGACAAGGAACTTCCGCTCGAGGATCAGTACGCGCCCGCCCACGAGATCGACCTGGTGGAGGGCGGCGTCCTGCACAGGATCGCGGGCAGCCGCCAGCTGAAGGTCAACTCGCTGCACTCGCAGGGCGTCGAGCGGCTCGCGCCGCGCCTGGTGACCGAGGCGACGGCGAGCGACGGCGTGATCGAGGCCTTCCGCATCGAAGGCGCAAAGACCTTCGCGCTCGCCGTGCAGTGGCACCCGGAATGGAAGGTGATGGAAGACCCCTTTTCACGCGCACTGTTCGCCGCCTTCGGGCAGGCGGGGCGCGAACACGCAAGCAGGCGGACCCGATGAGCGACATCCAGAAGTTCCTGAAGGACCACAGCATCACCGAGGTCGAGGCGCTCGTGCCGGACATGGCAGGCGTCGCGCGCGGCAAGGTCATGCCGGCGGCGAAATACGCCGAGGACGAGGGCATGCGCCTGCCGGAATCCATCTTCCTTCAGACGGTCACCGGCGAGTACCCGTCGGACGACAGCTCGATCCATCCCTCCGAGATCGACATCGCGCTCACCGGCGACCCGAACACGATCCGCGTAGTGCCCTGGGCCGCGGAACCGACCGCGCAGGTGATCCACGACTGCTTCTACGACGACGGCCGCCCGGTGCCGATGGCACCGCGCTACGTGCTGCGGCGCGTGCTCGACCTGTACGCGGCGAAAGGCTGGCGGCCGGTGGTCGCGCCCGAGCTGGAGTTCTTCCTGGTCGAGCCGAACATCGACGCGGACTATCCGTTGAAGCCCCCGATCGGTCGCTCGGGCCGGGCGGAGATCGGCCGGCAGGCCTACAGCATCGCCGCGGTCAACGAGTTCGACCCGCTGTTCGACGACATCTATGCCTTCTGCGAGGCGCAGAACCTCGACATCGACACGCTGATCCACGAGGAAGGCGCGGCCCAGATGGAGATCAACCTGATCCACGGCGACGCGCTCGACCTCGCCGACCAGGCGTTCCTGTTCAAGCGCACGGCGCGCGAGGCGGCGCTGCGGCACAAGATGTACGCGACCTTCATGGCCAAGCCGCTCGCCGGCGAGCCGGGCAGTGCGATGCACATCCACCAGAGCATCGTCGATGCGAAGACCGGCGACAACATCTTCAGCGACGCGGAGGGCAAGCCGACGGCGCTGTTCGAGTCGTACATCGCGGGCCTGCAGAAGTACCTGGCCTCGGCGATGTCTCTGTTCGGTCCGAACGTGAACAGCTACCGGCGCATCACGCGCTACAACTCGGCCCCGATCAACGTGCAGTGGGGCTTCGACAACCGCACCGCGGGACTGCGCGTGCCGGTGTCCGAGCCGCAGGCGCGGCGCGTCGAGAATCGCCTCGGCGGCGCCGACGCGAATCCTTACCTCGCCATCGGCGCGTCGCTCGCCTGCGGCTACCTCGGCATGATCGAGGGGCTGAAGCCGACGGCGCCGATCACCGGCTCGGCCTACGACCTGCCTTTCTCGCTGCCGCGCTCGCTCGCCGACGCGCTCGCGATGCTGCAGGCGAGCAAGACGCTGGTCGAGGTGTTCGGCGAACGCTTCGTTGCGGCATACTGTGCCGTCAAGGAAAACGAGTACGAAACGTTCTCGCGGGTGATCAGCTCGTGGGAACGGGAACACCTGTTGCTGAACGTCTGAGAGCGGGGGACGAGCCATGAGCGCGAAGCCGAAGATCACCGGAAGGGGAACGCGCGACTGGCAGGAACTCGACTCCCGGCACTACCTGCATCCGTTCACCGACTTCCGCGCGCTCGCCGCGGAGGGCTCGCGCGTCATCACGCGCGCCGAGGGCGTGCACCTGTACGACTCCGAGGGCCAGAAGATCCTGGACGGGATGTCCGGGCTCTGGTGCGTGAACATCGGCTACGGACGCAACGAGCTGGCCGACGTCGCCGCGCGCCAGATGCGGGAGCTGCCGTACTACAACAGCTTCTTCAAGAGCTCGCACCCGCCCGCGATCGAGCTCGCGCAGCTGCTCGACGAGCTGACGCCTCCGCAGTTCCACCGCGTGTTCTTCACGCAGTCGGGGTCGGAGGCAAACGACACCATCCTGCGCATGACGCGCCGCTACTGGGAGCTGCTGGGTCAGCCGAAGCGCAGCGTCGTCGTCAGCCGCGTGAACGCCTACCACGGCAGCACGGTGGCGGCGGCGAGCCTCGGCGGCATGGCCTTCATGCACGCCCAGGGCGGGCTGCCGATCCCCGGCATCGTCCACATCGAGCAGCCGTACTGGTACGAGAACGGCACCGACGTCTCGCCGGAGGAATACGGCCTGCGCGCCGCCCGGCGACTCGAGGAGAAGATCGAGGAGATCGGGCCCGAGCGCGTCGCCGCGTTCATCGGCGAGCCGGTGCAGGGTGCGGGCGGCGTGATCGTCCCGCCGTCGACTTACTGGCCGGAGATCCAGCGCATCTGCCGCGAGTACGGGATCCTGCTGATCGCCGACGAGGTGATCTGCGGCTTCGGGCGTACCGGGCAGTGGTTCGGCAGCGACTACTTCGGCATCGAGCCGGACTTCATGACCATCGCCAAGGGCCTCACGTCGGGTTACCAGCCGCTCGGCGGCGCGATGGTCTCGGACCGGGTTGCCGAGGTGCTGATCGAGAAGGGCGGGGAATTCGCCCACGGTTTCACCTGGTCGGGCCACCCGGTCTGCTGCGCGGTGGCGATCGAGAATCTGAACATCATGCGTCGCGAGAAGATCGTCGAGCGCGTGCGCGAGGAGATCGCGCCCTATTTCCAGAAGCGCATCCGCGAACTGGCGGAGCACAAACTTGTCGGCGAGGTGCGCGGGGTCGGCATGCTCGGCGCGATCGAGCTGGTTGCCCACAAGGGCAGCCGCACCTTCTTCCGTGACCGCGGCGCGGTCGGACTCGTGTGCCGCGATCACTGCTTCAAGAACGGGCTCATCATGCGTGCCGTGCGCGACACGATGATCATGGCGCCGCCGCTCGTCATGACGAAGGAAAACGTGGACGAGCTGGTCACGAAGGCGAGGCTGTGCCTCGACCTGACGGCCCGCGACATCGGCATCGGCTGAGGAGGACAGGGGAATGACGCGTTCGATTCGATTCTGGCCGCTTGCCGCGCTCGCGGTGCTCGCTGCCTGCGGGGGCAGGCAGGAAACCGGGACAGCGGCCACAACCGCAGCGCCCGAAGAAAAGACCGTCAACGTCCTGAACTGGTCCGATTACGTCGCCGACACCACCGTCGCGGATTTCGAAAAGGCATCCGGCATCAAGGTCACCTACGACGTCTTCGACTCCAACGAAGTGCTCGAGACCAAGCTTCTCTCCGGCCGCTCGGGCTACGACGTCGTCGTGCCGACCGCGCCTTTCCTGGAGCGCCAGATCAAGGCGGGCGTGTTCCTGCCGCTCGACAAGTCCAAGCTGCCGAACATCAAGAATATGGATCCGGAGCTGATGCAGCGGGTCGCCGCGCACGACCCGGGCAACCAGTACTCGCTGATCTACCTCTGGGGGACCATCGGCCTCGGCTACAACCCCGAACTGGTCAAGAAGGCGCTCGGCACCGACACGATCGACAGCTGGGCTGCGATCCTCGATCCGGCGAACGCCGCCAGGCTCGCCAAGTGCGGCATCGCGGTTCTCGACGCCCCGACCGACGTGTTCGGCTCGATTGCCATCTCCCTGGGGCTCGACCCGAACAGCGAGAAGCCCGGGGACCTCAAGGCCTTCGAGGACGCGATGATGAAGGTGCGGCCGTACATCCGCTACTTCCACTCGTCGTCGTACATCAACGACCTCGCTGCCGGCGAGATCTGCGTGGCACTCGGCTGGAGCGGCGACATCCTCCAGGCCCGCGACCGGGGTGCCGCGGCCGCCAGGCCCGTCACGGTGAAGTACGCGATCCCGAAGGAGGGCGCGATCAACTATTTCGACATGCTGGCCATCCCGGCCGATGCGCCGCACCCGGAGAACGCGCACGCCTTCCTCAACTACCTCATGGACCCGGAAGTCATCGCGAGGGTGACCAACAAGACGCGCTTCGCGAACCCCAACGCCGCCTCGCTGCCGTTCGTGGAGGAAGGGATCAAGAACGACCCGGGCATCTACCCCGACGCCGAGGTTCGCGCGCGCCTGCACCCGGATCTCGTCGAGTCGCAGGAATTCAGCCGCGAGCTAAACCGCGCCTGGACGCGCATCCGCAGCGGCCAGTGACCGCGTGAGTGCCGCATTCCGCAGCGGCCTCGCGCTCGCGACCGCGCTGCTGGCGTCCGCCTGCGGCGGCGGGAGCGCGCCCGCCGATACCCGCGTGCCGGAAGACAAAGTCCTCCACGTTTACAACTGGACTGATTACATCGGCCGGACCACGATCGCCGACTTCGAGGCGAAGACGGGCATCAAAGTCGTCTACGACACTTACGACTCCAACGAGCTCGTGGAGACCAAGCTGCTGACGGGGCGCAGCGGCTACGACGTCGTGTTCCCGACCGCGACGATCCTGGCGCGCATGGCCCGCGTGGGAGTCTTCCAGAAGCTCGACAAGTCGAAGCTGCCGAATCTCGCCAACCTGGATCCCGAGCTGGTGCAGCGGCTGGCGAGCTTCGACCCGGGCAACGAATACGCGATTCCCTACATGTGGGGCACTACCGGGCTCGGCTACAACCCGGCGCTGGTGAAGAAGGCCATCGGCGCGGACAGCCTCGACAGCTGGGGCGCGGTGTTCGATCCCACGATCGCGTCGAAGCTCGCTGCCTGCGGCATCACGATGCTCGATGCGCCCGAGGACGTCTTCGAGACCGCAGAGATCTATCTCGGCAATGTTTCCTACGACGAGGACCTCGGGGAGTTGGCCGAGGCGGAAGCGCTGGTCGCGAAGGCCCGACCCTACGTCCGCTCCTTCGATTCGAGCCAGCACCTGGCCCAGCTCGCCGCGGGCGAGGTCTGCGTCTCGCTGAGCTGGAGCGGGCTGATGCTGCAGGCCCGCGACAGGGCGGCGGCCGCAGCGAAGCGCGTGGAAGTCAGATACGTCATACCCAGGGAAGGCGCTCCTTTCTACATCGACACGGCGGCGATCCCGGCCGACGCTCCGCACCCGGAACATGCGCATGCGTTCCTGGACTACCTGATGGAACCCGAGGTGATCGCGGCGATCAGCAACGACATCCGCTACCCAAACGCCAACGCAGCGTCGCTGCCGTTCGTGGCGGCCGACATGCGCAGCGATCCGTCGATCTACCCGCCCGCCGACGTGCGCGCGAGGCTGCATCTATCGGCTACGCGGTCGCAGGAATACAGCCGGGCCGTCAACCGCGCGTGGACGCGCGTCAAGTCGGGCCAGTAGACTCCCCTCGGCAAGGGGGGACCATGGCCAGCCCACGACCAGACCAGAAGAACGAGCCCTGGAAGGATCCGGGCGCCCAGCCCTACGTACGGCTCGAGAAGCTGACCAAGAAATTCGGCGACTTCGTCGCCGTGGATGACGTCTCCCTCAACATCTACCGCAACGAGATCTTCTGCCTGCTCGGCGGCTCGGGCTCGGGCAAGACCACGCTGCTGCGCATGATGGCGGGCTTCGAGCGGCCGACCGAGGGGAAGATCTGGATCGACGGTGTGGACGTCACGGGCGCGCCGCCCTACGAGCGCCCGGTCAACATGATGTTCCAGTCCTATGCGCTGTTCCCGCACATGAGCGTGCAGAAGAACATCGCCTTCGGCTTGCGGCAGGACAAGGTG
>Ga0105107_10003409_pt1 | contig 10561 bp, 13 predicted proteins | sample PPLLaktember2015_6_FD_79335 | JGI IMG/M metagenome (GOLD analysis project Ga0105107, IMG submission 79335) | Freshwater sediment microbial communities from Prairie Pothole Lake near Jamestown, North Dakota, USA - PPLs Lake P8 Core (1) Depth... | ecosystem: Environmental > Aquatic > Freshwater >... | reverse complement strand
TTTCGCTCCTGCATCGCGGGGCTGTCGCTGCTCGCGATCGGCGGCGCGGCGGGGACCCTCGCTGCCGGCCCCGCCTGGCTGATGATCTCGCGCGTGGTCGAGGGCATCGGGTTCATCACCGTATCGGTCTCCGCCGCCGCGCTCGTCTTCGCCGCGGCGGCGCCCGACGACCGCAAGCTCGCGCTCGGCGTGTGGAGCGCGTACATGCCCTTCGGCTTCGCGGTGACCGTACTCGCCGCGCCACCGCTCCTCGCGGCCGTCGGCTGGCGCGGCCTCTGGCTCGCAATCGTCGTCGTCACGGTGCTGTGCAGCGCATGGCTCGCCACGCAGCGCAGGCACTACGCGCTGCCCCCCGCCGGCGCACGCTCGCTCGCAATGACCGCCGCGACGCTACGGCAGCCCGGCCCGTGGTGGGTCGCGGCGGCGATGGGCTGCTACACCGCCCAGTGGAGCTCGGTGATGATGTGGCTGCCGACGTTTCTCGTCCAGGAGCGCGGGTCCTCGGTGCTCGCGGCCTCGCTCGCGACCGCGCTCGCGGTCGCGGTCAACGTGCCCGGCACCCTGACCGGAACCTGGCTGCTGCAGCGGCGCGTCGCGCGCGGCCGGATCATCGTCGCAGGCGCGATCGTGATGGGGCTCTGCGGGGTGGCGAGCCTGGCTGCGCCAATGCCCGACGCGCTGCGCTACCTGGCGTGCCTGCTCCTCTCGTACGGCGGTGGCATCATCCCGCCGGCAGTGCTCAGCTCGACGCAAGCCTACGCGCGCTCGGGGGCCCAGGTCGCGAGCCTGCAGGGGTTGATCATGCAGGGCTCCAACCTCGGGCAGTTTGTGGGGCCGCTGGCGATCGCGGCGCTGGTTTCCGCGACCGGCAGCTGGGCCACGGGCGCGTGGGTGCTGGGGATCGCGGCGGCCTGCGGCGCAGCCTGCGGCGCGGTCGTGAGCCGGATCGAGCGGCGGCTCGCCACGGCCTCGTTGAGTTAGGTCAAACTACGGGGGTCGGGGCGTGCCACCATGACCGTGGCAGTCCGGCCTCGCAACACGATCGGGAGAACGACATGCCCTACAAGACCATCCTCGTCCACGTCGACAACGGCAAACGATCCGCGGTGCGGCTCGACATTGCCTGCCGCCTGGCGAAGCTGTCCGACGCGCATCTCATCGGCCTGCACGCCCTCACGGTGGTCAAGCTGCCCTCCTATGCAATGGTTGAAGGCGGTGTGCAGGTGCGCGAATTCCACGAGCGCATGCTGAGCGAGTCGGCGGTGGCCGCCGAGGCCATGTTCAAGCAGGCCGTCAAGGCAATCGGCGTCGAGAAGGTCGAGTGGCGGAAGTCGCGCCGCGACGCCGTGGACTCGGTTCCGGTTCACGGCCGCTATGCCGACGTGCTCGTGATTGGCCAGCCGAACGAGACGGACGGGAGCGGCGTCGAGCCCGACTTCGCCGAGCGGCTGCTGCTCGCGGCCGGCCGGCCGGCGCTCGTGATCCCGTATGCGGGCGACTTCCCGGCGGTGGGCACCCGGGTGCTGGTCGCCTGGAACGCGAGCCGCGAGGCGACCCGTGCGCTCACCGACGCGATTCCGATCCTGCGCGAAGCCAAGCAGGTGGACGTGATCGCGTTCAACCCGAAGGACGCGCCGCACGGCGAGGTGCCGGGCGCCGACATCGGCCTCTACCTCGCCCGTCACGGCATCAAGGTGAGCGTCTCGCAGCAGACCGCGGACGACGTCGACGTGGGCAACCAGCTCCTGTCGCGCGCGGCGGATCTCGACTCCGACCTCATCGTGATGGGCGCCTACGGCCACTCGCGCATGAAGGAACTGATCCTCGGTGGCGCGACCCGCACCGTGCTCAATTCGATGACGGTGCCGGTGCTGATGTCGCACTGACCGCACGGCGCCGCGCCGGCGCGCTACGCCGTCAACCCGCCTACTCAGGCCGGTGCCGCCTCCGCCGGATCGAAGTCGATCTCGATCTTGGCGTTGTTCGGGTCGAAGAAGAAGAGCTGCCAGGTGCGATACTCCGGCAACCGGCGCAGCTCGTAGGGAATGCTCTTTGCCTTCAGCTTGTCCACCGTGCCGGCGAGATCCTTGCCGGTGTACGCCATGTGGTCCAGCACGCCTTTGACGAGGTCCTTGCGATCGCGGCCCGCGACGATGTGGAGAATGGGGTCGTTGCCGCCGTCGGCGTAGAGCCACGCACCGGGGAAGGTGAACGGCGGACGCGGGCCGGGCCGGAGGGCCAGGAACTCGGCGTAGAAGTCGAGCGTCGTCGGCAGGTCGTCGGTCAGGATGGTGAAGTGGTTGGCTGCAATTGCCGGCATGGTCTCCTCCTAGGGAATTTCACGACGAAAGGGGACACACCCCTCTTGATCCCCTGAATCAGCGCTTTCCTAGCTCTGCTGCGCCCCGGCCTTCGTGCGCTCGAGCACCGTCATCGCCGAGGCGACGACGCTGGCCACGTCGGACAGGTTCGACGGCACGATCATCGTGTTGTTGGTCTTGGCGAGGTGGCCGAACTGCTGGACGTACAGCTCGGCCACCTTCAGGTTGGCTGCGGTCTGTCCGCCCGGCGCGCTGATCGCCTCGCCCACCGCGCGCACCGCGGCCGCACCGAACCATGCGACGGCGGCCGCGACGAACGCCGCGACGCCGAGCACGAGCAGGTAGAACGTCCCGCTCAGGAGCTCCGCGACGACCAGCGCGATGCCGGCGATGACCCAGATCCAGTAGGTGTCCACGCGTGTGTCCTCGAATCCGGCGGTCGGAATCGCGCGGATCATACCGCAAGGCACCCCGTGGTCAGAGCAGCGCGGCGCCGCCTAGAATAGTCGCTCGTCATCGGGGGAATCCGCATGCGGCTGACAGCCGACGAACAGGCGATGCTCATTGGTGAGCGCGGCGATGCGGCGCGCGACGCGCTCGCCTACCAGATCCGGGTCGGCGAGTTTTTCGGCGCCGAGCACTTCGTGCCGATCACCAACGCCCACATGATGGGCGACATCGAGGTGATGGGCGAAGGGGGCTTCCAGTACCTCGCCGCGATCGCGGCGCAGCGCGCGCGCTGCGCCGTGCCGATCACGACGAATGCACGCTGCGTCGACTTTGCGTTCGCCGACCGCCTGGGCCAGGACCGCGTTGAGGTCGAGAAGGAGCGCCGCATCATCGAGCGCCTGCGCGCGATGAACGTGCTCACCACCGACACCTGCATCAATTACCAGACCCTCTACCAGCCGCACCTGGGCGAGCACGTCGCCTGGGGCGACACCGGCACGGTGATTTACGCGAACTCGGTCTTCGGCGCGCGCACCAACTTCGAGAGTGGCCCGGCGGCACTTGCTGCGGCGCTCACCGGCCGGACGCCCGCGTACGGCTTCCATCTCGACCGGCACCGCAAGGGGACCTTCGTCGTGCGGCTCGACGCGCGGCTCGACGACCTCGCCGACTGGGGCGCGGTCGGCAAGCTGGTCGGCGAATCGCACCAGAGCTACTACGCGGTGCCCGTCTTTACCGGCGTGACGAGAGCACCGCTTGCTGACGAGCTCAAGCACCTCGGCGCCGCGCTCGCGAGCTACGGTTCGATGGGGATGTTCCACATGGTCGGGGTCACGCCCGAGGCGCCGTCAGTCGAAGTCGCGCTGGGCGGGAACGCGTCGACCGACGAAATGCGGATCAGGGACGCAGAGATCGACCGCGTGTACGCGGGCTACGACCTGAAGGACCGGAGCTGCAACCTCGTGGTCTTTTCCGGGCCGCAGCAGTCGCTGTTCGAGATGAAGTCGCTCGCCGACCGCTTCGCCGGGCGCAAGGCGCATCCTGGTACACAGGTCTTCGTCACCACGTCGAATGGCGTGAAAAGCGCTGCCCGCCAGCTGGGCTACCTGCAGACGCTCGAGGTGGCGGGCGTGACCGTGCTCGAGGGGGTGTGCTTCTACATCCTGCAGAACCTCTCGCCGATGCGCGTCGCCAACGGCTGGACCAACATGATCTCCAACTCAGCGAAGATCGTGAACATCATCGGGGCGCACCGGTTCAACACGATCCTGCGGCGCACGCAGGAGTGCATCGACATTGCGTGCACGGGAATGATCAAGTGACGGTGCGCTCTCTGACTTGGGGGATCTACAAGAGGGCGTGCCCCCTTGTTCGTGTGGCCATCGGGGCGCACCGGTTCAACACGATCCTGCGGCGCACGCAGGACTGCGTCGATATTGCCTGCACGGGGGAGATCAAGTGAGCGCGCCGCTCGCCACGATCCGCGTCGAGCGTGCCGCCGGTCCCGTCGTCGAGGGCGAGGCGGTGGTGTCTCCCGAGGGCTTCTCCCCCCGCTACGACCTCGACCGCTGGACCGGGCTGATCTCCAAGCCCGGCCACAAGCTCGAAGGCACCAGCATCAAGGACAAGATTTGCTTCTTCCCCACCGCGAAGGGCGGGATCGCGGCGGGCTGGGCGTTCTACGACATCAAGCACAAGGGCATCGCGCCGAGGGCGTTTGTCTTCGGCGTCACGAACCCGGTGATGGTGCAGGGCGCGGTGTTCGCGGACATCGCGATCACCGAAGGCTGGTCGCAGGCGCCGGCAGAGGTGATCCGCACCGGGGACTGGGTGCGGGTCGATCCCGGGCGGAAGGTCATCGAACTGCTCCGCCGCGGCGCCTGACGCCGCTCTACCCCTTGCAGGCCGGCAGCGCGAGCGCCTGAAGCACCTCGCCGGTGCGGCGGCTCTGCACGAACGCGGCGACCCCGCCGTTGGCGAGCGGTTGCGCACCGACCGGGCGCGCCAGCGACGCGTTGCCCGCCGCGTCGAGCGCGAGCGGGCCCCACCATTCGCGCACCACGAAATCGTGATTGAGCGTCGCACCGCGGTTCTCGCCCGCGGTCACGCTGTTGGCGAGGCCGTTCTCGTACACCGCGAGGAACAGCGCCGTGTCCTCGTGGTCCTCGCGGCGCGGCACGCTCGCTTGCGCGCGGATCCCGCGCTCCGCAATCGCGAGCTCGATCGTAGCGCGCGCCGGCGTCGCGTTGATCGCCGCGACCGCCTCGGCGAACTGGCTCCGGGCCGGCCAGCCGCGGAAGTCCCGCCCGGCGAGCACGACCTGCGGCGTGTACACGACGCGGTTCCGTCCGATGGCCGCGAGCTCGCGCTGCCGCGCGGCGAACAGCGGCTTCGCGAACGGGTCCTTCCAGCCGATGTAGTCCCAGTAGTCGACGTGCAGCGCGAGCGGCACGACTCGGGCCGTCCCGAAACCGGCGGCCGGCACGCCGCTGAGCCAGCGGTCGGCGCGCGGGCAGCTGTCGCAGCCTTCCGAGGTGTAGAGCTCGACGAGCGCGGCGGTCGACGCGCCGCTCCTCGCGGTGCACTCAGCCGGCGCAGCCTGGACAATCGAGACGGTGAAGGCGGCCAGGAAGGCCGCGGCCAGACGGTGAGTCATGACGCGCTCCGACGGAGTGATCCCTGCCTCGGGTCCGGTACGACCGCCGGGCCCGCATGGATTCAGTCGGAGGATGGGGGACGGCCTGACAGCCCCGCGTGCGATCAGGCTTCGTCGGCGCCCAAGCGGCGGAACGAGAGGCCGGCGGTGCCGAGCACCAGCCCGATCAGCAGGACGTACCAGAGCGAGATCGTGCCCGCACTGGGCGCGACGAACGAGTTCCCGACGAGGAACAGGCCCACCGTCGCCGCGACCGCGAGCGCGAGCAGCGCCGCGCCGGCCGAGCGCGAGATGCGCGTGATTGCCGGGCCGCGCGCCGCCACCGCGAGCAGCAGGTAGCCGCCCATCGTGAGCAGCGGGAACAGCACCCAGGCCACCGGCTGCGGCTGCGCCGCGCCGATGCCGAACGGGGCGAGCGTGAGCAGAAGGCCCGAGGCGAGGCCGAGAACGAGGAACACTGCGCCGGCGATCTGGGTCATGACGGTTGGCCTTCGCGGGAAACATCGCCTTTATAGGGACCCGCCGGCCGCCGGTCCACCGGCGCAGCGCGCCGCTGCGTGCGCGTTTCACGGTCGCGGCAGGAAATCCGCCACATTGCCGGCGCCGCAGCCCCGATCACCCATAATGGCGGCCGCCCGCCGATGACCGCTCCCGCACCGCCCGCCGTCGCGCTCGCCCCGTTCTTTGCCAGCGCGTTCGTCTGGAACCTCGCGCTCGGGATGTCGCACGTGCTCATCCCGCTGTACGCGTACCACCTCGGCTACTCCGGCGTCGCGATCGGCACGCTCGTGTCCGCGCCGGTGGTCGCGCAGCTCGCGTTCAACCTGGTCGGCGGCGTGTGGACCGACCGCATCGGCGGCAAGCGGCTGGCGCTCGCCTCGTCCGCGATGCTCGGCGTCGCCGGCGTGGTGTACGCGTTCGCGTCGACCTTCGCAGCCCTGCTGTTCGCGCAGCTCTGCATCATCCTGTCGCGCTCGATCTACTGGCCGGCGACGTGGTCCCTCGGCTCCCAGCTTCCGGGCGATCGCAGCGCGCAGATGGGCCGCCTCAACTCGATCACGAGCGCCGGCCAGATCGTGGGCACCGTCGCGGCGGGGCTCGCGATCGTGCATCTCGGCTACCGGGCGGGGTTCGCGGTGCTCGCGTTCTTCGGCGGCGTGGTCGCACTCGCGCTCATGGCCGCTTTCCGGGCGCCGGACCACCGGCGGCCGACCGACGCGCAGCCGATCCTCGCGACCTATCGCGCGCTCGCGCGGCGGCCTTCGATCTGGTTCGGCCTCGCGACCGCGTACCTCGCCGGGCTGCCGTTCTCGCTCAGCTTCTCGTTCTACCCGATCCTGCTGGTCGCGGAAGGCTTCACGAGCGACCAGACGGGCTGGATGATCGCATTGCGCGCGCTCGGCTCGGTCTGCGCGGGCGTGACCGCTGCCCGGTTCGTCCGCAAGGTCACCGAGCGCTCGATCCCGGTCGGCGCGGGCCTCGCGACGGCGGTGACGATCCTCGCGATCGCGGCGTTCACCCACGCCGCGCCGATCAGCCTGTGCCTGTTCGCCGTGGGGCTCGCCTCCGGCGTGCTCACGCTCTACTTCCAGCTGCTGGCGAGCGAAATCTCGACCACGGACACGCGCGGCTCGACGCTCGCCATCGCCGGGCTCGGCTGGGGGCTCTCGCACCTGACCACGCCGATGCTCATGGGCGCGCTCACCGATGCCGTCGGGATCCACGATGCGTTCCGCCTGTTTGGCGCGCTCGCGATCGCACTGGCGCTCGGCCTCGCGCCGCTGCACGCCTGGGCGTTCCGGGGCGGCCGGCCGCGGTGAAATCCCGCCCGTCGTGACGGCGTGCACGGTGGCCGAGGCGGTACGGGCCTAGAATCGCGCCACTACAACAGGGGGAATCGACCATGCTCAAGTGGGCCGCCGTCACCTTCGGAGTCGGAATGCTGATCATCCTCGCCGAATGGAGCATGGCGCGAAAGAAGAAGGAGGGCATCACCTGGACCGACAAGCAGCGCATGATCGGCATCTTCTGGATCTCGGTCGCGCTGGCGGCGCTCGTCGCCGGCCTGATCTGGATTGCTGAGTAAGGGCCGCGGCGCGAATGCGTCTCGGCGTCCTCGACCAGAGCCCGGTCATCAGCGGGCACACGCCCGCGCGGGCGGTCGCGGAGACGGTGGCGCTCGCGGAAGCGGCCGACCGGCTCGGCTACTCGCGCTACTGGCTCGCCGAGCATCACGCGATCGCCGCCCTCGCCGATCCCTGCCCCGAAATCCTGCTCACGCGCGTCGCGGCCGCGACGCAGCGCATCCGCGTCGGCACCGGCGGCGTGCTCCTGCCCTATTACAGCCCGCTCAAGGTCGCCGAGGTCTTCCGCATGCTAGAGGCGCTCTTTCCGGACCGCATCGACCTCGGCATCGGGCGCGCGCCGGGCGGCGACCAGGTCACCGCGCAGGCGGTCTCGCGCGGGCACTACACGTTCGCCGAGGATTTCCCGCAGCAGGTGCGCGACCTGGTCGGATTCCTCGACGCCGCACTCCCCGCCGGGCATCCGTTCGCGCGGGTGAAGGCGATGCCCGCGGGCGACACGGCGCCGGAGATCTGGCTGCTCGGCTCGTCGGACTACAGCGGCGGCCTCGCCGCCCTGCTCGGTCTGCGGTTCGCGTTCGCGCACTTCATCACCGCGCAGGGCGGCGACGCGGTGATGCAGACCTACAAGTCGGAGTTCATGCCGTCCGCGCGCGAAGACGCGCCGCATGCGCTGCTGTGCGTGTTTGCGATCTGCGCCGAGACAGGCGCCGAGGCGGAGCGGCTCGCGGCGTCGATCGATCTGCGCCGCCTGCACATGGCGCTCGGCGTGGATGCGCCGGTGCCGACCTACGCGGAGGCGGCCGCGCGCACCTACGACGAGCGCGAAGCGGCGTACGTCCGCTCGCAGCGCGCGCGCGTGGTGCTCGGCGATCCGCCGACGGTGCGCGCCCGGCTGCTCGCGCTGGCCCGGCAGTTCGCCGCCGACGAGCTGATGATCATCACGATCACCGGCGACTATCCGAGCCGGCTGCGTTCATACGAGCTGATCGCGGGCGCGTTCGAGCTCGGGCGCTGAACGCTCACGCCGCGGCCGCGAGCCGCGCCCCCTGACGTTGCGCCTGCGTGAGGCCCCCGTAGCCCCACGCGTCGGCCGGCACTTCGTGGACGTGCACGTAGCTCGCCTCGTGGGGAATGCCGAGAAGGTCCCGCATGCGCGCGAACACTGCCGCGATGTAGCGCGCCTTCTCCTCCCGGCTGTTCGTCCCCGCGGTCACCCGCACGTCGACGAAGAAACTCGTCCGCCGCTGCGCATCGAGCGCTGCCCCGCCCACGATCCACTGTGCGTCCGGAACGTGCGCGATGGCGACCGACGTCAGTCGCCGATCCTTGCGCAGGACGTCGGCCGTGAGTTGCGCTAGGGCGTCCGCAACTGACGCGTCGCGGCCGGCGGCCGGACCACCGCTGATGAGTACGGTGAGAATCGGAATAGCCCGCTCTCAGCAGCACTGCGCGGCGGGAGTTCGCGCCGTGGGCGTGCGCCGCACGACCCGCGCAACCGCCTCCCAGGCGCGCCGCAGGTATCCGTGCACTGCCTCGGATCGCATTCGGTGCGCGCGGGCCATGTAGTGCGCGATGTCCTCCGGCGTCGGATGCGCGCCGCCAGCAAGCCTGTGGAATGGATGATCGTTTCGCATGATCGAGACTCCTGTTCCGGTTTGAGCGTGCATCGCACTTTAGAGAGTCCAATGACCATAGTGAAACGAGATTTCTGCACCTCATGGATGCTTCGCTCGCATCCATGTGAGAGGCCGTTGCGGACACTCATGCCGCCGCCCGACTGGTCGCGCACCCACATTGCCCATGCGGACCGCGCGATAATTCCCATCGGGCGCCCATGCTTGATGAGCGCACATTGCCCGGAGCGCGAGCCATGTTCCTCACAAACCGTTGGTACGTCATCGCGTGGGACTACGAGATCAAGCAGAGGCCGTTCGCGCGAACGGTGTGCGGCGAGCCGATCGTGTTGTATCGCCGGCCCGACCGCAGCCTGGTCGCGCTGGAAGACTGTTGCCCGCACCGCATGCTGCCGCTCTCCAAAGGCCGGGTAAAGGGTGAGCTGATTGTCTGCGGCTATCACGGCATCGAACTCAACGGTAAGGGCGAATGCGTTTACATGCCGAACATGGACAAGGTGCCCGCCAGCGTGAGAGTCAAGGCCTACCCCGTGGTGGAGCGGCACCGCTACGTCTGGGTATGGATCGGCGATCCGGCACGCGCCGATGAAGCGCTGATCCCGGACCTGCACTGGTGCTCCGATCCGAACTGGGCGTTCGACGGCGGCACCTACCACGTGCGCTGCGACTATCGCCTGCTCGTGGACAATCTGATGGACCTGACCCACGAGACATTCGTGCATCCGACCAGCATCGGTCAGGAGGAGATCACCAAGGCGCCGATCAATACCACTGAGGACGACAGATCCGTATCGGTGACGCGCTGGATGCATGACATCGATCCGCCGCCGTTCTGGGCCAGCAACTTGAAATCAAACGACAAGTGCGACCGCTGGCAGATCGGCACCTTCACGTTGCCGGCCAACGTCATGATCGACGTGGGCGTGGCGCGAGCGGGCACCGGCGCGCCGCAGGGGAACCGCTCGCAGGGTGTGACCGGAATCGTGGTGGACGTCATGACGCCGGAGTCGGACACCTCCACCTGGTATTTCTGGGGCATGGCGCGCGACTTCGAGGTCAAGGATCAGGGACTGACCTGCCGCATCAAGGATGCCCAGAGCGCGGTGTTCGCGGAGGACATCGTCGTGCTCGAGGCTCAGCAGGAGAACATCCTGCGGCGAACCGACCGGCAGCTGCGGAACTTCAACATCGACGCAGGCGGCGTGCGTGCGCGGCGATTGATCGAGAGCGCCTTGACCAGGCAATCTGCGAGCGCGGTGTCCGGGTGAGCGACGCATCGCCATATCCCGGACGGACTTAGACTGCACGCCTCAACCGAAGGAGACCCGAGCCATGACCGATGCGCTGGGTTGGCGCAAGAAGTTCGCCGTCCTGATCCCATACACCAACACGAGCGTGCAGCCGGAGTTCGAC
>Ga0105107_10003408_pt1 | contig 10562 bp, 9 predicted proteins | sample PPLLaktember2015_6_FD_79335 | JGI IMG/M metagenome (GOLD analysis project Ga0105107, IMG submission 79335) | Freshwater sediment microbial communities from Prairie Pothole Lake near Jamestown, North Dakota, USA - PPLs Lake P8 Core (1) Depth... | ecosystem: Environmental > Aquatic > Freshwater >... | reverse complement strand
CATATATCATCGAGCGGGATACCCATACAACCAACTTGCTGCCGTCTCCCGAAAAATCGGTGCTTTCGAGAAAACCGGGAATCGCCAAGAAAAAAATTTCCTCGACTGTGACCCATCGTCCGAAAAAGGAGAAATTATAGAATGAAGAAAATCGAATGTATTATTAAGCCATTTAAACTAGAGGACGTCAAAGACGCCCTTTCTGAAATCGGTATCCAGGGTATGACCGCTACGGAAGTCAAAGGGTTTGGCCGTCAAAAAGGTCACAAGGAGATCTATCGGGGCGCGGAATACGTGGTGGATTTTCTGCCCAAGATCAAGATCGAGGTCGTCGTCGCCAAAGAAATGGTCCCCCGGGTGCTCAAGGCCATCAAGGAAAACGCCTACACAGGGCAGATTGGGGACGGCAAGATTTTCGTGGCTCCCGTAGAAAAGGCCGTACGCATCAGAACAGGAGAAGAAGACGAGGACGCCATCTAGTCATCGCAAGTCCTCCCACACCCTTGTCCAGGACTTTCTGGATTCCAGAAACACCCTCATCAAGAAAGAGCTCGCACAGAGTTCCGGATTTCTCATCACCCGGCGCTACGCCGACCTGATGGACCGGTTCATCCGGTCTTTGTTCCTGGAGGCCGCATTCAGCGACAAGGCGGAAGAAATCCATGAGGGAAGCGTCGCCCTGGCCGCGCTGGGCAGCTATGGACGCCGGGAGCTCTGCTTGGGATCGGATGTGGATCTCCTGGTGATTCACCAGGGCAGGCTCTCTCGCGAAACGAGCGAGATGATCCGCCGGGTCTTGTACACCCTGTGGGATGTCAAGCTCGAAGTCGGTCACTCGGTTTTGACCTTTCAGGAGTGCAACCGGCTGGCCCTGAGCGACTTCCGGTTTCTCACCTCTGTGATGGATTCCCGATTCCTGTTGGGGGCCAGAGACTTCTACCGCCTGTTTGAAGCGGCGTTCTGGTCGAAGATCGACCGGGAGAAAGAGGCTATCCGCAGGCAGTTCCTTCTCTATCAGCAAAAGAGGCAGGAAAAATTCGGGAACCAGGAATATTTTGCGGAACCGGACATCAAAGAAGGATTGGGCGGCCTCAGGGACATCCACTTCATGGCCTGGGCGGCCAAGCTCTATTTCAAGTCAAAGCATCTCCGCGATGTGAAACGCTTCTCCGTCTTTTCTCATTTCGGCCTCGACAGGCTCCATGAATCCGAGAGTTTCCTTCTCAAGGTGAGAAACCAGCTTCACCTGATGGCCGGAGGCCGGCGGGAGGATCGACTCCTTCTCCCGTATCAGCCCAAGGTTGCCAGGAGCCTGGGCTTCAAGAACGGGGCCTACAACACAGGGCCGGAGAAATTCATGAGAGATCTCCACGGTCATCTGAACCGAATCCGGTACAGAAGCGAAGAATTTCACGTGAAGGCCATGGAACTCATTGATCCGCAGCCTGAAGAGCCTTCTCCCGAGGAGATCTCGCCTGAGTTCCAGGCCGTGAAGGGGAATCTCGTTCTGAAGGGGGAAGAGCTCAGCCCCCTGCTGGTCCTCAAAGCGCTGGACGAGGCGAACCGGAGAGGGCTGTCCTTGGGGTCCGGGCTGATTTGGCACGCGAGCAAGAAGATCGAGGAACAAGGCAAGACCCTGGTTCGCCTCCCGGAAGCGAAAAAGCTCTTTCTGGAGTTGATCTATCGCCCTTCAGACCCGAAGATTCTCAGACAGGCTCTGGAACTGGGGCTCATCACCCTGTTCATTCCCGAGTTCAAAAAGATAAGAAACCTGGCTCAGTTCACGTACTACCACTCTGAGACCGTGGACCTTCACTCCCTGAAAACGCTCGAGACCCTCCATCACATCGCACGGGGCATGTACGGCGATCGGTGGCCCATGTTCAAGCAGATTTACGATGAGCTCAAGAACCCGGAGTGGCTCTTTCTGGTCGGGCTCTTGCACGACATCGGAAAAGGTTACCGAGGCGAGCATTCCGCGAGAGGGGCGGAAATCGTTCCCAGGATCTTGAAGAGACTTGGTGCGGACGAGAAGGCCGTGCAGGGGATCGCTTTCCTCATTCAGCACCACCTTCTCCTGGCCAACGTCTCTCAACGCAGAGATCTGAACGACGAAAAGACGGCCGTGCAAGTCGCTCAGGTTGTGGGAGATATTGAAACGGTGAGACTCCTTTTCCTGCTGACGGTAGCCGACAGCCTCGCCACGGGGCCTATCGCGAGCAGTGACTGGAAGGTCATGCTCCTCATCGAGCTCTTCTTCAAGGTCAGGCGCATTCTGCAGAGCGGTACCCTGGCGTCCCCGGATGCCACAAGGACCGTGGAAGAAAACAGGGCCGCCCTGTCCCGGTCTCTGGTGGGTGCTTTTTCAGGGACGGAGATCGCCGAACTCATGGATCAGGTGTCGACCCGATACTTCCTGAATGTGCCTCTGGAGGACATGGTTGAGCACTTCCGGATGGCCCTCGGGATGGAGGATCAAAAGCTGTCCTGGGCGCTGAAGAAGGTGAAGCATGCGCCGGTCACCCACGTCATCTTGTGCACCCGGGACCGGCCCGGGCTCTTCAGCAAAATGGTCGGAGTTTTTACCCTTCACAACATCAATGTGCTTTCCGGGAACATCTTCACGCTGAAGAACGGCCTCGCCTTTGACCTCTATGACGTCACAAACCCTCTTGATCCTCTGCGGGAAGAGGAAATGTGGTCAAAGGTTTTGGAGGACGCGCGGCAGGCGATTGAGGACAAGCTCCCTCTGGATGAGCTGATCAGCAAAAAAGCCCAGATGATCTCCTTTGAGGAAATTCTCTCCCCCTATCATCCGGCTGAAAAAGTCCGTGTGAACAATGAAGGATCGGACTTTTTCACCATCCTAGAGGTGGGAGGCGGGATCCGCATGGGGTTGCTCTATGATCTGGCCAAGAGAATCTTTGCCCTCGGTCTGGATATCCGGTTTGCCAAGGTGAACAGCGACAAGGAGAAAATGACCGGCGTGTTCTATGTTCGGGATGCGAGCGGTCAGAAGATTTATGAGAATTCCCTGATCGAGAAGGTCAGGCGGGAAATCCTGGGAGTGCTTCAATAAAAGAGAGTGACAGGTGACGAGTGATAAGTTCATTTTTTTGTCTCGTCACTATTTACTCGTTACTCGTCACTTCTCACAGTTGGAGGGGTTTGTATGGGAGAGGCATTGAGGGTTTCATCCGGAGTGGGCGAGTTGGACCGCCTGCTGGGCGGGCTTTTCATCGGGGACAACGTGGTCTGGCATGACGCCGCCGGCAGTCTTGCCTCTGTCTTCTGCCTCAATTTCATCCGAACCTCGCAGGCTCAGGGAAAACCGATTATTTATGTGACCTTCGACCGATCGCCCAAAAACCTTCTCGACAAGCTCGGCCGTCTCGCGGACTACCCGGCCCTGACCCTCCTCGACTGCTTCACCCATGGAAAAGGGGCCGGTTCCCCCGTGTTCCTCAAGTTCTACGAGGGCAAGAAGAGGAGAAGATGCAGGGTCGCGAGAGTCGAGCAACCCCGTGATCCGCATCAGGTGATGGACGCCCTCTACGGGATTCATGCGACCATGAAAGGGGATGTGCGTTTCGTGTTTGAAAGCCTGACGGGGATGGGGGAACTCTGGGGAGGAGAGGAGCCCATCATTCAATTCTACGCCCACTCCTGCGCGCGCCTCTATGAACTGAACACCATTGCCTACTGGATACTGGAAAAACGCGCCCACACGGCCCGTCTCAGGGCTCAGATCAATCAGATCGCTCAGGTCGCAATAGATGTTTCCGTCAGGCGTGGAACCTGCTCGCTCACGATTCTAAAGGCGGAAAACCGGGATCTCGGCTCCCAGAACCGGCCCTACCCTTACTGGAGCAGAGGGCTGGACGTCGCTTTTGAAACAGACCGGCCCAACCGGGGCGGAATCGATCTAGGCACCCGGCTGAGGGATCTTCGGACCAAACGAGGTCTCCCTCAGAAAGAGCTGGCCGATCTCGTGGGGGTGACGTCGAGCACCATCTCTCAAATCGAGAGCAACCTCATCTACCCGTCCTTGCCTGCGCTCCTCAAGCTGGCGGAAGTCCTCTCCGTGGAGGTGAGCTCTTTGTTTCGAGATCCGACCAAGTCAACGGGCGGGCCGGTGTTCTCGATCAAAGAGGCGGCGGACGTGAAGCTGCCTAGCATGGCCGAAGGGGAGGTTCAGGCCAAGCTCCTCACCCCGCTGGACTTGGAGGCCAAAGGCGAACCTTACCTCATCGAAATTCCCCCCAAGAAGAGCCTGTCATCCCATTTCTTCGTGCACAAAGGAGAAGAACTGGGATACCTCCTGAAAGGGACGCTGCACTTCAAGATGAAGAACACGAGCTATACGGTCCGGAGCGGAGAGGTGATCTACCTGACCCGAGACGTCCCTACCCAATGGAAGAATCCCGGTCCTGGTCCGGCCAGACTGCTGTGGATCAAACTGAAGTAATTCCAATACAACCTTTCGGCCGCAACTGAAGCCCTTTTGAGCCAGAGACCACAGCCTCCAGTCCCGGCTCCGGAGCAGGACTACAGACCTTGACTTTTGCAAAAAAGGCGAGTACATAACGGGCAAACGCTTTTCGTCGACCACCGATTCTCTTGTTCCAACCGAACCCGACTTTCGGAAGAAACCAGAATGACAACCCATGACGAAAAAAAGAAGACGCTTTCTGAGACGGCTGTCTTCCGGGACATGCCTGTACACATGCTGGATGAAGTCTCGAGGGTCGTAGAGGACAGGATGCTTCCGGCCCGCACCGTGGTTTTCAAGAGGGGAGATCCGGGAGACAGTTTCTGGGTGATCCTGTCCGGCAAAGTAAGGGTATTTCGCAGCGATGACCAGGGGGTGGAGATCACCCTCTCCGAGTTGGGTCCGGGGCAGAGCTTTGGAGAAGTGGCCTTGCTGACCGGGGAGGCCAGGTCCGCAAGTGTGGAGAGCCTGGAGGAGACTCAGGCGCTCGTACTGACTAAGGAGCAATTTGAACAGGTTCTGAAGAGCCACCCCGAAGTATCCCTCACCTTCATCAAACAATTGTCCGGATGGCTGAAACGGGATGAGCAGGCCCTGGAGACAGAGGCGAGGCGCATGTCCACGCCATCCCGGATGTCCTGGTTTGATTTCGTTCTCCTCATCGGCATCAGCGTCCTTCTCGCCATTGTTTTCAACGAGGCCAATCCGAACCGCATCTCCTATTTTCAGGACTTGCCTTCCAAAGCGGATATCCCCTCTATCACCCTCTCTGCCGCGGTTGAAGAATACAAACAGGGCCACACGGTTTTCGTGGATGCCATGCCCGCAAGCTTCTATAAAAAACAGCACATCAAAGGCGCGATCAACATGCCCCTGGCTCTGTTTGACATCGTGTACGTGATGACCTTTGACGAGGAAGACAAAACCAAGAAAATCATTGTGTACGGAAAAACGATCAGTAAATTGTTTGATCTGGGGGTGGCGAAGAAGTTCGCAGAGAAAGGTTACAAGAACACTCGTGTCTTGGAGGGCACGCTCAGCGACTGGGAAAAGAAAGGATATCCGGTGGAGCCATGAAAGGATGGTTGAAGCGCATTGTGACCAGCGAATACCTGGCCCTCGGTTTCAGGGTCTACATAGGGTATGTGTTCATCTATGCGAGCATCTACAAGATCACGTACCCCGCTGTATTTGCCGAATCCGTGGCCGCCTATCAGTTGATCCCCTACGTATTCTTGAACCTGGGAGCCCTCATTCTGCCCTGGGTGGAATTCATGTGCGGCCTCTTTCTCATCATCGGGCTCAGGACCCGAGCGGCAGCCGTGCTGACCTCCCTTATGCTGATCATGTTCATCGTCATGATCCTCATCACCATGATTCGCGGCCTCGAGATCGGTTGCGGCTGTTTTGACTCGGTGGGTGAGGAAATGAGCTGGAGGAAGGTCGGTGAGGACGTGATGTGGTTGCTCATGACGATTCACGTGTTTTTCTTTGACCGGATCTTTGTGTTTTACGGCGGAGGACTTCTGCCCAAGAGGTTCAGGAAGAGCGCTCTTTCTGCCGCCTCTTAATGGAGAATGAAATGACACTTAGAAAAAGAAACCCATGGCCCCTGGGAGTGTCCCTGTTGTGTCTGGTGTGGGCTCTCTGTTTGGCCTGTGAATCCAATGACAAATACGCCGGAACCTATGCCGCCCAGGGCAAGACCGGGGAAGTCCGCATGGAACTGAAAGCCAACGGACAGGGCACCTGGGTCGCGGGCAATCAGGACGTTTCCTTTTCCTGGCACATTAAGAAAGGGGATCTCCGAATCAACACCAAAGAGGGCGGGGTTATCGTGGGGAAAATCGAGGGCAGTGTCATCAAGATCGACTTGCCGGGGCAAAAGGAGCTGTTGTTCAAGAGAGAACAATAGAGGGGCCAGCCCATGCGCTCTTGATCCTCTCTCGCGATAGATAGCGTGCCTAAGAATACACTCATCTATAAAGCCCGTGCCCACGTCGAGGCGCTTCTCAAAGCGGCCAAGCCGGAATGGGTGACGTATCACAATTTCGAGCATGCCAAGGCTGTGGCCAAGGCGAGTAAAGCCATAGGCACCGCCTGTGGCCTCAGTGCCGAAGAACTCGAAGAGGTGATTCTTGCGGCATGGTTCCACGATGCGGGGTACTTGGAAGCGATCGAGGGCCACGAGGAAAAAAGCGTTGAGATCGCCACCGCCTTCCTGCGGGAAGCGGGATATCCTCCAGAGAGGATCGCCAAGGTGGCGGCATGTATCCGCGCTACAAAAATGCCGCAGAACCCCAGGAATCTCATGGAACAGGTCCTTTGCGATGCGGACATCTCCCATCTGGCCAGCAAGGATTTTCTTGACGTCTCGGAATTGATTCGACTGGAAATCGAACATCGCATGGGCCGGAAACTCTCGGAGGCGGAATGGCTGACTATGAACACCCTTTTCGTGGCCGACCATCGGTTTCACACCGACTTTGCCCGATCCAAATACGCTCCCCAGCATGCCGCGAATCTCGCGGCTTTGAAAGAGCGACTGGATCAGGTGAAGGCCCGGAAGAAGGCCTTGCCCCGTGGGAAGGCGATATGAAAAGGGGCCCCCGAAAGAGAGGCCCCTTCTTATCTGCTTTCAAGCGAAGAAGCGCTAAACCAGACCCTGGTCCAGCATGGCGTTCACGACCTTGACGAACCCGGCGATGTTGGCTCCTGCCATGTAGTTCCCTGGAACTCCGTATTCCGCCGCCGCATCTAGGCACGCCTTGTGGATGCTCTTCATAATGATCTTCAGGCGGGCATCCACTTCTTCCCTGGGCCAGCTCAGCCTCATGCTGTTCTGCGCCATCTCAAGGCCTGAGACCGCGACCCCTCCGGCGTTGGACGCCTTGCCGGGCGCGTACAGAATCTTCTTGTCCAGGAAGGTGTGGATCGCCTCCGGGGTCGAAGGCATGTTCGAACCTTCCGCGACCAGAGTGATGCCGTTCTTCATGAGGTGCTGCGCGTCCTTCCCGTTGATTTCATTCTGCGTGGCGCACGGAAACGCACAGGCCGCCTTGTGATTCCAGAGGGGATTGAAGTCCAAAGTGGAATCCGCTTCCGTGTAAACAGCCTGCGAATACTTGTCCACATACTCCTTGATCCTTCCCCTGCGGATGTTCTTGAGCCTCTTCACAAAAGCCAACTTGTCCTGATTGATGCCCTCCTCGTCGTACACGTAACCGGAGGAGTCGGAGACGGTCACCACCTTCGCTCCCAGTTCGATCAGTTTCTCCACCGTGAACTGGGCCACGTTTCCCGACCCGGAGACGAGACACACTTTGCCTTCCAAGGTTTGATTCCGAACCGCCAGCATTTCAGAGGCAAAGTAAACGGTTCCGTACCCCGTGGCTTCCGGCCGGATGAGACTTCCGCCCCAGCCCAGGCTCTTGCCTGTCAAAACGCCTGTGAATTCGTTGGCGAGCTTGCGGTACATGCCGAAGAGGTACCCGATTTCCCTTGCCCCCACGCCGATGTCGCCGGCCGGAACATCCGTGTTCGGCCCGATGTGTCGGAAGAGTTCCATCATGAAGCTCTGGCAAAACCGCATCACCTCATTGTCGGATTTGCCTTTGGGATCAAAGTCAGAGCCTCCTTTGCCCCCTCCCATGGCCAGGGTAGTGAGGGCATTCTTGAACACCTGCTCAAAGGCCAGAAACTTGAGGATGCTCAGGTTCACGGAGGGATGAAATCGAAGTCCACCCTTGTAAGGCCCGATGACGCTGCTCATCTGGATTCTGTATCCACGGTTCACCTGCACCTGCCCCTCGTCGTCCACCCAGGGGACCTGGAACATGACCACTCGCTCGGGTTCGACCAGCCGCTCGAGAACGCCGTTTTCACGGTATTGAGGGTTGCGGTCCAGGACCGGTTTCACCGAATCCACCACCTCCTCCACAGCCTGATGAAATTCTTTTTCATTGGGATCGCGCGCTTTAATCACTTTCAAGATTTCCGTCATAACTTTCCTCCCGTCCGTTTAGAATAATTGATTAAAGGTAACCGTATGGCAATCAAGCGGCAATCATCACACACTGGGATGTCTTGCCGTCAATCTTCAAAAGGAACGGCTGGTCCAATCGTACGTGCCTCAAGAACCGGGTTTCTTGAACCGCACGAAAAGATCGAATCCATTCCCAATCAAAGCGATCATCCGATCCTTCGCTGACCGTCACATAGTGAATGCCCAGAGAGGTGATGTTCTGAAAAAAGTGGGTCCCCTGAGAGGGATCCGCCTTGAGCAAAGCGCTTCTGAGTTCAATGATGGCGCCAACGCCGGATATGTCGTGCCACTGAACAGGGATTCCGAGCCATCGGTCGGCACTGCCCCACCTTCCCGGCCCCACCAGCAAATAAGGCCGCTTCTCTTTGACAAGCTCCGCGTTGAGGCGGCCGATTTCCTTGGCCATGGCCACGGTGGACTCGGGTTTGAAGTCCTCGGGTTTGACATAGACGATGTCGGCGATGTCCTTGTTCCTGCCGTTTCCCAGGGCCTGGGAGGAAAAACAGAAAGCCTTCTGCACGTCCTCGGCCGTGATCTTCACATCGAAAGTCTCGAGATCCGCGACCATGGGTCTCATCTGGAGGAAGAAGAAACTGCTCTTCTGTGCAGAATCAGGACTGAGAGTCGCTGAAAACTCGATTTCCACAGCGCAGCCCATGGCCCTCCGCCCAAGCTCCAGGAAGTCGCTCAGCAGGGAAGGGAGGGGAAAGGCGTTGTACTTTAGGACCTGGGCAAAGGTCAGGATCTTGGGGCCTTTCAAGTACCCTGAATCCCGGATTCGGTGTTCATCGGGAATGTAGGTGCTCGCAAGGGCTCGGACAGGAAGCTCTTCCTCGGCTTCATCCACCTCTCTTCGTTCAAGATTGGAATACCGGTGAAAGGACAAGTCCTCCGGGTAGCTTCTGATTTTCAAAGCGTAGAAATACCGCTGGGCATTGGACAGGATGTCGTCCACTGTGGAAAACTGGGGCATGGACGTGGGGTGCCTGGGAGAGAAGCGCAGGGCCCTTTCCCCTTCCACCACCGTCTTCCCAAGCCCGAGAGCGATGTAGGCAATCCCGTCCTCACGCTTCATGGGGGGGATGGGATAGAAGTTGTGAGACTGGGCAACACCGGAGATGGCGGGGTAGTAGTAGTCCCCGTATTCCTCGCCGGTGAGCTTCTGCACGATGACTGCCATGGCTTCTTCCTGGGGCCGGTTGGAGGTGTGCCGGGCGAAGGCCTTGGGGCTTTCATAGTAGGTCGAGGCATAGACCAGCTTGACGGCTTTGGTCAGTTGCTTGAGCCGGACCGATGGATCAGGATGATTGTTCGGAATCATGTAAGTCTGGTAAAGCCCGGCATAGGGCTGAAACTGGAGGTCCTCGAGGGCACTGGAAGAGCGAACAGAAAGAGGATCGTTCACCTGGGAAAGGTAAAAGGCAAGCTCCTGGACCAGCCAGTCCGGCATCTCCGCCTTTAAAAAGGCATCCGCGATTTCCTGGTCCGGAACATCTTCTACTGCGAAATGTTGGAGATGATTCCTGGAGACAAAAGATTCGAAAGCGTCGGTGCTGATGACCAGGGTCTTGGGAATTTCAATGGCGATGTCCTTGTACTTTTCGTAAATCGCCGGATCCTCCTGAAGGAGGGCTGACATGAAGGCAAGGCTTCTCGCCTTCCCTCCCAGGGAACCCTGGCCGATCTTGACGAAATCGCTCACATCCGGGTCAAAGTAGGCCGTATTGAACTGCGCGACCACTCCTTTTTGCCGCCACCGTCGCAAGCCGTGGAGGTTTGAAACAATGTATCGGCGCATCTCCTCAGCGCTGGAGAACTCAGAGGCCTGGACGGCCCGGAAGGCGGACGCAAGGCCGATTTCAGAACGGGCCATGAGCCAGTTCGAGAAGTGATTTCGCCTCGCATGAAACCAGAGAGATTCCTCAGGAATGCGCGCTACTTTTTCCTCAAGTTCCCGAAGGTTCGATGCCCGGTCGACTTCGGTACCGTCGGGCATGCGGAAAACAAAGTGGCCGAATCCGAGGT
>Ga0105107_10003407_pt1 | contig 10562 bp, 8 predicted proteins | sample PPLLaktember2015_6_FD_79335 | JGI IMG/M metagenome (GOLD analysis project Ga0105107, IMG submission 79335) | Freshwater sediment microbial communities from Prairie Pothole Lake near Jamestown, North Dakota, USA - PPLs Lake P8 Core (1) Depth... | ecosystem: Environmental > Aquatic > Freshwater >... | reverse complement strand
GTTGGGCATCCAGTGGCATCCGGTGCCGCCCGGCTTCATCGAACGGACGCGGGGCTTCAGATCACGCGGGAATAACGTTGTCCATGCGCGCCTGAAATGTAGCCGTCGAAGCACATCGCAATGACGCGCTGCAGGAATCGCCCGCGTGAGGTGGCGGCTATGCGGGAGGATTCGACGGTCACGAGGCCATCCGCGGCGAGCGGCTCAAGCTGCACCAGGGCATCCGCAAAATAGCGCCGGAACTCGATGCCGTAATTGCGTTCGAACAGCGCTACATCGATCTCGCCCTGGCACATCAGTTGCTGGATCACGTCTGCACGCAGCACGTCGTCGGCATCGAGCTCGAGCCCGCGAAAAATCGGGAGGCGATTGTCGTCGATTGCCCGCTCCCAGCTCGGCAGGTCGCGGTGGTTCTGGCTGTAGCTGTCGGCAATATGGCTGATGGAGCTGACGCCGAGTCCGATCAGGTCGCAGTCGTCATGGATCGTGTAGCCCATGAAGTTGCGTTGCAGGCTTCCGGCCGCCTGCGCCTTCGATAATTCGTCTTGCGGCAATGCGAAGTGATCCATGCCGATGAACCGATATCCGTGATCGGTGAGCTTTTGTACGGCAAGCTGGAGCAGGTCCATGCGAACCACCGCGTCCGGCAGATCGGCAGTCTCGATCTGCCGCTGTGGCTTGAACATTTCCGGCAGGTGGGCGTAACCATAGATCGCCAACCGGTCGGGACGCGCACCTATGATCGTGTCCAGCGTGCGCGCGAACCCTTCGCAGGTCTGTTTCGGCAAACCGTAGATCAGGTCGACGTTGACAGAGCGCATGCCGCTCGCCCGGCACTCGTCGATCACAGCCAGGGTCTGCTCCACGCTTTGCATGCGATTGACAGCGCTCTGGACGGCTGGATCGAAATCCTGCACGCCAAGGCTCACGCGGTTGAGGCCCAGTGCGGCGAGTCGCATGACGTCACCATTCTCGAGCGTCCGCGGGTCGAGCTCGATCGAGAAGTCGCGGTCGACACGGTCGCTCAGGTTGAAGTGCTCGCCCAGGAAATGCACGAGCCTCGCCAGCTCGCCGGCATCCAGGAAGTTCGGCGTGCCGCCGCCGAAATGCAGCTGAATGACATCGCGGTCCCTGTCGAAGAGCGGCGCAACCATCTCGATCTCGCGCTGGAGCCGCGCAACGTAGGCGGCGCCGCGCGTTCGGTCGCGCGTGATGATGCGCGTGCAACCGCAGTAGAAGCAGGGACTGAAACAGAAAGGCACATGGACGTAGAGCGACAGATCTCTGGGGATTGGCACCTCGTTGCTGCGCAGCGCGCAGGCGCGGTAGCTGCCATCATCGAATCCCGGTGTGAAATGCGGTGCGGTCGGGTACGAGGTGTAACGCGGGCCCGGCCGGTCATAGCGGCGAAGCAGCTCCGCATCGAAGGTCGCCGACGCGTTCACGTCTTCAAATATGGACTTCACAGCTCCAGTGCACATTGATCTGAATCAATCCTCGTCGTGGAGGACGTGTATCCAGCTTACCAGCCTTGATCCCTCGCGTAGCCGAGCTCGATCAGGAGTTTACCCGCGATCCGCTTGAAAATGCGCCGGTCCCTGGCGTCGAGGTCGCGCTTCCAGCGGCTGAGCGAGGCGGTGCTGACGGCGGCGAGTGCCTCGGGGTTCTGGGCGAACCGGGTGACGTCCCGAAATGGCGAGCCGGTGCCGGCGTGCGCGAGCATTGCCTCGTCCCAGGGCTCCCCGAGAAAATTCATCAGCTTTTCGAGCACGGGCCGGGGATCCAGCGCCAGGTCCTCGTAGCGAACCGTGTGAAACCTCGGATCTCCCCAGAACGGGCGCGAACCCTCGATATCGTCGCGCCAGCGCCGCGCGCAACCCGCGATCGGCTTCCAGGTGTCGAGTGGAATGAGCTTGCCGTTCTCGACGCGATGGCGCGGATGGGTGCGGAGCGAACAGGCCACGTCGCGCCCGTCGCGCAGCACGTGCACGAAGCGCGCCTCGGGAAAGCAGCGGAAGATCTCGGCGATGCGGCTGATGTTGCGCGGCGTCTTCTCGGCCCAGCGCGCCTTGCCGGTCTTATGCAAGCAGAGCGCCGCAAACTCGTCAATGAACTGCGGACGGGACCGCGCGCGATCGTAGATCGCCTGGACTTCGGCAGGCGGAAAGCCAAAGCGCTCGGCCAGCGACTCCGGGTTTAGGGCCCGGCGGCGAAACACGCTCGACTCCGGTCCGCAGCAGATCCGGCGGTGCGAATCGAGCATCATCCGGAGGAGCGTTGTCCCGGACCGCCCGCAGCCGCCGAGCACGATCGGCGAAAGAGCGGATCGACCGCCGGTCGCGAACGAATCGGCCGGATGGCCGAACCCGATCGCGGCGCCAATCACCTTGATTATTTGCGGAGCGCCCATGCCTGCAATCCGGTCCTGGCCGAACCGGACTTTAAGTCATCCGCGGGCGGCGCGGAAACCGCACCGCCTCGAGACTAGTCCGCTGCCGCGGTGGCGCCCCGGAACTGCTCGATGGTCGCCGAGTCGCCGTGCACGGACGCGATGCGTTCGACCGGCAGGCCGAGTTCCTTCAGCTTGCCCGCAAAGGAGGCGGTCGAGGGCTGGGGCGGCCCGAAGGGCGCGTCGTTGTTCGGCACAAAGAACAGGTCGCCCTGGAACACGACTTTCTCGGACGGCAGCCAGGCGATGACCATTTCGCGCGCATGCGGATTCGGGCCGATGTCGATGAGCTCGAGCCGGCGCGTTCCGTCCTGCAGCACGCGCCGACCGTTCTCCAGCAGCAGGAACGCAGGCTTGCGCGGATTGCGGGCCAGGCGGTCGTTCTGTTTCGCGGCCGCCATGGCTTCGATCACCGCCCGGTTTGCGGCGGTCGTGATGACCGTCGCGCCCTCGGCAATGAAGCTTCTCATGCCGCCAATGTGGTCGCCGTGGTGATGCGTCATCGCGACGTAGCGGATCGGCTTGCCGGGAAAGAGTTCCTTGATGCGCTTGATCACGGCATCGGCGCCGTCGCTCGAGCCGGGCGCCTCGACCGCGGCCACGTAATCGGCGAACCCGACCGCCAGCGTGTTCTGGTTCTGGCCGGCGACGTTCTGGATGACAAAGACGCCTTCACCAAGCTTGTCCACCTTTTCCTCGAGCGTGTCGGAACCGGCTTCGCCTGCGTGTAGCCGGCAGCCGCGACCTGGAACGATTCGTCGGTGACAGCGGGATTAATTTCCGCCTGCGCGACATAGTCTGCGTTGACCTCGCCCGCGAGGCGGTTGATCCAGCGGCGCGGCACCTGGTAATTGCCGACCTTGTGGTAGTCGCTGAAGATGATCTCGGACGCCTCCTCGCCGGTCAGCGAGTCGACGAATATCAGCTCGTACTTGGAGACGAGGCCCGTCTGCGCGTCGACGTACAGCGCGACCTGCTGCGCATCCGGCATCACGAAGGTCACGACTTCATGGCGGCGGCCTTCAAACTGGTCTTCCCCGAGATAGCGCAGCGAGTTCGTGCGATCGAGCGCCTGTCGCAACAGCAGGTTCGGCAGGCGGCGATGGTACTGGATGAACTGCTGCTGGGTTGCCTGCTCGGCAGGAATCGGCGTGACGGTTCTGGCGCGGTTGTCGTAGGCATTGCCCTTGCCGCCGACGATTGAGACGGTGTTGTCGCCGTTGAAACCGAATCCGCCGGCCTTCTGCTCGAGCCGCAACCGGTTGTTCTCGAGGTCGACCAGCAGGGTCTCTTCGAATTTTCCGCCTTCGAAAGGCGGCGCCGGCGTGGTCATCTGCAGGCGCGGATAGGTCTCGCCGGTGAGCCTGAGCCGGACGACGTCGACGGCGCGGAGCGCCTCGGCACCGCCATTCGCGGCGACCGCGCGGTCGAGCACTTCGCGTGCCTTCGACTGAGAGCGCTCGGCCATCGTTTCCGGATTGTCCGCGGCGGACAGGGCGGCACTCGCGAGCAGGATGAGGGCAACGGCGGATCGAAGCATGGCTGGAACTCCCATGAAGATCGCGACAACGCTAGGCAGCCGAACCCGCCATTTCAACGGCGATGCGGCGATCCGTGCCGTCCGGTCGGCAGGGCGTGAGTCCCGGCGCGCACGGCGCTCGGGTGACAGCCCGCGGCTACCCTGCCACCATTCGGCCATGCGATCGTTTCGCGCTTTCTCAACGGCGTTCCTGCTGTGCGCCGCCCTGCCGCTGCCGGGCCTCGCTCAGGATTCCGGCATTTCGCCGCCCGAGGGCGTCGCGACTCATGACGACGGCCGCGCCCCTATCGAATCGCTCTATCGTGCCTACCTCGGGCTCGTCGACCGCGGCTGGAAGGCGGAACTCGTCCTCCAGTCGCAGCCCGTGGGAACCGCGGCGGCGCTGCCGGTCATCGCGCTCGGTTCGCCGGCCGCAGGACCGGCCATCTGGGTCCTCGCGGGGATTCACGGCGAGGAACCGGCGGGGCCGAATGCGATCGCCTCCGCGATCGATGACATCGCCCGTCTCGGCGCGAAGCGGCCCGTCGTGCTCCTGCCGCTCCTGAATCCGCAGGGCTACGCGCGCAACTGGCGCTATTTGAATGTCGCCGTTTATTCAAAGGACATCGACGGCCAGAGCGTCGGCGATTCGTCGCACCTGCTGCCTTCGGCGGACGATCCGGGCCAGCCGCGCCAGCCGGCAGCATCGAGCCCCGAGGCGGATGCGATCACGTCCTTCATCCTCCGGCTCGCCAGGGACTACCCGCCGCTCGTCAGCATCGACCTGCACGAGGACAACCTGATCGACGAGGGCTATGTCTACTCGCAGGGCAAGGAAGGCGAGAAAGACGCGCTCGCGATCGGCGCGGTCGGCGTGCTGCGGGAGTACGGCGTCCCGATCAAGATGGCCGGCCAGACGCGGTTCGACGAGCCGATACGCGATGGCATCATCGGACCCGTCGTCGACAGTTCAATCGACGAATTGATGAGCGCCCCGCGCGTACTGGTGGGCGGCCGGGAGATTCCGGGTCCCGCCGCACACACCGTGCTCGTTTTCGAGACGCCGGCGGCGGCGCTGCCGCTCGAGCGCCGAGTTGCCGCGCACGCCGCGCTCATCCGGCGGCTCGCCGCCCTCCTCGACCCGGATCGCGCCGGACCGTGACGCACGCCCGATGAATTCTCCGCTCGCACCCAAGTCGGTTTTCGACCAGGCCATCGGCCTGATCAACGCCGGTGAACTCGGCGCGGCGGAGCAGCGCTGCCGCGCGGCGCTCCAGCGGTATCCGCGCGATGTGAACATGCAGGCGCTCCTCGGCGCCCTCCTGGTCAAGATGGAGCGGGCGGACGAGGCTGAAAGAACCCTGCGCGAGGTGGTCGCCGCCGCACCGACCTTCGCGAAGCCATACGAGGATCTGGGATTTCTACTGGTGCAGGCGAACCGGCCCGCCGATGCCTTGCCAATCCTCGAGCGCGCGACACGGCTCGACCCGTCGCTCGAACGCGCGTGGTTTGCGCTCGGCAAGGCGCTCGCGCTGCTCCGGCGAGGGCCGGAAGCGGACGCGGCATTCGAGAAATGCTTCGCGCTGTCTCCGGAGCGGCGCCTGATGGCACTGGCTGCGGAGCACCAGAAAGAGGGCCGGCTGGAAGAAGCCGAGCGCCTGTATCGCCAGGTCCTGCGCCAGAGTCCGCGCAACGTCGATGCGATGCGCCTGCTCGCTCTGATTGCGCTAAAGGCGGATCACGCCGACGACGCCGAGAACCTGCTCGAGCACGCGATCTCGATCGCACCGGATTTCCTGCTGGCGATCCTCGACCTCGGCCGGCTCCGGAAGGACCAGGACCGATACGGCGAGGCGCTCGAGTGCTTCGATAGCGCGATCGCGCTCGATGCGACTCAGCCGCAGGCGCATTACCTGCGCGCCTCGACGCTCGCGCGCGCCTCCTTCACCCGCGAGGCCATCGATTCCTACCGGCAATGCCTGAAGCTGCGGCCTGAGCACATCGGCGCGCTGCTCGGACTCGGCCATGTCCTGAAGGCCGTCGGTGAGTATGACGAAGCCGTCGCGTCCTATAACAACTGCATCCGCAATGCGCCGGACTTCGGCGAAACCTACTGGAGCCTTGCGAACCTCAAGACCTACCGCTTCGACGACGCAACCGTTACCGAGATGGAGACGCGGGCCAGTGCCGGGGGCGAGAATGTGCAATCGGAGGTCAATTTCCTCTTCGCCCTCGGCAAGGCCCACGAGGACCGCGGCGATTTCGCGCGCGCCTGGGTTTTCTACCGGCGCGGCAACGAGAAACAGCGCTCGGAAGTGCACTACGACCCGGTGCAGACGGAGGTCATGAACGACCGGCTCATCAGCACGTACACGGCCGAGTTCCTTGCCTCGATGGCGGATGCGGGAAACCCCGATTCCTCGCCGATCTTCATTCTCGGCCTGCCTCGGTCGGGTTCGACGCTCCTCGAGCAGATCCTGGCGAGCCACAGCCAGGTCGAGGGCACGAGCGAATTGCCCTACATCGGCCGGCTTGCGACGGGCCTCAATCGCAACCGTGCCGACGGCATCAACTACCCCGAGGCCATGCGGGAACTCGCGCCGGAGAACCTGCGGGCGCTCGGTGAGGAATATCTCGCGCAGGCGCGCATGCACCGGCGGACCGGTGCCGCGCGATTCATCGACAAGATGCCGAATAACTTCCCGAATGTCGGGCTCATCGCGCTCATCCTCCCGAACGCGAAGATCATCGATGCACGGCGGCATCCTCTTGATGCCTGCCTTTCCTGCTACCGGCAGCTCTTTGCAAAGGGCCAGAATTTCACCTACGACCTGACTGAGATCGGTGAGTACTACGTCCAGTACCAGCGGATGATGGATCACTGGGCGCGCGTGCTGCCGGGCCGCGTGTTGACGGTGCAGTACGAGGAGGTCGTCACCAACTTTGAACCGCAGGTCCGGCGACTGCTCGATTTCTGCGGCCTGCCCTGGGAGGACGCTTGCCTCAGGTTCTACGAAAGCGACCGGCCGGTGCGCACGCCGAGCTCCGAACAGGTGAGGCAGCCGATCTACGACCGCTCAATCGGCCATTGGCGCAACTACGAAAAGGAACTCGACGAACTGATCGCGGTGATCGAACCGATCCGGGACCGCTACCGGCGCTATGAACCCGGCGGCCTCGCTTCTACGGCCGCCGGCGGCGAGGCACGCCCCGGAATCGCGTCCGGAGGCAGATAGTCGAAGATGAAATTGATCCGGTCCGCGGCGCCCTTGTTCATGACGCTGTGGACCTTCTGGTTGTTGATCTCGTAGGCCTGCCCGACCTCGAGCTGGAACGGCCGCCCGTCGATCATGAAGCGCACGCGCGGATTAGTGATGATCGGCACGTGAATGCGGTGGCCGGCCCCGAAAGACGGGTGTGAATCCCGGTGCGGGATGATGCGTCCGCCCGCCAGGAGCTTCGCCGCCATTGCGCGGATGATCGTGCCGCCCGGCGGATACCAGTTGCGGATGATCTCGTGCATGACGGGCACGGCGACTTCTGCGAGGCGATCCCAACCCGGCTGCTTGCTCACCTCGATCGCAGGCCAGTCCTCGACGTTTGCAAAGAGCAATACGATCGAGCGGGTCTGTTCATGGACCTCGTAGTCCTTCTGGCGCTGGACGTTTTCGCTCCAGGCAACTTCGTCCTGCGCGAGGACTGCGGCGCCGAGCGCCGCCATGTCGACCTTGCCGAAATTCCGGATCGGGACGCCGATGTCCATGCCGGCGTCAGAAGTCGTAGCGGAACTGCAGTCCGTAGGTGCGCGGCCGGATGATCGTCAGGCGCGGTTCCGCCCAGCGGTTGCTGCGGAACGTGACCGCCCGCTCGTCAGACAGGTTCTCCACGAAGAACGAGCCGCTCCAGACCTCGCCCTCGAGTCCGACACGGAAGTCCGCCGTCTCGTAGGCATCCTGGGTGCTGACGCCGGCCTGGCCCACCACGGACTCGAACCCCTCGAGGTTGGTGACGACCTCGCCGACGTACGCGAAGTCGAGCCGCGCGAACGGTTGCGAGTTCAGGAGCTGCCCGCGCGGGCGCCATTCGATGCCGAGCGCACCGCTCCACTCCGGCGTCAGCGGCAGGCGCGCGCCGTCTTCGACCACCCGCACGTAATCGACGCCGTCAGCGTCCGTCAGCGTCAGCGTGGTCGCCTCCGAGACGTGCGCGTCGTTGTATCCGAGCGTCGCATCAATCCGCCAGGCGTCGCTCACGGCGAACGTGAGCTCGGCCTCGACACCCGGGATCTCGGCCGTCGGCAGGTTGACGTAGCCGAGCTGGAACACGCCGGGCTGCGGGTCCTCGATCTGCACAGCGAAGTCGTCCCAGGACATGAGGTAGGCGGCGACGTTGAAACGCAGCCGGTTGCCCATCCACTCGGTCTTGGCGCCGATCTCCATGTTTGTAAGCGTGTCGGACTTGAACTCACGCGGCAGGATCGAGCTCGGGCGGACGGCATTTGCGCCGCCGTTGCGGAAGCCCTCCGACCAGGTCGCGTAGACCATCCGGTCGTCGTCGATGCGGTATGTGAGGTTCAACTTGCCGACGGTGCCGTCCTCGGTCGACTTCGTGTCCGCGTCCGTGCGCGAGAAGCCGCTGAAGCCGGCCGGCGACTCCTGGTGCAGGTTGAAGATCCGGTCGTACTCGAACCAGCGTCCGCCCGCCGTGATCGTGAAGTTCTCGGTGACGTCGAACCCGATCTCGCCGAAGAACGCGCGCTGCTCGAGCTCCGTCTCGTACCGGCCGAGGAACCAGGTTTCGGTCGGGGCCAGCGTGTTGTTGTAGACGTTGTACTCGAGGTATGCGAAGTACGCGAACGCCGGCGAGTCCTGATAGTCCCGCACGAAGCTGTCGAAGGCCGTGTGCCCGGCCTCCTTGCTGTAGAAGACGCCGCCGAGCCAGGACCAGCGGCTCTCGGCGTCGTTGTTGGACTGCAGCCGCGCCTCGACGGTCGTGATGCGGGTGTTCTCGTCGTTCGTGGCGAAGCCCCGGGGGTCGCCGCCGAAGTCGTAGATCACGTAGCCGCTCTGCTGGAACGAGAACTCGTAGTCGGTCGCGTCGGCCTCGTAGGCGAACTTGCGGTCGAAGTACGAGGCCGCGACGATGAAGTCGCCGAAGGGCAGCACGGCGTTCACGGTCAGGGAGGCCTGGTACCACTCGTCGCTGAGGCTTTCGTCCTCGAAGCGCACCTGATTCAGGTCGCCGACGCCTTCCGACAAGTCGCTGTGCCCGTTCGCGGTCAGGTCCTGGTAGATGAGGCCGACCGTCGCGTTGAGGTTCTCGCTGACGTCGAAGCGCAGCGCCGCGCGCGCGCCCGTCGTCTCGACGCTGTTGATGTCCTTGTCGACAACGTTCGAATTGTCGAAAGTCCCCTGCCCCGGCACCTCCTGCCCGAGCGGGCTGACCGACAGCACATTGTCGATGTAGCCGGCGTCCTCGGCCGCGAAGCCGACGAGCCGCAGCGACACGCGGTCTTCGGCGAGCGGAATATTCACCATCGCGCTCACGTCGTAGCCCGTGCCACCGCCCTGGACGTCCGTGACCTGCGCTTCCGCCCAGGCGTCAAAGCCGGAGGGATCGGGCTTGGCGGTGATCACACGGAGCGTGCCCGACTGCGAGCTCGCGCCGTACAGCGTGCCTTGGGGACCCCGCAGTGCCTCTATTCGCTCGATGTCGATGAAACGTGGGTCGGGACTGCGCCCGCTCTGCGTGATCGGCTGCTCGTCCAGGTAGAGCGCCGACGAGGACACAGCGCCGAACTGGATGCCCGAGCTCGCGACGCCGCGGAACACGATGGTCGTGCCGCCCGGTTCGCGCTGCGCGAGGGAAAGCCCCGGGATGTACTTCGCGACGTCGTCGATTTGCTGCAGGCCACGCATTGCGATCGCGTTCGCGTCGAATGCGCTGATGGATTCGGAGACGTCCTGGAGCCGTTCCGCGCGCTTGGTCGCAGTGACGATGACCTCATCGAGACTCGTGGCCTCCTGCGCCGCCGCCGAACCTGCGGCCATCGACAGCACCGTCGAAACTGCGGCCGTGAGTGCTGGTGAGCCTGCCGGCGAGTTCGCACGAATCGTGTCAGTCATGACTTTCCCTCCGCAGTCGTTCGATAGTACCCATAGCCCGCCGCCCGGGCAAACCACCGCCGGCGGCGCCCTGCATCGCCGCGACATACCAGTTCAGGAAATCCTGCGTAAACACCTCCATCGGCGACAACGGCCCGGGCTCATAAAAGCGCGAGTCGACGCCTGCCTGGTTGCGCTCGATGATCCGCTTGTCGGCGATGGTCGTCACGTCCCACAGCCAGATCAGCTCCGCGAGATCGTAGTCGCGCCCTTCGACGGCTTTCTCGCTGACGAGCCAGGTGATCTCGCAGTCCGTCAGGTACTGTCCGCGCGGCGTGAAGCGATACAGCACGACGTGGTCGCAGTACGCAAGCCCGAAGGTCATGGGCCCGAGGTGGAGGTCGGTCGTACCGCCGTCGTAGCCTGTGATCGTGCCGAGCAGCGGCGCCACCGGCTTTCCGTCGCGGCTGCCTGTCAGGTGGCCGCGGAG
>Ga0105107_10003404_pt1 | contig 10567 bp, 11 predicted proteins | sample PPLLaktember2015_6_FD_79335 | JGI IMG/M metagenome (GOLD analysis project Ga0105107, IMG submission 79335) | Freshwater sediment microbial communities from Prairie Pothole Lake near Jamestown, North Dakota, USA - PPLs Lake P8 Core (1) Depth... | ecosystem: Environmental > Aquatic > Freshwater >... | reverse complement strand
TTAACTTGCCGGGGATCGCCTCTTTCACTTCCGGGCAGAGCTGACGAATCATGTCCATATATTCAGACCCCTTCATCCCTTCTGCCATGACAAGAGACTTTGAATCGGACTGGCGCAGGAAATATTCGAGTTGATCGATTTTGCAGTTGATATCGATGCTGACAAGAACTACCCCTATCTTTGCCAGCGCGAATTGAGTGATTGTCCACTCCCAGCGATTTGGACTCCACAGGGCCAATTGATCTCCTTGTTTAAGGCCGAGCTTCAGAAATCCCTTTGCCGTCTGGTTTACCAATGCCAAAAGTTCTTTATAGGAGAACCTCTTCCCCTGGGAGAGATCCACTAAGGCCTCTTTTTCTGGAAATTTCAAAGCGACCTCACCCAATACGTCGCCTACGGTCTTTCTCACAAAGTCCATTCTTTGCCTCCGTTCTCCCCCCAATATTTCTCGTTAGAATTTGTTAAATGCCCCGAACAATACCTTCGTGAAATTCCCGATTTCCTCTTTTGAGTATCCTTCTTTGATCTGCTCGTTCAACTTTTTAACGATGGGCAAAGCTTTTTTAGCCACCTTGTTTCCTTTTTCAGTGAGATGAACTAAGTAAACACGCCGATCATTCGGATGATCGGAGCGTTTGACATAGCCCGATTTTTCCAATCGGTCGATCAGGCCCGTGACCGTTGGATTTTCTAACATTAATCCCTGACTGATCTGCGTGAGACTTAAGACATTATTCTGCTGGAGAAAAAAGAGCAGCATGACCTGAATCGGGGTCACCCCGATCCCGCTTTCCGAAAATGATTTTTGGAGGTTTGTGATCAGCTTCTGACATACCTTCGATATTAAAAAGACAAAACGGTCTTCAATAGGCATAAATTAACCTTTCAATGCTTTTAATATCCTAAAGTTTAGCATACTAAATAAATGTGTCAAGCAAAAAGTGCCAAGCAAGCTATACCCTCCTTTGGCAGGGAGAGAATATTGTGGTTAAAGGAGTTTCTTTGCGTAAAGACTATCAAGGGGGGTTTTGGGAAAATGGAACGTTCTTTGGAGGGGCAGAACCGCTGGAAAGAAGGAATTTCTGAAAATCGGGCAATATGGTGTTTTCCATTAAAAATGCCCTTTGATATTCAAGAACCAGGTTATACGAAATCCGTATAGTATGATATTACGCGGCAATTACGAATGGAATGAGAATATATTCCCTTTATTTTCATATAATTATGATTGAACGTCTACTCGAATTATGATACCGTAAAATCACAAATTAGCGAAAAAACGGTATTCCGTATATTAATTGTTCGGTGATACACAAAGATGAAAATAGAACACAGGGATGGCTGCCTTATTGTCAAAGACCAACCCCTAGGTTTCTGGGCGTTCTATTCGTTTTTTGTCGTGGGCGGTATCGTAGCGCTGGTTCTCTCGCTGTCAGCAGCCCCTGATTGGACGACGACCTTAATCGGGTCTTTAATCGGAATCGGGAACATTGCAGGCGGGTTGTACATGATAAGGCGAGAACCTGCCTCCATCGTCGTGTTTGACCCAGGGTCGGACGAAGTTCGGGTTTGCCGATGGTACCCGATCGGCAAGAGGGAGAAAGTGTATCCAATATCCTGTTTGTCCATTGCAGAAGTTCAGACCACAGAGCATACCGATGGCGGTTACGTTTATCGCCCTGGGCTCCGCATCGGGCAATCGGGATTTGTCCCTGTATCGATGTTCTGGTATCAGACCAACGAGAAAAGCGAAGACGTAGCAAGCGAAATCCGACGTTTCTTGAACCTTCCACCGAACAAGACGGATGCAGGCGAGTCGCAATAGCTCGCGCCTGATCCGCGTCGTTAGGCGATGAGTATAAAATGACATTTGTTTTTAAGAAAAAAGATCTGCTATGGTGGCTAGGATTGATTGTATTTTGGTTTTTGGCACGTTTCGTACTTGCGTTGCCTGTGGCTATTAAGAACATTGTTGTCCCATCATTTGACAGGTATTTTGACTATGTGGCCGAAGGAGTCATATTTTCAAGTTTAGGAATGATAATAGTGATTTTTCTGAGGAATTTTAGTAAAAGGGACAAGGTTAAGGAAAAGAGTGTGTTTGGAATAAAGTTTGTATGGCACACAAAATACAAGTGGTGGTGGCTTGGAATGACAATATTTTGGGGTGTAGGTCGGTCACTCATGGAACTATACCATGACATCTCACCACATATACTTATAAATGTAATTAAAGGGGGAATATTTTTTGCTTTAACTGCTGTTGGAGCGGGTTTATGGGAGGGGAATCCAGAGTTTTTTGAGGGACGCCCCAAAGGGAAAAGGGGACAGGAAAAATGAAAAGGATTTGTTGGTTAGACTTGATTATTGAATTTTGAACGCAAAAGAATGCTGCTTAATCGGGTAAGGGACGGTAATTAGCCGTCCCTCCCCACACCACCCATCATGCGGGTCCGCAATGGGCGGTTCGCAGAAATCATCGGGCCTTAGCCGGATAGTGAGTCTGAATCCACAGTGTGCGGATAAAAACAAGCCCCTGTTTTTCGAGAAACGCTTTGGACAACCCCATGTTCGTTGACAATGTTTTCGCAAGATGCCAGTAGCTCTTTCTACTCAGTCCCGTTAGTATCGCCTGATACCGGGCAGAACCAAGTTTGATCAGCTCACCGATAACCCCGCACCGGAGGTATCTTCCGATCAGGCGAAGGAGACCTCTGTCCCTGACCCGGCGAGATACCCGACTCATCAGGACATCGTGGTCCACCGTATCAAAGAGCTTCTCCAAATCGATGTCCACGGCATAGCGGTATCCTTCACGAATCTCTTTCAATACCTTGCGCACGGCCTGATGTGCCGAACGGCCAGGCCTGAACTCAAAGCTGCTTTCTGAGAAGTGCGGATCAAAAACAGGCGCCTTGTATGCGGTTTCTGTTCGTCGGCTCGCACGTTTGCTCTCCGGCTTCCTTCAGACGGTCGGTCGCCCTTCCGCCCTTGCCTTCGGCTCGTACTTTTGATAGTATCCCTTAACATCAATACCATTAGGTTCTCGTACAGGGGACGCTCACCCCATAAGTTCACGCCCATGCCGGGCGTACATAAGCGGCTCCAGCGGATCGCCGATAAATCCGGCTCCCGCTGAGCCGTAGCGTTGGGCTTTAAGAATTGAGGCAGAGATGAGAAAACTATCAATCATACTTGTATTGTTCTTGTCTGGATGTGTCGGAATTCCCACAAATGTCAAACCCGTTGACAATTTCAAGCTGGAGAAGTATCTCGGGAAGTGGTACGAAATTGCGAGACTGGATCATTCTTTTGAACGAGGGTTGACCCGAGTGACAGCCGAATATAGTTTGCGGGATGACGGCGGTGTCAGGGTATTAAACCGAGGTTTCTCCGCAAAAGAAAATAGGTGGAAAGAAGCGGAAGGGAAGGCCTACTTCGTAAGGGGCTCAGATGAAGGTTACTTGAAGGTTTCGTTCTTTGGCCCCTTCTATGGGTCTTATATCGTATTCGGACTTGACCATGAGAACTATCAATATTCACTCGTATGTGGTCCTGATAATTCTTATTTGTGGATTCTGGCGCGAGCCCCGGAACTAGATCAGGAAATAAAGAATAGACTCCTAGAAAAAGCAGGGGCATCGGGTTTCGATATAAGCAAACTGATATTTGTCAATCAGTACTAATACAAACCAAAAACAATTTCGACATTTGGCTCGGCCCCCCTCACCCCGCCCTTCCCCTCTGGGAGAGCGGGAAGAGTGAGGAGATAATCTCTCACACGCTTATTTTGCTGTCAATTCAACCACCACCTGAGGAAATGGCGTCATCCCTTTAGCGTAAATCTCCACTTGCAGAACATATCTATGGGATGAGGGTCGGGGGGAGCAAAAAGGCACTCTGTTTGAATTCGGGGGTCAATCTCCCGGGCATAACTCTCAAACTCGCCCTTATGCATCTCTTTACACACAAACTCTCCCAATCCCCTTTTGAGGCGTGCCTCCTGCGTAGGACAGCTGGGAACGGTGATGATCACTTCGTTCTCCTTCTCCTCAATCTGATAGCCCACCAGGATGGTCCAGGGAAAGTATCTCAGGGCTCTTACAAAACCCTTAAGGCCCTTCTCTTTCACTCCAAAACGCTGGATAAGATCTTTCGCAGCCATCCCGCCCACACGGCCCCACACCTGCTCATTGAGCCTCTCGGCTGTGGGTTGATCGAACATCTTAGCCACAGATAGAAACCAGAAGGCGTCCATGAGCCGGTAATGCCAGAGCAAAAATTGAAGATAATTTCTAAGTTCAGGGGCGTCCATCTTCTCAAAAATCTTCATATCCATCTTTCTCTCCTTGTTATTATACTAAATATCTGCCTTCTGCTTACTGCCGACTGCCTACTTTTTCTGCTTTAAGTCTTGCGATTCGTTCGACCAGAGGAGGATGAGAGTAGTAGAACCACGCGTACAGAGGATGGGGGCTCAGATTGGCCAGGTTATCCGAAGCCAACCGCTTCAGAGCAGTGGTCATGTGCTTTGCCGTCCCTATGAGCTCCAATGCAAAATCATCCGCCTCGCGTTCGAATCTCCTTGAAATGGCCGACTCCAAAGGCTCAGCAAAAAAGCCAATCAGGCTGATGAACGTTCCGATCAGAAACAATCCGACATAGACAGGCGATCCTTGAAAGCCAAACGTCTGATAGATCAACGACCAGTTCAACAATTTGGCCACGGCATAAAACGAGACCAAAGAGAGTATCTCCAAAGGAATGAGCATCCGGAGGATATGTTTTTTCTTCCAATGCCCTGCCTCATGGGCAAGAACCGAAAGAATTTCTTCCTCGGTGTGAGAGGCAAGGAGGGTGTCAAATAAAACAATCCGCTTCGTCCGACCCAGACCGACAAAGAAAGCATTGGTGTGCTTGCTTCGCTTGCTCGCATCCATCTTGAAGATCCCTTTGGCTCGAAGGCCTACTTTTTCCATCAATGTCCGGATCCGGTTTTCCAGCCCTATGTTTTCAATCGGATCAAATTTGTTGAACAGAGGAAGAATGATTACCGGGTACAGCCAGAGCAAAAGCAACTCAAACCCGCCGACCAACATCCACGCCCATATCCACCAGATATCTCCTCCATAAATGACAAAGATCAAGAGGAGGCCAAGAAGCAGCCCCCCCATGATGGCTCCGATCACGATGCTTTTGAATAAATCCGAAACCCACACCTTGAAGCTCATGACATTAAATCCATAACGCTCCTCAATCACAAACGCTTCATAAAGACTGAAAGGGATGCGAAGTAGATTGGCGAATGTCGAGAGAACAGCAAAGAAAATCAAACCACTCACAATCTGTCCGTATTTCCACAGGCTGATGGTCTTCACCAACCAGGGTAAGCATCCGGAGAGCAAAATGACCAGGAAAAGTCCCTGGTTGGCCAGAGTGGCAACCATGCTGAAGTTCTCAGAATCCACCGTATAAGCAGAAATTTTTTTCAGTTTCTCCGGGTCAATGATATCCTGAAAAATTTCAGGAACGGTTGTCCCGTGCTGGCGAAGGTAGGAAATATTAAGCCAGCTCAGATAGATTTGGGCTCCGGACCGTAATAAAAAAACGGCGAGAAAGATTTGAAGCAAAAGATTGAAATGAATCATCGGATGGAAATGTTACTTCCTCGATTTCTTCTTTTGACCTCTCCGCTTGGAGGGGGAGGGACGAACGCTTTGCTTCACCCTGCCCGCACTCTTCTTTTCAACGAGTTTCCTGACCTCACGCCGGCCGAGCTTTCGAAGGGCCACGATCACGGCCTTCTTCTTCTCACTTGGCTTGAACTGTCCGCTTTCCCACAGGTGCACTGCCCCGACGGTAACCCCCGTCAGAACGGCCAGCTCTTTTTGGGTGAGGCCCAAATGCCCGCGAAGACTTCGGATCAGGCGGGGAGAGAATCTCGACACCTTCACCTCTTCCGGAGCCGCCTGCAATGGCATCTCCCCTTTTTCCAACTCTTTCTGCTGTTGGGTCGTGATCCGCTGAAGCGTCAAAACGGCTTTGCGAAGCTGCGAGACCGCGCTCTTCAAAGACCAAACATCCCGACCCAAGGGAACAGAAATTTTGCGCACTTCCCTTTTTGCCAAACGTACAATTTCAGATTTGATGATCCCTTCGAATTTGCCCATGAGTTCCTCCTCCTTCTGCTTGATTGCATAGCGCATAGAGCAGAGCGCATAGCGATTGTCACTTGAGAGATTTGGGAATTCAGGGATCTAGGAATCCGAAATTCCTCAGCCCCCTGATTCCTCAATCCTGTATTAATACAAACGCAGAAATAATTTTGACAATCGGCTCAATTCCCCCCTCTCCCCACTGGGGAGAGGGCGGGGTGAGGGGGGGCCTTATGTCAAAGAAATAAATGCCTTTGTATTAATCGAACATCTTGCCCGGGTTCATGATTCCGTTGGGATCCAGGAGCTTTTTGATCTGTTTCATCAAAAGGAGGCTCTCCCCATGTTCTTTCTCCATAAACTTTTTCTTTCCGATCCCAATGCCATGTTCGCCGGTCGCTGTTCCGCCGCATTCCAGGGCGAAAGAAACAATTTCCTCCTCTGCCTCTCGAACCTTCTGCCATTGGGCCTTTTCTTCGGGAATCCCCATGATCTCCATATGGAGGTTGCCGCTCCCTGAATGGCCGAAGGCATATCCTTTTAAACTTTTCTTCCCAATAATCCCCTGACCCCATTCCACCATATCCGAATATTTCGAGATGGGCACAGCCGTATCGATCACGAGAGGGTGAAAGCCAGGGTTGTTAACCTTGATGGATTCGCGGACTCCATACCGCGCCTCCCAGAGGCGGTTTCGCTCCTCCCTCCCAATGCCTGAATCGAACCGAAGGGATTGATGTTCACCACAAATCTCCTTCACGATCTCCAGCTCTTCTTTTAAACCCATAGCGCTTGCGCCGTGAAACTCAATGAAAAGAGTGGGTCTTTCTTCCAGGGAAAGTTTCTTAAACTGGTTGACGACGTGAACCGTCGGGGCGTCCAGGAATTCCAGAGCAGCCGGAGACAGACCCGATCGCATAATCTGAATGACCGTATCGGTGGCTTCACGAATAAGATCGAATTGCACCACGGCAGCCATGAACTCTGCCGGGAGACCGATCAGGCGAAGGGTGATCTCTGTGACAATACCCAATGTCCCTTCGGATCCAACAAAGAGACGGCAAAGATCGTAGCCAGATGAACTCTTAATCGCATTCGTTCCAACCCGGACGACCTCTCCAGAAGGCAAGACGATTACCATTCCAAGGACATAATCTTTCGTGGCCCCATACTTGACCGTCCTGACTCCACTGGCATTATTGCCCACCATTCCCCCGACAGTGGCCGCGGCCCCGGGGTCTGGCGGAAAGAAAAGGCCAAAACGCGAAAGGTATTGATTCAACTCTTTATAGATGACCCCAGCTTCCACACGAACCTGAAGGTCTTCTGTTCTTAGCTCCAGGACATGGTTCATCTGTTGAAGATCTAGAACGATCCCCCCCTCTACAGGGATGGGATTCCCCTCTAAACTCGTCCCGGCCCCCCAGGGAGTAACGGGAATTCGTTTCTCATTAGCCAGTTTGAGGATCTGGCTGATCTCCTCTGTACGGAGCGGCCAAACCACAACGTCAGGTTTTCGCCTCTGATGAAAAGATTCATCTTTACTGTGGAGATCGAGGACGGATTCACCCGTGGACAGTCTTTCAGAGCCCACCAGAGACTGAATGAATTCTAACTCTTTCTTCGTTACCTTGGCGTATTTCACTGAATTCTTTTCGATCACCTAAATATCAAACTCCAAAAATTACCCACTCACCCTATCCACCTCCCCCTGCCTGCCCCCGCGGGCGTTGGACGGAGAGGCAGATTGGGGTTCTCCATTCAAAAGGTATTAGGTGCGAGAAAACAATCTTTTCTCCATTTGGGAGAGCATAACCTTAGCCTTTTCTATTCCTCTCCTCTTCAGAGCTAACCAATCCCTGCTGGCTTTCACCCTCTTTTGAAGAGAAGCAATATTTTCTTTCACCCTTTTCTCTGACGGCGCTCCTATGGATCGGGCCTGAGCCAAAATTCCCTCCGGCCTCTGCATATTTTCCACATCTTTCTTCGTCATCAAAATATCAACCTTCATCTCCGTGAGGGCCTTTTTTAAACTCTGATAGGAAACCTTTCCTTTCCCTTCCCTCTCCGAATATTTCACCGCTTTCTCCATCACCATCTTTGCCTTCCGCATGGGAAGAGATCCCTGGCGGACCAACCCCTCCATCAAGGCGGTCGCTCCGAGAAACTCCTCCTGAGCTTGCCTGGACATCTGCGTCTTATTGACTTGCAGGAGCCGAAGGATATCGGTCATGACGGAGAGCGCAGGTTTCGATTCGTCGACCAAGTCCATGATCCAATACTTCGTCCACTGCGTATCCCGGTTATACCCCATAAAGAGACCTTTCCCGACAGAGAGAAGGCTGACGACCATGCCATGGACAAAGGACGTCTTTGCCTTGATCACCTCCAAGGAACAGGGGTTTCGTTTCTGCGGCATGATCGAACTGCCTGTGCAATGTCGATCATTCAATCGCACCATGTTGAATTCACGAGTGGATAAAAGGATCAACGTCTGAGCCATGGTAGAGAGATGATCCATCATCATGGCCGCATCATAAGCCAGTTCGGCCTCAGGTTCCCATCGCTGGGTAATGGGATCGGTCACATTTTCTGTCGGCCCATCAAACCCCATGAGCCTTGAAGTCAACTGCCGATCCAGATGGAACGAAGTCCCATACCCGGCTGCCGCGCCCAAAGGATTTTTATTGAAGAGATCAAACCAGTGCGTGAATCTCCGGGCATCCCGCTCGAGGGCTTCGGCGAAAGAAAGGAGGAGGTGCCCGAAGGTGGTGGGTACGGCATGCTGGTGGTGGGTATAGCCCGGCATAACCGTTGAACGATGCTCGTCAGCCTTTTGGAGAATTGCCGTGATGAGAAAGACTAATCCCTCGACATACTCTAACACCTGGTCCCTAAGATAAAGACGCATGTCGAGGACAATCTGGTCATTCCGACTTCGGCCCGTATGGACTTTTCCTCCGGATTCGATTCCCACTCGTTCAATGAGATAACTCTCAATGTTGGAATGGACATCTTCTTTCGATGCATCCAATCGAAAACTTCCTTTTTGACGAAGTGTCTCTATTTCCTTTAATCCCTTCAGGATTCTCTTTCCCTCCTGTTTCGAGAGGATGCCCTGACGGCAGAGCATGAGAATATGGGCCCGATCTCCCCATAGATCATAAGGGATCAGCCGTTCATCGCACGGGGGAATCCCCCTGACATCCCTCCCCGAAAGGAATTCAACCATCTCCTTGGAGGGTAATTCTTCAAACCGCCCACCCCATAACTTCTCCATCTTCATTTTTAATCTCCCACACGGGCATTGTCGCAATCAAACAGGTTGACCAAAAAATCCGAAATCCGAATATCGGGCGAGCCGTCCGTTTCGGACCAATCCGAAACAAATTCAAATTTCAAAATCCGAATATCAAATGAAGCTCAAATGACCGAATGTCTAAATATTTCTCTCTCTAACAGCAAAAATCTAAGGGTATATCTTTCTTACTTTGCGCTTCGGGTTTCATTTGAACTTGATTCACCTTCGGTTCATCACTTCGTGCGAGCTTTGACAATTGACATTGATTCATCTCATTTCTTTTTTCTTTTGGCTAAAATCTCAAAGGGAAGTCCCCGGATGAAAGCGGCATCCGCGCAGCGTCTCTGGTCAAAACCGGTGGTTTTAATCGAACGGATCTCCGGGGAGAAGAGGCTCGTCTTCGATTCTCGCTGGACGATCTCAATATTTCCTTTGTAGAGCTTGACTTTGTATCTTCCGTTGACCACTTTCTGAGATGTTTCGATAAAGGCGTCAAGATCATATCTCAAAGGATGGTAGGCCATCCCGTGGTATATCAAGTAAGCCCACTTCTGATCGATCCCTTTCTTAAACTGAACCTCGTCCTTGGTCAGGCAGAACTGCTCCAGGTCTCTGTGGAGCTTGAGAATGATTGTCGCCGCAGGGGCCTCATAGATCTCCCTGCTCTTAAGATCCATGATCCCGTCCTCAAACATATCGATCCTTCCGATGGAGTGGGTTCCTCCGATGCTGTTCAGCTCGGGAATCATCTCCCCCAGGGGTCTTCTTTTCCCATTCAATCTGACCGGGATTCCGTTCTCAAACTCCAAACTGACTAAGCCAGGTCGATCAGGAGCTTTCTCGGGGGGCTGATACCACATCCAGATATTATCGGGAAGGGGTTGATTCAGGTCGATGGCGCCACTGGCGATCGATCGGCACCACATCGTCTTGTCATCGCCCCCGGTGAGGATCTCAGTCACCGGGACACCCCATTCCTTGCACAATTCCTCTTCTTCCAATCGGGTCAAATCGAAATCCCGAACCGGGACGAGTATCTCCAATTTTGGCGCAAACAGTTTAAAGACATTGTGCATCCGGTATTGATCATTCCCTTTTCCACTCGACCCCT
>Ga0105107_10003403_pt1 | contig 10569 bp, 9 predicted proteins | sample PPLLaktember2015_6_FD_79335 | JGI IMG/M metagenome (GOLD analysis project Ga0105107, IMG submission 79335) | Freshwater sediment microbial communities from Prairie Pothole Lake near Jamestown, North Dakota, USA - PPLs Lake P8 Core (1) Depth... | ecosystem: Environmental > Aquatic > Freshwater >... | reverse complement strand
TGGAACCAGTTCCGCAATCTGGACTTCCCCAGGCTGCAATCGCTTCTCAAGAGCCCGGTTTTCATCGATTTGCGCAACGTGTATGAGCCTGCCAAAATGAAACAGGTTGGATTCCGTTATTCGGCCGTTGGCCGATAAGGCCCAGGAGGAAAGGGGAAAACGCTTTTTTCCGTTAATATGTTCCATCCGGAACCCCCCTCTCTCCTCGTGGGAGAGGGATGGGGTGAGAGGGATGAAAGCCAGAGCCTTTTATATTCTGATCAATGATCAGCGCCCCGCACCTTCCCCCATCAAGGGGGAGGAAAAAATCCGAGTGCCGGGATAAATCTCACTGCTTGCTGTCAATCTCATTTTTCACGAGGAAACCATGATTTACGGAATCAAAACGAAAAAACTGCGGGTGATCCCCGACGAGCGCGGGCGCCTGATGGAAATGCTCCGTTCCGATGATGATTTATTTATCCGGTTCGGGCAGGTGTACATGACCACCGCCTACCCCGGGGTGGTGAAGGCCTGGCATTACCACAAGAAACAGGCGGACCACTTTGTCTGCGTGAAGGGAATGATGAAGATCGTGCTTTACGACGGGCGCCCGGAATCGCCTACGCACAAAGAGATCAATGAATTCTTCATCGGGGATCATAATCCTGTCCTCCTGCAGATCCCGGCCCTGGTCTACCACGGCTTCAAATGCATCAGCGAGGTGGAAGCGATTGTGATCAATTGCCCGACCGAAACCTATAATTACCATGAACCGGATGAATACCGTCTTCCCGCTCACAGCAGCGAGATTCCTTATGAGTGGGGAAGGATGGATGGATGAGCGAATTCAATATTTACCGCCGAGATCGCAGAGAACGCAGAGTCAAATCATTCAAAAGACAATACAAGAAAATCATTTCACTTTTGAACCCTGATACTTTGATTGTACTCTGCGATCTCCGCGCGCTCTGCGGTAAAAATGAATAATAGCGAGGAAATATCATGAAAATTCTGGTTACTGGCGGGGCTGGTTTCATCGGGTCGAATTTTATTCGTTTCCTTCTCCGGGGCAGGAAGGAGTATCAGATCATCAACCTCGAAAAACTCACGTATGCCGGGAATTTGGAAAATCTTGCCGACCTGAACCAATCGCCAAACTATGAATTCGTGCGGGGGGACATCTGCGACGGAAAACTGATGGACCGGCTGCTGGGAGACGGGGTCGAAGGGGTCGTCAACTTCGCGGCCGAGTCGCACGTCGACCGCAGCCTCTACGAGCCGGATGTGTTCATCCAAACCAACGTGGTCGGCGTCCAGATTCTCCTCCACGCTGGCCTGCGCCACAAAATAAAGAAATTCGTCCAGGTTTCCACGGATGAAGTCTACGGGTCTTTGGGCGTCCAGGACCCCAAGTTCCGGGAAGATTTCCCTCTCGCCCCCAACAGCCCTTATTCCGCCAGCAAAGCGGCGGGGGATCTTCTCGCCCGGTCCTATTTCAAGACCTACGGGTTCCCGGCAGTGGTGACCCGCTGTTCAAACAACTACGGACCGTACCAATTTCCGGAAAAGCTCATTCCCCTTTTCGTGACCAACGCCATTGAAAACCGTCCCTTGCCCGTCTACGGCGACGGTCTCAATGTCCGGGATTGGATCCATGTGGAAGACCACTGCCGGGCCTTGGAGCTCGTTTTGGAGAAGGGGAAACCGGGGGAAATCTACAACGTGGGCGGCGAAGCGGAGCGCACGAATCTGGAAATCACGAAACATATCCTCCAAATTATCGAGAAGCCCGAATCCCTGATGCATTATGTCACCGACCGGCCGGGCCACGACCGGCGGTACGCAATCGATTTTTCAAAAATCGAAAAGGAAATCGGCTGGAAACCCCTGTACTCTCTGGAAGAAGGACTGCAGCAGACCGTCCGCTGGTATATGGACCACGAAGACTGGTGGAGGCGGATCAAGAGCGGGGCGTACCGCGAATTTTATGAGAAGCACTACGGGGGGCGCCTGCCGTGAGGGTTCTCGTGCTTGGCGCGCAGGGGATGCTCGGCCGGGACCTGGTCGAAATTCTCTTCCCTTCCTATGAAGTGGTCGGCTGGGATCTTCGAGACCTGGATATCACCCAGGCACGAGAAGCGCAGGAGAAAATCGCGCATCTTCACCCTCGGATCATCATCAATTGCGCTGCCTACACCGACGTGGACGGATGTGAATCCCAGCCGGGATTGGCATTTGCCGTGAATGCGGAGGGGGTGCGGAATCTGGCGCTTGCGGCTTTGGCCGTTCCGGCGCGGCTAATCCACTTAAGCACCGATTATGTCTTTGACGGCGTCTCGCAAAGGCCTTATATCGAGGATGACCCGCCGTCGCCGCTGAACCTCTATGGCCGGTCGAAACATCAAGGTGAGATTTTCCTCCGAGAATCGGGAGCGGATCATCTGATCGTCCGCACGGCCTGGCTTTACGGGCCCCGCGGGAAAAATTTTGTCGAAGCCATTCTGCGCCAGGCCGAGGCGGGGAAAGATCTGCGGGTCGTGGATGACCAGCGGGGAAGCCCGACCTTTACGCGCGATCTAAGTTTCGCGGTCCGGGATTTGCTGGAGGGGGGCGTCCAGGGGGTTTCCCACGTGACCAATTCGGGCTCCTGCACCTGGTGCGAGTTTGCCCGGGAAATTTTGCGGCAAAAAGGGATGAGGACCATCAAGGTTCATCCGATTTCGGCCGAAGAATTGGGCAGACCGGCAAAGCGTCCGGCTTTTTCGTTTCTGGATTGCTCCCGTTATGAGAAGGTCTCCGGGAAAAAAATGCGCCCCTGGGAGGAAGGACTCAAGGACTACTTTCTTTTCAGGGGAATGGAAAGAAAGCCTAAGGGGGGAGAGACTTGAAAGAGAGCGCCGGGGATAGGGGGCAGAGAACGAAAAAGGGAGGCCGGAAAGGATTTCGGCAGTGCTATTTTTAAACCGCTAAACGGATGGGGATGATTGCCATTTGCAGAAAAAAAACCAGGAAAGGAAATGCGCATGGGAAAATTTTCCAAAACAAAAAAGGAAAAAATATCTGAAGGATCCGTTTCCGTTTGCCCGGCCGGGAATCGCTACCCGCTCCCGAAGGAAAGCGACGACGCCAAGGAGTTTCAGCGGCTCCAAAAGCTGGTGAAACGGCAGCGGGACTTGGGACGGGAAATCGTGGTGGTGATGGGGGTGGGATTCGTGGGGGCGGTGATGGCCGGGGTTGTGGCCGATACGGTTCATTCGGAAACGGGAGAACCGACCAAATTCGTCATCGGCATGCAGCGCCCGTCCTCGAGGTCCTTCTGGAAAATCGCCTATCTCAACGAGGGCGTGGCTCCGGTGGAGGCGGAAGACCCGGAGGTGGCCCCCTTGATCCGCCGCTGCGTAAAAGAAAAAAAGACTCTGACCGCCACCTTTACCTATGAGGCCTTGACTCTGGCCGACGTCGTGGTCGTCGATGTGCAGTGCGATTACCAGAAGGAATGCCTGGGCAACGTCGTCCAGGGTTACGCCGATATCAAAGCCCTGGAGGAGAGTCTGCGGATCATCGGCGAAAAAATTCCTCCGGAGTGCCTGGTGCTCATCGAGACCACGGTGCCGCCGGGGACCACCGAATACGTGGCCTACCCCATCATCAAAAAAGCCTTCGAAGAGCGGGGGATGAAGGAGGTGGAGCCCCTGCTTGCGCACTCCTTCGAGCGGGTCATGCCGGGTCGGCAGTACGTGGCCTCGATCCGCGACTTCTGGAGGGTCTGCAGCGGGATCAACGAAAAGGCCAAGGATCGGGTCAGAACCTTTCTCTCCCAGGTCTTGAACGTGAAGAAGTTCCCGCTCACCGTTCTGGACCGCCCCCTCGAGAGTGAAACCTGCAAAATCGTGGAGAACTCCTATCGGGCGACGATCCTGGCCTATCTCCATGAGTGGAGTCTCTTTGCCGAGCGAAACGGGGTGGATCTCATTAAAGTGCTCGAAGCCATCCGAGTTCGCCCCACCCATTCGAACATCCTCTTTCCGGGACCCGGGATCGGCGGGTACTGTCTGCCCAAAGATGGGGGCCTCGGGGTTTGGGCCTACCGCACGCTGATGGGGTTCGACGACGACATCTTTCAGATCACCCCCCTGGCCATCAACATCAATGACACCCGGGCCCTGCATGTGGCCGAGATCGTCCGAGACGCCCTGCGGAATATGGGTCGGATCGTGGCCGCCTCCAAAATCGCCCTTCTGGGAGCTTCGTACCGGGAAGATGTGGGGGACACGCGATACAGCGGCTCCGAAATTGTGGTTCGGAAGCTTACGGAAATGGGGGCCGAGGTCGTGGTCCATGATCCGTATGTAAAGCACTGGTGGGAACTGGAGAAACAGGAATCCTATCCTGCCCCCGGGAAATCCTGGGGGCGGTTTTTCCGCAACCAGGACAGGCTCCGGAATCTTCGGGTTCACCAAGACCTAACCCAGACCCTAAAAGGGGTCGACGCGGTGGTGTTTGCCGTGCGGCATGAGCATTACTTGAAACTGAAACCGGAAGAGGTCGTGGCCATGGTGGGAAGGCCCGCGGCCGTCATCGATTGCTTCGGGATCCTCGACGACGCGAAGATCCGCAAATATTTTGCCGCCGGCTGCGAGGTCAAAGGTCTCGGGCGCGGACATGTGAAGCGGATCAAAGACGAGGTGAACCGCCGTTCCGCCTGAATCGACGGACCCGCCCCTATTCTTTCTTTCCCGAGGGTTTCGGCAAAGACCGGCGGGTGTTCCCGGGCGGATTTTCCCCGGATAGGAGGAAACGGACCGCCCGAGGGAATTCCCGCTCCAATCCTTTTTCGAAACCCTTGCGCCCTCCCATTTCTTCATCGAACCGAAGCGAGGCTTTGGTTGGGTTCGAATCACCCGGACGAAGGGCCTTGCTGGGCAGGTAGATACGCCGACCCCACCTGGGGACCCTGTCCAAAAAAGGGAGGGGGCAGAACGAGGGCCATTTTCAATATCGGGAATCGGAAACCCGCTTCAGGTCCGCTTCGACCATAAGGTGGACGAGATCCTGAAATTTGGTCCGGGGTTTCCATCCTAATTTGGTCTCCGCCTTTTTGGCATTTCCAATCAAGAGGTCCACCTCGGCCGGTCGGAAGAACTCCGGAGATACTTCCACAAAGATCTTCCCGGTTTTCTTGTCAAACCCTTTTTCCTGGGAATCTTTGCCTTCCCAGCGGATGTCAATACCGACGGCTTGGAAGGCATGTTCGGCGAATTCCCGGATGGTGTGGGTTTCTCCGGTGGCGACCACATAATCATCCGCCTGGGATTGCTGCAGCATCCGCCACATCGCCTCCACGTATTCGGGGGCGAATCCCCAGTCGCGCCGGGCGTTCAGGTTTCCCAGAGTCAGCTTCTCTTGGAGCCCGTGTTGAATCTCGGCAATGCCGTGGGTGATTTTGCGAGTCACGAATTCAAGGCCGCGAAGGGGAGATTCGTGATTGAAAAGAATTCCCGAACAGGCAAAAAGGCCATACGACTCCCGGTAATTCACCGTGGCCCAGTGCGCGGCCAATTTCGCGATCGAATAGGGGCTTCGCGGATAAAAGGGCGTCGTCTCGTCTTGGGGGATCGTTTGAACTTTGCCGAACATTTCACTGGAGGAGGCTTGATAGAATTTGGTTTGGGGATTCAAAACCCGAATGGCCTCCAGGACGCGCAAAGGGCCCATCGCGGTCACATCGGTGGTGAAGATGGGTTCATCAAAAGACAGGGCGACAAAACTCTGGGCGCCCAGGTTGTAAAATTCGTCCGCCTGCACGCGCTCAATGGCCTTGTAGATATTGGTGAACTCAAGAAGTTCGAGGGGGAGGTAGCGGATGGCGCGGTCCACTCCCAGGTATTTTAAGCGATTCAGATGTAAATCCGAAGTGCGCCGAAAAGCGCCGTAAACCTCGTATCCCTTTTCCAACAGGAGACGGGAGAGATAGGCGCCGTCCTGCCCGGTGATTCCTGTTATCATGGCCTTTTTCATGGTCGTTCCCCTCGCCAATCCGTCCGTCTTTGAAATGGGCGGATGTCTCCGACTCTTCTGAAAATCGGTTTAGGGTTTTTCCCTTGGCGGAAAGAGAATCCGCCATTGGAAGTTGCCCCGCAGCCAACTCCACCAGCGCCGGCATTCCGCCAGAGGAACCCGCCGGTTGAACTTCCAGAAAGCTTTCGCCGACAGGAGGATCAACCCCGCCGGGAACAAGATATGGCCGATTGCCCGGGACCGATCCAGATACGGTTCCAATACGGCATGCGCGTAGCCGTACACCCACGAGGGAGGAACGGAACCGGTATGGCGATGAACGACCCGCAATATCTCCCGGTGGGCCTGGGCGCGCTGCCCCATTGTCTTGGTTCCCGGGTAAAAACGGGTGCAGGCCAAAGCGCTTTTACTATAGAACATCTCATATTTCTTGGCAATGCGAAACCAAAGATCGTAGTCCATGGCGTAGTGGAGATTCTCATCCAAGAGTCCGAGCTCTTCTACTACGGATCTGCGCATCAATACGGTGGGCTGGCAGATAAAGCAAGTTTCGGTCAGCCGCTTCCGATCAAAGGGTTCGGTGGGGTAACGTTCGATCCGGCGATCATCCTGGGCGATATGGTATCCCTCTCCGTAGACGGCTCCGGCCTCGGGATGTTCCTCCAGACAAGCCACCGCTTGGGCAATGGCTCCCGGAAGGTAGATGTCGTCGGAGTTCAACCACCCCCAGTATTTTCCCCGAGCCTTCCGCCATCCTTTGTTGATGGCCGCGGCTTGGCCCCGGTCTTTCTCTGAAACCCAAAAAAACCGGCCTTCATATTGTTTGAGGATCTCCAGCGTCTCGTCGGTGGAGCCGCCATCGATCACCAGATACTCAAGGGCGCCGTAATCCTGGGCAAGGACACTCTCGATCGTCTTGCGGATAAACCGCCCTTGATTCAGGGAAGGGGTGACAATGGTGACTTCGGGGGGTCGCCTTCGATCCATGGCTCTTTGCCCTACCCGTTTCGGATTGCCCGGAGCAGGATCTTCGGGTCGTGGGAGGGGTTCTTTCCTGCCGTCCCCGTCCGGGTTTGGATTTGCAAACGCAAAAGACGGCCCCGAAATTCGGGGGGGGTTTTGAGGGCGATCTGTTTTTTTTCTCCTTTCCGGATCGTTGTTCGGGCCAAGAGGCGCTCGTAAAGAAACATATCCAGGGTGAGGGGTGGGGGCTCAGAACCCGCAGACTCAAATGCCAGGACGATCTCTCCGGTTCGGTCCTGGACAAAAATTTCGGATTTTTCGGAGAGAAGGTAGGCGGATTCTCCGGGAGCCGGGTCCAGGCGCTGAAGCCCCCGGTTCCAATAGCTCTGCAATTCATACAGGGAAGGAGAAAAGGGGGAAAAAATTTGGAGGGCTTCCCGCTCCGAAGCGGAAGGGGGGAGGCATTTTCGGCATAAAGCAAGACGCTCCCGCTCCCCGCGCTTATGGGCGGTGCGAAACTGTCTCATTCTCTCCCCGTTCCATATGGCCGCCAGACTCTGCTGGCGGAGGTCCCCCAAAACCGTTTTCCCATCGTAATCGTTGCAGCACGGAAACGCTCGCCCGTCCCATCCGATGACTAAGCCCCGCCACGGCTCATAACAAACCCGATCGAGGGGTATAGAGATTTCCCCATTCCCATGCTTCATCCGCTTCAGGTCATCCAGCTGGTTCCCGAAGTCATGGAGATCCTTGATTTTCACCCGGGCCTCTGGAAACGCCTTCCAAAGCGCAAGGAAACGATCCAGGTCCCCTTCATTTTCCGGCATGCGGATGAATTGAATGACGGGGTTAAAATCGGGAGCGCATCTTTCGCTCTTCTGCAAAAGGCGGACAACCTGTTCCCGGACCGAAGAGAAATCCGCCCCCCGGCGAATGCGCTCCAACACGGCGGGAGATCCTCCATCGAAGGAAACCAGGAGGGCGTCAAGCCGGGACCGAAGCAGCCCGTCGATCCGCTCGTCCGTTAATAAGGTGGCATTGGTGGCCATCGCCACGGTCATCCCTCTTCCCGACGCAAAATCGATACATTCCCGGATTTTTCCATGGAGAAGGGATTCGCCCATAAAATGCAGATAAACCATCTCAACGCCAGGCGCTGCCTCCTCGATGATTTTCCGGAACAGGTCAAAGTCCATGAACCCCGTCTCTCGGGTCATTTGTCGGCGCGGGCACATGATGCAGGATAAGTTGCAGATATTGGTCAGTTCCAGGACCAGATATTTGGGGCCAATCTCGAGCTCGTCTTTCCCCTCGAGATATGAGCGGGCCATGCAAATTTGCTCGGAAGACAAAGGGAAATCTGGAGCAGGGGACGCGGCCCCAGACGGAAAGACCGGCGAAGGAGGACGCGAGGGGGAAAAGACGCAATTTTGTATTTTCAACGCGAGCTCTTTCAGGGACATAGGCGACCTCGGGCGCAAGGTTCTCGGAAGAACCCTTAATCGGCAAAGAGGCGGGGGCGATTCATAACCTCTTCGTAGCCGGAAAGAACCAGGGAGGCCGTGGATTCCCAGGAAAATTTCCGGGACCGGCTCCGTCCTTTTTCCTGCAACGTTCGACGCAGGCTTTCCTCCACCTGGATCCGCCTCATGGCCGCAAAAAGCCCTGATTCATCATGCGACTGAACCAACAGAGCGGCCTCGCCCACGACCTCGGGAAGAGAGGCAACCGCGGTGGTGATGACCGGGGCTCCAAGGCTCATGGCTTCGAGAACGGGCAAGCCGAAGCCTTCAAAAACCGTTGGATATACAAAGGCAAAGCAGTTCTGATACAGCCAGCAAAGCACTTCGTCTTCTACATAGCCCAGAAAAAGCACATCTTCGTGCAATCCCATAGCGGCTGCCTTTTCTTCAAAATCTTCTATCAGCCAACCCTTTCCTCCGGCGAATACCAGAGGAAGAGAGGTCTCCCCCTCCGCCTTGAGCCGCGCGTAGGATTTCAAAAGACTTAGTTGGTTTTTCCTGGGCTCCAGGCTGCCCACATGCAGCCAAAATCGCTCCGGCCTGAGGCTGGTTAGGGCTTTGGGCCTCGCGACCGCCGGGGAATCCGCAAACCGGCTGGCTGGGTAAACGACCGTCACCCGCTCAGGAGGGTAATGGGGGAAGAGGCTCAGGAAATGGGTCCGGGTAAAGCGGGAAATGGCCAGGATCCAGTCCGCATGGACGCTGGCGTGGAAAACCCCTCGGAAGCACCCGACGCGGTTTTCTTCCGTCGTCCATTCGGGACAAACCACAAACGACAGATCGTATAGGGTGTATACCAACCGGGCTTGTTGCAGGGAGGTGGGGCAAAAAAAGTTGTTGGCGTGGATCAGGTCGGGGCCGCCCAGTTTTGCTTCAAAATCCCGCGGCGGATGATTCCAGAAATCTTTCGCGGCTTGGAATGTCTTGGCCGGAGAAATAACGGAAAAACGATCCTTTGGAATTTGCCGGGTCGAAGTGGCCCAGTCGGGATCCCAAAAGAAATCCCCAAAGACGGGGTAGAGAAAATACTCATTTTGAGAATCCCGAGCAGCCAGATTGCCCAGAAGGCTGTCGGCAAAGAACCCGCACCCGGCCTTTCTATTTCCCGTTTGACTGATATCAAAACCGATCTTCACTCTATTTCAAGACCTCTTGAAAGACGGCAAGGTATTCCTCGGCCATTTTTTTTGTGTCCGTATAGCGTTGACTCCGTCTTCTCCCTTGGTGAATGAGTTGATTAATTAGCGGCCCGTTTGCGGTGACCTGTTCCATGGCCTGCAGAATGGAGTCGGGTTTTCGGGGGTCAAAATAGAGAGCCGCTTCCCCGGCGACCTCAGGAAGGCTGGTTCCCTGGCTACACAATACGGGTTTGCCCATCTCCATCGCCTCCACGACGGGCATTCCGAATCCTTCATAGAGAGAAGGAAAAATCAGGGCGCGGCAGGAAGAGAAAAGAGGAGCAAACTCCTCCTCGGAGAGGTATCCCAAGAGATGGATCCAGGAACCGAGCCCCATCCGCTGAACGAAACCCTGCAAAGCGGATCGCCGTTCCCCCAAGGCTCCGCTGCATGCCAAATGGAGCGGGGAATCCGGATGATGGAATCGATACATGCCAAAGGCCGTGAAAAGCAGGTAATGGTTTTTATGGGGCCAGTAATTCGCGGGGTAAAAGAAAAAATCCTTCTCGCTGAGATGATATTTCTCGAGGACGGCCTGAATCGGTTCGGCCGGGATCTTCCCCAGGCGTCCTCCCAGTTGGATGGGGATCGTCGTCACTCGGTCTGGCGAGAGATCCGAGTTTTTCAGAACGGTTTGACGGACGAATTCGGAAATGCACACGATTCGATCCGCCCGGCGGCAGGTTTCCCGGAAGTTCCGTTCCCGGGCCAGACGATCCGCGGGATCGAAGAAATAGGGGTACGAGAGGTATTGCAGATCGTAAAGGACGGATACAATGGGAACCGATGGCTCTGGGAAATACGGCAACGTAAAGGGACAAAAGTAGATCTGGGCCCGAAACGTTCTGAGACTCTCGGGCACAGGGCTCCCGGGCCGGTAGAGGGATAGGTAAAGGTTTTTAAGC
>Ga0105107_10003402_pt1 | contig 10569 bp, 8 predicted proteins | sample PPLLaktember2015_6_FD_79335 | JGI IMG/M metagenome (GOLD analysis project Ga0105107, IMG submission 79335) | Freshwater sediment microbial communities from Prairie Pothole Lake near Jamestown, North Dakota, USA - PPLs Lake P8 Core (1) Depth... | ecosystem: Environmental > Aquatic > Freshwater >... | reverse complement strand
TCTCTTTCCTCAGGATCGATCTTTGAGATCCACCCGATATCCCCGTTAAAGACATCTTTATCATAATTGTTAACGATCTGCATCACCTTGTCCCCTACTCTGAAGTTCCAGGCTCCACGGGTGATGCCTGACTGACCGGGGTTCAGTCTCTTCTGTAATTCGATGTTGAGATTGGTGACGCCAATTGTTCCCTTGTGCATGGGCGCGAGGACCTGGATCTCCCTGAGCGGATGGAACCTGTATGGCCCCGGTATTCTCTCGCTGCACAGGTCGAGGATATTCTGAAGGATCTTTTCCGGATCTTCTTCCTGGATGAATCGAAAGTCGGTTTCTTCGGGTTTGTCGATTTCCTCTATACCCGGAAACTGACCTTGATTGACTTTGTGCGCATTGACCACAATCATGCTCTCCTGGGCCTGGCGAAAAATCTCGGTGAGCGTCATCACGGTGAACCTTCCTGACTTGATGATATCCTTCAGGACATTTCCTGGACCCACTGAAGGCAGCTGATCGACGTCTCCCACGAGGATCAGGTGAGCATGCGGCGGAATGGCTTTGAGGAGATGGTGCATCAAGAGGGTATCAACCATGGAGGTCTCATCGATGATGACCACATCTGCCTCAAGAGGGTCGTCCTGGTCCTTCTTGAAACCACCCTTGTGGGGAGAGTATTCAAGGAGACGATGAATGGTCTTTGCCCCCCAGCCGGTTGCCTCGTTCATTCTCTTGGCTGCCCTTCCTGTGGGAGCGGCAAGAAGGACCCTCAGCTTCAATTGCTGAAAGATTCTCAATATGGCCGTGATGATGGTCGTCTTCCCGGTACCGGGGCCACCGGTGATGATCAACACCTTCGAGGTGGCTGCGAGAAGAACAGCCTCCTCCTGCTTCCGGGCAAGTTCTATGCCCAATTTCTGCTGTACCCATTCGATCGCCTTTTCGGGATGGATGGGCCGGATGGTTGAGGGAGATTCCTTCAGGTTCATTAACCTTCGAGCCACTCCTGTTTCTGCCACATATAAGGGAGCAAGGAACACAGCTCTGAGATTCCCTTCAGGCTCAAGGTCTTCCAAAAAGAGCTCCTTTTCTTTGGATAGCTCCTTGATGGCCTGGAAAATAATCTCTTCATCGACATGGAGTATTTCTCTTGCCTTGTGAATGAGTTGATTTTCAGGATAGTAGACATGGCCTTCTTCAGTCAACTGATTCAGGACATAGAGTAGACCTGCCTTTGCGCGGATCAAGGAATTTTGATCGATTCCGAGATGTTGAGCGATCTTATCTGCAGTAATGAAGCCAGTCCCATAGATGTCGTGGGCTAAACGATAGGGATTTTCTTTTACTATTTCAATCGATTGATTTCCATACTGTTTATAGATCTTGGCAGAATAGGAAGCACTGACTCCATGACCCTGCAGGAAGATCATGATCTCTTTAATCTCTTTCTGCTCCTCCCATGTTTTTTTGATCATCGAGATACGTTTTGGACCGATGCCTTCCACCTCGGATAGCCTTTTAGGTTTTTTTTCAATGACCTCGAGGGTATCAAGCCCAAACTTTTCGACAATCCTCTCCGACATGATCGGGCCAATGCCTTTGATCAATCCGGAGGCAAGATATTTCTGAATCCCGAGGAGGGTAGCCGGTATGGTCACCTCAAACGTCTCGATCTGGAATTGTTCACCGAATTTTTTATTGTGTACCCAATTCCCGGTCAGTTTCAGGGATTCACCGGGGTTGATACCGGAAAGATTACCCACAATGGTGGTCAGCTCCCTTTTATCCTTTTCCCGGAGCTTTGCCACGACAAAGTCATTCTCTTCGTTGTGGTAAGAGATTTTCTCAAGAAGACCGTGAATGATAGACATTTCTTCCCATCTTTTTGTTATGGCGATATTAAATTCTAAACCGGTGTCAGTTCTTTTACAATTACTTTGCAATTTTCAATTGATTCTAAGGGGTTATCTCTGCCCAATTCTTAGGCAAAATGGTGAATAGGGCTTCTGTACAGGGAAAGAAGAACTGATTCCACAGGTATTGAACATTCATTGTGGATTGATGGGAAGTGTTTACTGATCACATAGATCTTCATACCAAAACAGCCCTCGGATTATCGGTTTTTAAAGCTTGATTCAAGAATGCCTGCCAGATCCAGATTTTTGGAGGGGGACGCGGCAGGTGGGCGTTTTTCAACAGCCCCTAAAGACTGGCCCCGCACTCTCACTCCTTCTTCCCTTCCATGCCTGAACGAACCTTCTCATCGGGGCCCGGAATGATCATCTCAAAGACCGACTCTACACTTGTGTAGTCATAATAGCCCAGACGGGCTAACGGCCGGATCTTGAGGATATTTAACTTGCCGTCCGGTTGGATAAACTCATCTTTGACGTGAATGCCAATGACCTGCCCGAAAACGATGTCCACCGTGCCCATTGTGTCGTTACCAGGCAATCGAATGGTTTGATGATAACGGCATTCAAAATGGATAGGCGATTCCGCCACACGTGGAGCTCTCACGAGCCTTGAAGGAGCCTTGGTCACACCCGCCAACTCAAACTCGTCGACCTCGGGGGGCACCTGTTGAGCGGATAGATTCATGGCCTCCCTCAGGTCATAGGTCGCCATGTTATAGACGAACTCTCCACTCTGTTCTGCGTTGACCACGCTATCCTTGCGACGACCGTCGGTCTTTTGATTTGCTGCGAACATGACATAGGGAGGATCGAAAGTAAGGTTTTGGAACTGGCTGAACGGAGCGAGGTTGGCCACCCCGTCGTACCCTACCGTGGATATCCACCCAATCGGCCGGGGAACCACACAGGATTTAAAAGGATCGTGTGCAAGTCCATGGTTGTTTTTTCTCGGTTCGTAAAACATGGTTGAATCCTCCTCTGGGGCTATATTGAAGTCTACCGAAATGGGGGGTGGGTCTCTTCCGGCTATTTCCCAAGGTATCTTCTCCGGACTTCGTCATCCCCCCGCATCTCGGCGGCCTTCCCGTGAGCTGCCATTTTTCCGATCTCCATGATGTAGCCCCGATCAGAAATGTTGAGGGCCCCCATCACATTCTGTTCGACCAAAAGGATCGAGATCCCTCGCGAACGAAGATCCTTGATCACCCTGAATATTTCCTCCACAACCATTGGAGCCAACCCAAGGGATGGTTCGTCAAGGAGCAACAGCCTGGGTCGAGACATGAGGCTTCTTGAAATGGCAAGCATTTGCTGCTCCCCACCGGAAAGCGTGCCGGCCTTTTGCTTCAATCTCTCTTTTAGAATAGGAAAAAGGTTAAAACTGAAGTCGAAAAGCTCTTGGGCCTCAGCCCTCTTGCTTTTCCGAGGGTAACCCCCCAAGAGCAGGTTTTGCATAACGGTCAGGCGCGAAAAAATCTGTCTTCCCTCTGGAACATGGCTGAGACCCATTCGCACGATCTTATGAGCACTGTATCGGGTGATCTCCTGGTCTTGGAAGAACACATTCCCGTGGGATGGGTGAAGAACACCCGATATCACTTTTAACAAGGTTGACTTCCCGGCCCCGTTTGCCCCTAAGAGGCAAACAATCTCGCCTGTGCGGATTTCAAGGGTTATCCCCTTCAGCACTCCGATATCCCCGTACGCGGCGTGGAGATCGTTAACCCGAAGCATCATCCCGAATGATTCCCTCCGGCTATGTTCGCGTAATCAGAGCCAAGATACGCTTCGATCACTTTCCGGTTACAGGATATTTCATCGCAATTGCCCTCCGCCAACTTCCGGCCAAAATTGAGGACAACAATTTCATCGGCAACTTCCATGACGAGCTTCATGTTGTGTTCGACCAACAAAATCGTCATCCCTTTCTCTTTCACGGCCAGCAGGAGTTTTTTAAAATCTTCTACCTCTGCATCATTGAGCCCAGAGGCTGGCTCGTCGAGTAAAAGCATCTCGGGTTCCGCCATCAGTGCACGCGCAATTTCAAGCAACCGCTGGTTCCCGAAAGGCAAGTTAGAGGGTGAGGTATCCCCCGCTGCCCGTTCCAATCCTACGAATCTGAGCTTTTCATAGGCCGTCTCCCGCATAACACGGTCTTGATGATGTATTGTACCCCTCAAAAAAAGGGACTTCACAAACGAGGGCTTCAATTTCAGGTGAGCGCCTATCATCAGATTATCCAGAACCTTCGCGTTATTGGCCTTAAACAGGCGAACGAGCTGAAAAGTTCGGGAAAGACCCTGGGCAGCAATCTCATGTGGTCTCAATCTCGAGAGGTCCTTTCCTCGGTAATACACGTGACCGCTATCCGGAGAGAGAATACCGCTGATGACATTAAGAAGCGTAGTCTTTCCTGCCCCATTGGGCCCGATTAAGGCTTTGATGTGACCGCGCTCAATCCCAAAACTGACATCGAGGAGCGCCGTCAGGCCTGAAAAGCTTTTGGTTATATTGTCTACCCAAAGTAAATGCTTTCCATGCAATCGGCTATTTTCGTATGCCTCATCGTGCATTCTGACGCACTCCTAAACCCGATCCTAAAGACCGCTATCAACCCGTTCCCAGAGAAGGAGGATTCGATAGCACCTTGGATCCCAGCAATCGATTCTTTACGCTTGTTAGAATACCCAGCAGCCCTTTCGGCATGAAGATCAGCACCAGAATCAATATCAATCCGTGGAAAAAAAGCTCATAAGTCTGAAATCTATACGTGACCTCAGGGAGGAGCTTAAGAAAGGCAGCTCCAAGAGCAGCTCCGTAAATGGTCCCAACGCCACCCAGGAAAAGCATCACCAAAATCAGGATAGAGGTAAAAATATCAAAATCGTCCGGTGCAATAAATCCCATGAAGTGTGCGAAGAGAGACCCAGCCACCCCTGCAAGCATGCTGGAAATCACAAAAACATCCAATTTGTATTTTGGGCAGTCTATGCCAAGCGTGCCCGCAGCCTCTTCATCAGAATGGATAGCAATCAGTGTACTGCCAAAAGGGGACTGGGTCAGTGCCAGGCAACAGATCATTACGAGAATCACAATCCCCCATACGAAATAGTAATAATAAGTGTGATCTTGAAGCGTGAAACCAAAAATTTTGAACGGAGGGATATTGAGAAGGCCGGAAGCGCCTCCAGTGATTGAGGCAAAGCCTGTAATGAGTTTAACGATGACCGCATTTAAACCCAGCGTGGCCATTGCCAAATAATACCCCTTAAGCCTCAACACCGCTCGCCCTATTCCCCATGCGACAAGCCCACTTACGAAAAGACCACACAGGAGAGCGATGGAGGGAGAGAGACTATGCTTGGCAGTTAAAATACCCGAAGTATACGCTCCCAGAGCAAAAAAAGCTGCATGACCTACTGATATCTGGCCGGCAAATCCAATGAGTAAATCAAGGCTCACGGCCAGAATCACGTAAATGCCCACGAGGATCAAAACAGTATTGTAGTAAGGGCTGATCCTTCCCAGTGTCACAGGGAACAGGGCGATAAAAAGCAAAAGGACCAGCCACCCTAAATTCCTTTTCACTTTCACATTCCACCATCCTCAGTTCTTCCCAATATGCCGTAAGACCGGCCAAGCAGTACAAGGATCAAAACAGAGAAAACGATGGCGTCTGCGAACTCTGACGAGATCAGACCCACGGTGTACGCCTCCATAATCCCCAGCAGCAACCCGGCCATGATTGATCCGACCGTCGTTAGGCCACCAATGGCTATTGCCGTGAACCCCTTTAACATGGGCATGGTTCCACTAATGTACCGTACAAATATCAGGGGGGCTATGACTACACCCGCTAAAGCGCCCAGCGCAGCACCCCAGGCCCACGCAAAGAGCGTAGTTTTCCAGACACTGATTCCAACCAGGCTGGCGCCTAAACGATTCTCGGCACAAGCCCTCATAGACAATCCTAAAAGTGTCTTTTCGAAAAACAACCAGATGACAAGCAGAACAACAGCTGCGGCAGCAATAATCCAGAGAACTTGTACCGAGAGGTATGCCCCAAAAATGCTCAGTGCCTTGCTCTTTGTAAAAGCAGGTAATGTGTGGGCTTCTCTCCCCCAAATGAGCAGCCCTAAACCCCGCAGACAGAGCGAAATCGCTACTGTCATGGTGATCACCGTTCCGACGGAAGAGTTTTGCACGGGTCTAATCAACAATCTTTCAATGACCACTCCGAGCCCCGAAACAAGGACGATGGTGAGTATGAAACCAATTGACATCGGTATACCCAAAGCAGTCAGGGCAATCATGGTCAGGGCCCCGAACACGAAAAATTCACCCTGTGCAAAGCAAAGGACCCGGGAGACATTGTAGACAATCACGAGGCTAATGGCGATCAGCGCATAGACGCTCCCCAGTGTAATACCGCTAAACAGAAACTGTAAAAGAACCGATCGGTCAATCAAAGCCCACTCCTCGACGGATACAAATAGCTCTTTTCCATATACAAAAGAACGCCCAGAATGCCGCACATTTCATGCATTGCCTGGGATTCAAGATCTTACTCGGCAGAGCAGCTTCCCCTTACATATAGAATCTGCGGCATCCTGGGCGTTTATACCTTAGAGCTATTGCAACAGTTGCCACTTTCCATTCTTGATGGTAGCGTTTACCATATCATCCAGGCGAGTGCCCTGGTGGTCTTTTGAAGACATGTTAAAGACGCCATTGTTCCCCACAAAATTCTTGATCCCCTCCAAGGCATCACGCACTTTTACCGTATCACTTGACTTGGCAATCCTCAATCCCTCAGCGATCAGAGCCACTCCATCTGCCGACTGACCAGCATAATAAGTAGCAGGAGCCTTGAACCGTTCCATATATACCTTGTTAAATGCCTGCAAGACCTTTTTCGCCGGATCGCTGTCAGGAATCTGATCAACCACCGTGATCTTCCCTGCGGGCACAATGACCGTAACTGGCAGGTCGGCTACCATCTTCAGGAAGCCAGGCGACGCATTGCCGTGACTGACCAGAAGAGGAATATTCATATTCAGCTGCGCCATGTTTCGGGCGATCATAGCCGCCGGCTCACCCCTCGTAAAGGAAAAGATCACATCCGGTTTCAAGCCACGCAGTTTTGTTAGTTGTGGTGTTACATCCGTTGCTTGCGCTTCAAATTTCTCCTCACCCACCACTGTGATGCCATACTCTGGCGCTACCTTTTTTCCAATTCTGGTGCCCAGTTCGCCCAGCGACCCTACAACCATCAAAAAGGCAACCTTGGTCATTCCTTTTTCCTTAAAGTACTTGAACGGACGCGCTACCGCAAATTCGGTCGGATGCGACTGGTTAAAAGAGAAGGGTTCCTTCAGAGGATCGATTGCATAACCACAGGCGAAAAAAACCGGGACCTTTTTCTGGTTCCCCAAAGCAAACACGGGTGCAGCGATAGGCACAGAACCGTCACCGATGATGGCAACAACCTGATCCCGTGTGATCAACCTCTGGGTCACCATGTTCGCCTCTTCAGGCTTAGATTGACTATCATAGGTGATGAGTGTGAGAGGGTGGCCATTCACTCCCCCTGCCTTGTTGATCATCTCCACCCTTATTTTCGTACCTTCATCGGCCAACCCTCCAAGCCAAGAAACAGGCCCGGTTAGAGGAAGTACCGCTCCAATCTTGTATGGTTCTTTTCCCGCTGCTTCTGTCATGGAGGGTTGATAAGTCACCACAAGGCACAAAAGCAGTAAAAATCCGTGAATCATAATTCTTCTTTTCATAAATCCTCCTTTGGTTTTAACAAGACGAGTCAATTCCATTTTTAGTTAGAATCCCGTGACGGCCCATACCTTTGATTATGCAGTTCTCACCTCCTTCTTCAAGGAAACAATTAGGGTTCTGGTTCTAAAAGAACTTCATAAGTCCACAGATGAGAGCATCGCATGATTTCTATAGTCGCTTCTTGAAAATGAAGATTCTGTATCGATTGACCGAACAAATTTGCCTTATCTAGAGAAAATCGTCCTAACTATACCAAAAACAAAAAATTATGCAAGGATCAAATATGGGCTATGCAAGGACAATTCGACTATAGATCGGAAGGTGGGGTTTGCTTTCTGCTGAGTTTTCCACAATTACATGTGAAGATGCGGTCTTAGTAGTCTCAATGCGACAAGGTCAAAAGCTTCTCTGTATTCAAGTGGTAGATCTTCTCTCTTTCACTGTCGCTGATCGGCGCATTGTCCATGAACTGGACAGCTTCCTTCATCGATTCAAAAGGATAATCCGCAGCAAATAATATTCTGTCAATTCCCAGAACAGAGCTGACGAATTGCAGGGCGGGGAACCAGGACATCCCGCTGGTCGTCACGAAAAAATTATTCTTGAAGTAATGACTGGGTTTCTTTTTGGCTGGGAGAGACCTCTTCCCCTCCCTTTCCCAATGATTATCCAGTCGCCACAGCCAGAAGGGAATGGCTTCTCCTAAATGACCGAGGATGACTTTCACATCCGGATATCGATCAAAAACCCCGCTGCAGATCAACCGCACGGCATGCAAGCTAACTTCGGCAGCGAATCCCCACATGGCATTCGCCAGGGCCGGATAGGTCAAATAGGGTTGGATCATATCAGGCGACGGCTGCTTCGGATGAAGATAGATAGGAACTCCCAGCTTTTCCGCCTTCTCGAAGATGATCCAGAACTTCGGATCATCGAGATACTCCCCCCGGATATGCGAATTCACCACCGCCCCCTTCAATCCAAGATCTTTCACCGCCCGATCGAGTTCTTCCGCCGCGGAGCCTGGGTCCTGGGGAGCAATCGCAGCAAAGGCAGAAAAACGGTCAGGATATTTTTTGACAGCTTCAGCGACTTCATCATTGATTTGCCTTGCGATGGCTGTCCCGCTTGACGAATCTAGCAACTCGACCCCGGGGATAGAGATGGAAAGCACCTGCATGTCAATGCCGCTCTCATCCATATCTTTCAGCCTGCCCTCCCCGATATCGACAATCCGGTGAACCATGTCGAGGTCGTTATGAAGAAAATAATGCGACGGCGCCCAGTACATCCGGTCGACTTTGTTGTGCTGGTCGTCCTCGACCGCCTCCAATCGTGGCCATTCTTTTCTTGTCCGCAGGTGAGATAAAAGAGCGCGGGTGAGAAAGTGCTCTTCGACAGCGATTCTTTTCATGGGGCTTCCTCCTCCATTTCCTCACTTGGCCAACATCTGTTTTATTTCCTGAACCATCTTTGATGCTGGCAGTCCCTTCGCATCGGTCTCTTTGGCCCATTCCTCTTCGATGGGTCTTGATATCTCAACCCATCGATTTCTCTCCACAGGTGAGAATTCAATTAACTCGATGTTGGATTTCTTGGCGACCGAGGCGGCGTACCCGCGAGCTCCTGCCCATGACTTTGCCTGTATCTCCTCTGCCCAGGGACTCATCTCATCGACTATTTTTTGTATGTCGGCGGGTAGAGAACTCCACGTTTTCTGGTTCATCACCGTCAAAAAGGACCCACCCCCTGCATTGAGCATGGTCACATACTTAACGACTTCGTTGAGTTTGAATGTCATCATGGCTTCCAAAGGGATCACCTGAGCATCGGTCACCCTTTTCTCCAGGTTCGTGTACATATCGGGCGCAGACACCTGGATGGGTGAAGCGCCGACTGTCTGCAACAGCCTCATCAGGATTCTCCCCCCGGGATAACCTGCCATCAAACCTTTGGCATCCTCCACAGTTCTCACCGGCTTCGTACTCATGATGACGTTGGCCCCTGTACGGCCAGTCCAGAGAACCTTCACTTCTTTAAAGTTGATCGGCGTAAGATATTTCTCGTAGAGGGCACGGCGGATCAGGCCGCTTTTAGGATCATCGATTCCGCCCGGTATCAAGAAGGGAAGATGGAAAATTTCATCGAGGGGAAATTGCCCGATCACAAACGACGGAACAACCCAGGAGATATCGACGGTACGTCTCAGAACCAGATCATAGGCCTCGCCTGCCTTGCCCAATTGTTCGGATGGGAAGATTCTTACCTTCACCCGTCCGTTTGTGCGCTTCTCGAGCTCTTCTGCCCAAGGCACAAATACACCCTTGTGTTGTGGGGAAACAGGAGGAGTGGAGTGGGATAATTTCAGGATGATCGGTTGAGCCGGAGTCGGCGCCGCCGCAATTGCCTGCTTCGATACCAATGGAACCCATCCACCGACAGCCATACTGCTGACAAATATGCTTAACACCAGCCAAGATATCCATCTCTTCATCTAAAGATACCTCCTTTACAGATTTTGTCTTTTCTCTTGCAGCTGCCGTCCCAGCTATCCCCAGCTGGAAACCTTCGGTAGCACGTGCTCGGGCGAAACGAATATCGCCTTCTCCGGGCAGTCCCGTTCGCAGGTATAGCAGGTCATACAGTCTTCAAGGTACTTTATGAACGCTCTACTGCCGCAAGCCATGCAGCGCCGCTCTTCCTGCTCGGCTCTATCCTGATCAAACCCCATTTTGATCTCATTGAAGTTGCTCTTTCTCTGATCAACGGGAAGCAAAGGAATGGCCTGCCTCGGCCTTTTCTCAACTCCTTCCCGGGGAGGCTTTTTCACTACGTTCACTCCGGCATCTCTCCCCGACCTGAGGTCTTT
>Ga0105107_10003399_pt1 | contig 10574 bp, 7 predicted proteins | sample PPLLaktember2015_6_FD_79335 | JGI IMG/M metagenome (GOLD analysis project Ga0105107, IMG submission 79335) | Freshwater sediment microbial communities from Prairie Pothole Lake near Jamestown, North Dakota, USA - PPLs Lake P8 Core (1) Depth... | ecosystem: Environmental > Aquatic > Freshwater >... | reverse complement strand
TATATGAGAAAGAAGGAGGATATATCTCTTAATGCTGCTTTAATCGGGTTTGGAAATAATTCTGTTTCATTGATTGCAGGAATTACAATCTTTTCTACTGTTTTTGCACTCAGTTCAGTTGATGCTATGAGCCAGGTATCTCAATCCGGTCCTGCAAATACCGGTTTAACATTTATATATCTGCCCCTTTTGTTTTCAAAAATTTCATCGAGTGAAATAATAAATATTTTCTTTGCTTCGATTTTTTTTCTTGCACTTTTCTTTGCAGCAATTACATCTTTAATATCCATGGTTGAAATGGCAACAAGAACTCTGATTGATTTTGGTTTGGTAAGAAGAAGGGCAATTGTTATTGTGGCTTCATTGGGTTTTATTATGGGTGTTCCTTCAGCTCTTGATATGAGTTTTCTTCTTAACCAGGATTGGGTTTGGGGAGTAGGTTTGATTCTCAGCGGAGCTTTTATTTCTTTTTCAATTATAAGATTTGGAGTTGATAAGTTCAGAACTGAAATCATAAACGGATACGGAAGTGATGTTAAGATTGGTAAATGGTATAACTATGTAATAAGTATTCTTGTGCCCATCCAGGTTATTGTATTAATTTTATGGTGGCTTATATCTTCTGTTTCATGGGATGCTGAATGGTGGAATCCATTTCATATTGAAAATGCTGGAACTGCAATTGCTCAATGGGCATTGGTATTATTAATTTTTATTTTGCTGAATAAGAAAATGTCAGAAAGAATTTTCAGAAATGGTGAAGAGTTATGACTACCTCTGCAATATTTACTATGATTATTGTTCTCGGCGTTGTTTGGGGCGGGGTAGCTTATTTTATTTTTCGTGCTTTTAAATATGAAAAGGAGAAGTTGAAAATTGGCGAAGACTAAATTAACTGTCCCATCTATACTTGAAGCTGTTAAGGAAATAAAAAGGGGGATTTTAAAACCACTCTATTATTTTTCAGGTGATGATTTCTTCGGCATAGATGCGGCATTTAAATTACTCGAAAAAAAAGCAGCTCCTCTGATAACATCTGAATTCGATAAAGAAATATTTTATGCTGAAGGGAAAATGCTGGTTGATATTTTAAACTCTGCCTCTGCTTTTCCATTTGGCTCATCTAAAAAATTTGTAGTTGTTAAAGAGAGTGAAAAGATAAAGGATAAAAAAGCTTTAATATCATATTCTGCCTCCCCACCTGATTTTACAATAATAGTTTTTCTTCATTATGGAAAAATATCCAATCCTGAAACCCAGGTTTATGCAAATCTTATTAATGCCGGTTTCCTTTATGAAGCAAAAGAATTAAGAGGTAAAAATCTTGTTGACTGGGTAATTGATTTGGCAGAATCCAACGGTAAAACTCTTTCTGAAGATGATGCCCGGCTTTTAATTGATATTGCAGGTGAAAACCGTAATCTGCTTGAAGTGCAGCTTGAAAAGATTGTTACCTTCCTTGGTGAAGAAAAAGTGATTGATCATAAAATTATTACCGGCATTACCTCATCTTTAAAGGAATTTTCAATATTTGATCTTCAAAATGCAATTGCAAAAAAGGAAAAACAGAATGCCTTAAAAATAGTTTTAAAATTAATTGATTCGGGGATAGAACCTGTTTTTATTATTTATATGCTTACCCGTTTTTTTACCGGTCTCGCCCGCATAAATGAAATCAAAGATCAGAAACTTAACGTTTATGCTGCCGCCCGTATTGTAGGTACACATCATTTCTACTATGATAATTATCTTAAAGCCAGAACTTTATATTCGGATCAAAAACTTTTTATGGCAGCCAAAGCACTTTTTAAAGCAGATCTTCTTACAAAAACCACATCGTCGGATTCTAAAAATGTTATGGCAATTCTTATCGCGGAAATAATGGAATAATAGCCAAGACTGCACCGACCAGTATATTGGACAGGCAAATATGTCTATAACGAAAAAATTCGATTTCTTTCCGATTAAAAAGTTTTTAATTAATTTATTGTCTAATTCTGGAAACAATTAACAAACCCGAAAGTATAAGCCGAGTTGACAGATAAAAATCTGAATGATCTTTCTGATGAAGAACTGATTATTGAATTTCAGCAGAACAATACAGTTAAAGCTTTTGAAATTCTTGTTTCCAGGTATAAAAATCCTTTAACAAATTATGTATTCAGATTTATTGGTGATTATGAAGCTTGTGTGGATATTGTCCAGGAAACGATGATTAAAGTTTACAGGTACAAAGATTCTTATAGTTCGATTGCAAAATTCTCAACCTGGATATATACGATTGCCGGGAACCTGGCAAGAACAGAATACCAGAGAAGAAAGAGAAAAAAAACATTTTCAATTCATTCGTATGGTGAAGAAAAGGATGAAACTTATGATATACCCGATGAAAGTTATCGTCCTGATATAATTACTGACAGCGGCATTAAAGATAAAATAATACAGGATGCCCTGGAGAAAGTTTCTAAATCTTACAGGGAAGTAGTTATACTTCGTGATATTCAGGATCTTTCTTATGAAGAGATTTCGGAAATAACTGGTTTAAATATTGGGACAGTAAAATCAAGAATAAACAGAGGCAGAGCACAATTGCAGGAAATGTTAAAAGATATTTATAAGGAATAGGTCATGGCACTTAATGATGATGAACTCAGATATAAAAATGTGATAGACACTCTCAAAAGTCTGCCGGAGGTTAAAGCTCCGCGCAGTTTTGAAGCTGATCTTATGAGAAGAATTAATTCTGAAAAGTTCGGAGATGAAAAACAGAGTTTCTGGCAGAAATTATTTATGCCTTCAAGATTAATTCCTTCTGCAGGTTTAGCTGTGGCTGCTGTTCTCTTGCTGTTTGTAGTAAATATAAATAGCGATGAAACAGAAAATCCATTACTGATGGAACCTAAAATCCGTGAGGATATAATTGAAGCAAAAAATGTGTCCGATATTCCATTAGGTTCAGAAGAAGATGCTACCGGAAGAAGAGAAGGTGTTGAAGAAAACAGAATTTCTGGAAATGGATATGAGGATACTGATACAGGAGAGCAAATGAGCAGAGTTTATTCATACCGTGCGAACGAATTTGCAATCGATAAAGAGGGGTTGAATTTCAGGCAGGTTAATCTTTCTGATGAAGAAAAACTAAGATTAAATGAGTTAAAAGAACATTTCAGAACGCTGATTAAAACCGGCGGAAATAATTAAAATCCATTATTTTCAGTCCTTTTAACATTGGAATTATTCCCGAACATCCATATATTTAGCCCTACAATTTTGAAGATTAAACAAGGTTAAAATTTAATGAAAAAAGGAATTCATCCGGAATACAGACCGGTAGTTTTTCAGGATGCATCTGCAGATTTTGCAATACTTACCCGCTCTACAATAAAAACCAGTGATACAATTCAGTGGGCAGATGGAAAAACTTATCCTCTTATTAAACTTGAAATTTCAAGTGCTTCCCATCCTTTCTTTACCGGTAAGCAAAAGCTTCTCGATACTGCCGGTAGAGTTGAGAAATTCAAAAGGAAATATTCAAAGAAATAATCAAATTTATTTTGAGTTAAAAATGCCAGGGCTCTCCTGGCTTTTTTATTTTAAATATCCTCATTGGTTTTTCATTAGCATTGTATAGAAAAATTTATTTGCTGAACTTTAACTCTATTCTTTATTAAATTTGGATATGAAAAACAGATTAAAATTAATAATAATAGTAGCAGTTATTCTTATAGTTGCCGTTCTGATTGCCTTGCCCAAACTTAGTTCATCCGGTAACCAGGCACCTGTTCAGAAAAATATGAATGCTCCGCTTCCTGTTGAAGCACATATCATTAAAGCCGAAACTCTTGCAAATAATGTTATAACCTCAGGTTCTATACTCGCTAATGAAGAAGTTGAATTGAAAAGTGAAGAGTCAGGAAAAATTACAAATATCTACTTCAGGGAGGGCGGTAATGTAAAGAAGGGTGACCTTCTTGTAAAAATTAATGATGCGGAACTTCAGGCTCAGCTGGAAAAAGCAAAATTTAATTTAAAGCTCCTTGAAGACAGGGAGTACAGGCAGAAAGTCTTACTCGAAAGAGAAGCCATAAGCCAGGAAGATTATGATGTTTCTTTAAATGAATTAAATGTGGTTAAAGCCGAAATTGAATTAGTAAAAGCTCAGATTGATAAATCAGAAATACGGGCGCCGTTTGATGGTGTAGTAGGATTAAAGAGTGTTAGTGAAGGAAGTTTCGTTAATACAACTACTATCATTGCGACTCTCCAGAATATCAATCCGGTTAAAATTGATTTTTCCATCCCGGAAAAGTATGCAGGCTCTGTTAAAGTTGGTGACCCGATTAATTTTAAGATAGTGGGAAGGGACGAAATTTATACAGGCAAAGTCTTTGCAATAGAACCAAAGATTGATCCGCTCACCAGGACATTAAAAATAAGGGCTCTATATTCCAATCCCTCCAGGGATATAGTACCGGGTTCATTTGCAGATGTTGAATTAGTACTTAATAAAATTGATGATGCCTTTTTGGTTCCGACACATTCAATCGTTCCAGAACTTAAAAGTCAAAAAGTATTTTTATATAAAAACGGACTTGCTGTTCCGCAAAAAGTCGAAATAGGAATTAGGACCGACCAGAGAGTCCAGATAACCAGTGGACTAAATGAAAAGGATACTATAATTACTTCAGGTATTCTTCAGATTCGTCCGGGAATGCCGGTAGTCATTTCGGAGTTTAAATAAAAGATGTAATATCGCGGGGATAATAAATAAAAAAAGGTCTAAACTTTAAAAAAAGCGAGGGTCTATGAAATCTTTTTTACACTTACTATGTTTTCTTTTACTTTTCTCTTTTTCATTTTCAGATTATTTATTTAGCCAGGACGTTTTAACTGGTAAGAAAATTATCAATGAAAATGGTAAAATTTTATACCAGACTATTCCTGAGAAAAATTCTTCCACACCCGAATCACTCAATGATCATATATATGGATTGTCTCCCTTAAATCCCGGGAAGCAATTTGCATTTGGAGGAAGTGTTATATGGTCAGCCGATGATCAGGGTACAGCTGCAATAGCAGATTTTAATGAACTTAATTTTACTGGTCAGCAGGCTTTAACTTCATGGAACCTAAACCAGATGCGGGTTTCTTTATACTCTGATCAGAACAATATCCCCCTTTGGGAGTTTCCCACTTTACCCAATGGTGCTCATGTTGATTTTTCAGAGGAAGGCAACCGTATTGCTGTGGCTGCCGGGACAAATGTTTATGTACTTGATACATCGGGAGCTGAAGTTTTTAATCTCGCTATGCCCGATTCATTTTATGCCTCAGTTGCCGCTATTGATGTGAGCGGATATTACGCGGTTTTTTTGGCTAATGCTTTTGGAAATTCAAACACTGCAAGAATTTATTATATAGATTTAAATTTTACTCCGGTAATTAAAACATTTGATGTTCCGGTAAGCGAGATTTCTAACTGGACTGGAGTTGATTTTTCTAACCTCAATGATGAAATGGTCGTAAATGGTCGGAATCATATTTATGTTTTTGATATCCTTGGGACCAATTTTGAATTAATATGGGATAGGTTCCTCGATAATACAGAATCTCCAGCTGTTATAAGTGGAGACGGTACTGTAATAGTAACTGCGGATAACAGCGGCTTTGTTCAGACATGGGCTTTTGATGCAACGAATGAAGAATATTACCTCCTCTGGCAATACAGAGTGCCGGCAGGTACTTTTACTAACTGGGCTTCGTCAGTGGATATTTCTGCAGACGGTTCAACAATTGTTGCCGGTTCACTTTTATTTTTTTCCGCAGGGTATGATGGAACTGTTATGGCATTTGATACATATGGGGATGGAACTCCAAAATGGATTTATAGCGGTGCAGGAGATCTTGTCGATGATATTGCATTATCTGATAATGGTAAGGTTGCCGCTGCAGTTACCTGGGGAGATTTAGCACACACTAAAGGCGATCTTTTAGTTTTTGATGTAGAAACAGGAGAAGTAACCTTTGAAGTTATTTCTCCGGGCTCTTTTTTTTCCTGCGATATATCATATGACGGTAAAAGAGTTTTTGCCGGTGGTAAGGCGGTTCATGCACGTGAATTTGGCAACGGCGGCAGAATTTATCTTGCCGAAATTAATCTTGGAGGCGGTAATGTAAGTGGAACTGTTGATTTAACGAACTCTGCTGATGATAGTGGAGTTATTGTTAATGCACTCGGTACCGTACGAAGTGCTGTTACGGATGTTAGCGGTAATTATCTGATTGAGAATCTGCCTGCCGGTTCTTATACTATATCAGCGGAAAAACCGGGATATAATTTTGGAGAAGTAACTAGTGTTGCTGTAACTGAAGGCTCTACCACCACCGGAATTAATTTTTCTTTAAGTCCTTTTCCTGTGGTTCCTCCAACACTTAGTGCATCAACAAATTTACCGGGTGCTATTATGCTTTCCTGGGCTACACTAATGGCTAATCCCCAAAGAGAATTAGAAATCGCTAAAATGGTAGGAGATGATCTCTCACCATTAATATTATCAGTTTATGATACGAAGTCCATTATTGATCCGAATTCAGGTAATTCCGGTTTAGTTACAAATTTAAATTTAACCGGCGTTGACAGCATAGCAGTTTACCGAAGCTTAATTCCCGGAGGTCCTTATGAGTGGATCGCAAGCACAATATCAACTAAAAGCAATTATATTGATTCAAGTGTTTTCCCATTGAGAAATTACTACTATGTAATTAATGTCTTTAATGATATTGGCCAAAGTGTTTATTCCAATGAAGCAATCGGTATGGTAAGCGATACATTGATAACTTTTTCACTTGATGTTCCCCAGGCATCAATACCGACTATAGATGGTGTGCTCTCACCCGGTGAATGGGATGATGCCTTTAAGCTGGATATCTCTGATCTTTTTGGTTATGGAAGCGGATCCCCGAAACCACAAGGTACGGTAATAATGTATCTTAAATATGATGACAATACTGATATGCTATACATAGGAGGCGAAGATTTTCTGAATCCTACTTTAAATGATAATGAAGGATTCGGTTTGTATTTCGATGATAATAATAATAATATATTTGACAGCAACCCGCCCTTTATCCAGGAAGGTAACTTTTGGGCTTACTGGCATCCGGGAGGTTCTGATCTGCGTTTCAGAGATCTTGTTACTTTTGAAATAACCACACTCACCGATGGAGAGGTTGCGTTTTCAGATGGCAGCGGTCATCTTCAGGGTGAGGTTGCCATACCAATGGGATTTTTAGAAGGATACCAGCTGCAGGTTTTCGGTCCTGATAAAGCTCCCGGGTTAGGTGCTTTCCTGATTGCAAGGCAGCCTGATCAAAGTACAATCTTTAACGGCTGGTGGCCGCAAACCATGAACTCACTCTTCAATCCTCAATATTTTGGCGATGTAGGTATTAATGTAAATTTACTTGCACCACCGCAAGCACCATCTGATATATCTGTTGCAAGACAGGGAGATGCTCTTTTAGTAACATGGATGGACCCGGCTTTGGGATTAAATAATGCTCCGTTACCGGTTCCTCCAACAATTGATCTTTATAAAAATGGAGAATTGTTAACCACGTTCAATGCCGGTGTACAAACTTATCTTGATAATGATGTAGTTTGTTCGGGCTGGTATGAATATCAACTGCAGGCAACCATCATTGTTGGACAGGATACATTAACAGGCCCTATCAGTTCGCCTTTTGGTAATTTTGCTTGTGTAGAACCATCACTTACAGCAATTAGCTATGATGATGGTGAATGGGATGGATTTTATGTCGCAAGCTTTTCATGGGAAGAAAACAAGTTTGCCACCCGTTTTACACCGCAAAGTTATCCCACATATTTAAGAAGAATTGTAACTACAACTAATGGCGATGATGAATTTGATTTTACAGTTCATAATGATAACGGCGGCATTCCGGGAAATATAATAGCAGGGCCATACAGGGTTCACGGTACAACCCCTCCCGGCACTGTGAATATCATTACTAAAACTCTTCCCGGTTTAGATCCTCCTCTGATTAATTCCGGTGATTTTTGGATAGTTATAAACTGGCTTGAACCAACACCTGGAGTACCTGGTATTGGAGTTGATTTCGATCCTCCGATTGATAACCGCAGTTTTTATTTTCTTACAAGCAGCGGATGGCAAAGCATAGGTGGTGATATTCTGTTAACGGCTTATGTTTCCGGCGATCCTATTCCTGTAGAGTTAACTTCTTTCACAGCTTCAATCTCCAATGATAAAATTGAATTAAATTGGCAGACAGCATCAGAATTGAATAACCTCGGTTTTGAATTGGAAAGAAAAACTAAAGATAAGGAATTTGAGAAAATTGCTTTTCTTGCAGGTCATGGAACAACAACAGATTACCAGTCATATTCATATACAGATAAGCCTGAAGTTAGAGGAATTATTTCCTACAGGTTAAAACAGATTGATTTTAACGGAGATATAAATTATTCCAACATAATTGAGGTGGATTTCACTACCCCAAAAGAGTTCGCTCTATATCAAAATTATCCTAACCCTTTTAACCCCTCTACAATAATCAGCTACCAGCTTCCAAAGAGTGAAACTGTTTCACTGGAGATTTATAATGAGCTTGGCGAAAAGGTTAACACTTTAGTTAATGGGATGCAGGAGGCCGGATATTATACACTTGAATGGAACGGTAATAACAATGCAGGAAACCCGGTTTCGAGTGGTATGTACCTTTACAGAATTAAAGCCGGTAATTTTGTTAATGTCCATAAAATGATTTTATTAAGATAGAAATTTTTGTTAGATGACCGCTGCAATTGGGCGGCGGTCATCTATAATTTTTAATGCCTTTTCATATTTATACATAAGGTTAAATTAGTATAGGATTAATCAAATTTCTAATTAAATGAGCCTTTCATCTTTAAGCATACGCAGACCTGTACTTGCAATAGTAATGTCTGTTACTATTGTAGTATTCGGAGTTATAGGTTATACATTTCTTGGCGTCAGGGAATACCCCTCTGTAGATCCCCCAATAATTACAGTATCGACTGTTTATACAGGCGCTAACGCCGATGTTATTGAATCTCAAATTACAGAACCTCTTGAAGAATCAATTAATGGTATAGCAGGAATAAGAACATTATCATCTGTAAGCAGAGACGGCAGAAGCACAATAACTGTTGAGTTCGATATTGACGTAGACCTTGAAGCTGCTGCTAATGATGTTAGGGATAGAGTATCGCGTGCAATAAGAAGTCTTCCCCCCGATGTTGAAAACCCCATTGTTTCAAAAGCAGATGCCGACGCTTTCCCGATTGTTTTCCTTAATGTGCAGAGTGATACCAGGAACCTTCTTGAACTTACTGAATTAGCTAATAATATTTTTAAAGAACGGCTTCAAACTATACCTGGAGTTAGTGAGGTACGGATTTGGGGAGAAAAAAAATATTCAATGAGGATATGGCTTGACCCGGCTAAACTTGCAGCCTACCAGCTTACACCAATTGATGTGCAGAATGCCCTGAGCCGCGAAAATGTCGAACTTCCCTCAGGTATCGTTGAAGGTAATACAACCGAATTGTCTATAAGAACAATAGGTAGACTAACCGATGTTGAAGAATTCAATAATTTAATTGTTAAAGAAGCTTCCGGAAGTATTGTTAGAGTAAGAGATGTGGGTTATGCAGTTTTAGGTGCTGAGAATGAAAGGACTATTTTGAAACGGGATGGTATCCCTATGGTCGGTGTTGTTTTAGTAGCTCAGGCAGGCGCTAATAATATTGCCATTACAGATGAGTTTTATAAAAGACTGGAACAAATAAAGAAGAACCTTCCTGGAGATATTAAAACAGGAATTGGTTTTGATGTTACCACTTATATTAAAGATTCTATCGATGAAGTGCTTCAGACTATCTTCATTGCATTTGGACTTGTGGTATTGATAATTTTTCTTTTTCTGAGAGACTGGCGTACAACAATTATTCCTGTTATAGCAATTCCTATTTCACTGATTGGTGCTTTCTTTGTAATGTATATTGCAGATTTTTCAATTAATGTACTTACTTTGCTGGGAATTGTACTTGCAATAGGTCTTGTTGTTGATGATGCAATTGTTGTACTTGAAAATATTTATAAAAAGATTGAAGATAAGATGCATCCTGTTGAAGCAGGCAAAAGAGGTTCGGCTGAAATTTTCTTTGCCGTTGTTTCAACTACAATTGCTCTTGCATCTGTTTTCCTTCCGGTAATTTTCTTGTCAGGCTTAACGGGAAGATTGTTCAGAGAATTCGGAATTGTGATTGCCGGTTCAGTTATTATCTCTTCTTTTGTTGCACTTACTTTAACACCAATGCTTAGCACACGTATTCTAAAAAGAAGAGAAACTCACAACTGGTTTTACAATAAAACAGAACCAATTTTTGTTAAAATAAACAATACATACAGGTCTCATCTCGAATGGTTTATGAGCCGCCGCTGGATAGCATTTTTAGTGATAGGTTTTTCTATACTTTTAATTTATCTATTTGTTTCTGCAATTCCTTC
>Ga0105107_10003398_pt1 | contig 10574 bp, 12 predicted proteins | sample PPLLaktember2015_6_FD_79335 | JGI IMG/M metagenome (GOLD analysis project Ga0105107, IMG submission 79335) | Freshwater sediment microbial communities from Prairie Pothole Lake near Jamestown, North Dakota, USA - PPLs Lake P8 Core (1) Depth... | ecosystem: Environmental > Aquatic > Freshwater >... | reverse complement strand
GGATATTTTGTTCTCAAGGAGGAAAAAACTTGAAAAAATACAAGGTCTTAATATTCCTTTCCATTTTCTTCCTGTTCCCCTTAGTCTTTGTAATCTTAGGGGGAACTCAAGAGAAGGCTCCCATCTTCACCATTGAAGTCGATGGGATCATTAATCCTGCAACCGCAAAGTTTATCATCGAATCGATTGATATCGCCTCTCAACAGGGCGCTCAATGTCTGATCATTCAATTGGATACTCCGGGAGGTTTGATGGAGTCCATGAGGATTATCGTTAAAAAGATTCTATCTGCCAATATCCCGATCATCGTCTATGTGGCTCCGAGTGGAGCCCGTGCGGCCTCCGCAGGAGTTTTTATTACGATGTCCGCTCACATTGCCGTGATGGCCCCGAGCACTCACATCGGGGCAGCCCATCCCGTCTCATTGGGTGAGGGAAAAGAAAGTAAAACAATGAGCGAGAAAATTGTGAACGATACGGTTTCCTACATCAAAACGACAGCAAAGGCGAGGGGAAGAAATGTCGATTGGGCAGAGCAAGCGGTAAGAAAAAGCGTTTCCATTACTGAGGAAGAAGCGGTCAAACTTAACGTCGTCGATTTTATAAGTCCAAATCTTCAAGACCTGTTAAATAAAATTGACGGAAAAATTTTAAAATTTGATGGGGTCACCCGAACCCTCCTCACCAAGGGGATCCAGCCTCGATCCATGCAGATGAGCTGGCGTTACCGGTTTCTGGATATCATCTCGAATCCAAGCATTGCCTATATTCTCCTGATGTTAGGGATTTACGGCGTCTTCTTTGAACTTTCAAACCCTGGAGCCATTCTACCCGGGGTGGTCGGTGGCATCTTCCTCATCCTCGCTTTCTATGCCTTGCAGATGCTTCCCATCAATTTTGCAGGATTAGCATTGATTCTTTTTGCTATTATCTTGTTTATTGCAGAAATCAAAGTGGTCAGCCATGGATTATTGGCCGTCGGGGGTGTCATCTCGCTTTTCTTAGGGTCCTTGATGCTGATCGAAAGTCCGGCCGAATATATGAGAATCTCTTTAAGCGTCATCATCCCCGCTGTGTTGGTCAGCGCCGCCTTCTTCGTATTTGCTTTGACCATGGCCATCCGAGCGCGCCTGACGAAGCCGACGACTGGAATGGAAGGACTCGTGGGAGAAGAAGGAATAGCTTCAACAAGTATCCTTCCTGAAGGAAAAGTCTCCATTCACGGAGAGTTCTGGAATGCTATCACTGACCAAAACATAGAGAGGGGGGACAAGGTTCGAGTCATAGGGGTGACCAATCTAAAACTGAAGGTAAAAAAAATTGAATAAGGAGGGAATCATATGGGCTTAACAGGTCTTCCGTCAGGTTTATTTTTTGTCATCGTCTTTATATTGATCGTAGCTGCCTCAGCCATCAAGATCCTTAGAGAATATGAACGGGGGGTTATCTTCCGCCTGGGAAGGCTGATCGGTGCAAAAGGACCGGGACTCATCTTCATCATTCCTGGGGTTGATAAATTGTTAAGAATCAGCCTGAGAACAGTGGTGTTGGACATCCCCCCCCAGGATGTGATCACCCATGACAATATCTCCATCAAAGTGAATGCCGTTGTCTATTTTCGCGTCATGGATCCAAATAAGGCGGTCGTCGAAGTGGAAAATTATCTTTATGCCACCTCCCAATTGGCCCAAACCACACTCCGAAGCGTAGTGGGGCAAGCGGATTTGGATGAGTTGCTGGCCCAGCGAGACAAGCTCAACCTGAAGCTCCAGGATATCTTAGACAAACACACAGAACCATGGGGAATCAAGGTCTCTCTGGTGGAAACCAAACAGGTAGATTTGCCGGAGAATATGCAGAGGGCGATTGCACGCCAGGCAGAGGCAGAAAGGGAGAAGAGAGCCAAAATCATCCATGCCGAGGGTGAATATCAGGCCGCAGAAAAATTGACTCAGGCTGCCAATGTGATCAGCACCAATCCCACAGCCCTCCAGTTAAGGTTCCTTCAGACTTTAGCGGAGATTTCCACGGAGAAGAACTCCACCACCATCTTCCCCGTGCCAATTGACATCATCAGCGCTTTTATAAAAAAATAGCCGGAACGATCTCCTATGTTCCCTTTTAAAACCCTTCTCCAGGATAATCTGGGGAAGGGTTTTAATTTCACCTTTTCCTTACTCTTAAATACCAATCCATTTGGCTCCATATGCCCTGGAGGATACTGACTTCTCTCTCATCCAATTCACTCCTCCCAAATAACCGTCTGAGCCCCTTCATGATCCTTTTTGGATTATTGGAATCCAGAAATCCAATGTGGAGGAGTGTTTTTTCCATATGTTCAAACATCCTCTCCAATTGCTCGGCCTGGGCCAATTGAATAGGCTTTTTGTGAATCTCAGTAGAGCCTTGAAATAACTCATAGCAAACGATCATCACCGCCTGAGCAAGATTAAGGGAGGGAAAGGACTCCATGGAAGGGATCCTGACATAAAGATGACAGAGAAACAGTTCCTCATTGGTCAGCCCTTCTCTTTCTGAACCAAAGACCAAGGCAATTGAATTCTTAAAAGACAAAGGGATAAGTTGCTTCACTAAAGATTTTGGGGTGAAAAAAGGACTTCTCTCTTTTCCCCCCCTTGAAGTCATCCCGACCACACATCCCATTTCAGAAATAGCCTCTTTTAATGTGGGAAATTCCTCTGCTCTTTCCAAAATATCCTCTGCACCTGAAGCTAATTTGTAGGCGTCGATATGAAGAGGAGAGCCTCCATTGACGATGATTAACCGATTCAATCCCATATTCTTGATGGCTCTGGCCGCCGAACCGATATTTTCATGAAATTTAGGCCTGACCAACACGATTGCAATCGAATCAAGATTTATCTTCGCTTTCATGAATTCCATTATATCGATGAAAAATTACCTTGACTATCATTTTTTTTTGTCTTAATTAAGTAATGCTTCATGCCCGGAGGGTATCCACGACCCATTAAAATTTATTCAGGTTAAGGCGATGGCTAGGAAGCCAGTTTGGGCAAAGTGAAGGGGTTAAGTGAAATCTTTAAGACCAATGACCTAACCCTTTAACAAAACTGGCATCTTAGCCTTAGCCCTCAAACCAATGACTTTTATTTTCTAACTAATTTTATAAACTACCCCGTAGTGGTCGTTGCGAGTGTAGCAAAGCACTCTCGTATTTTGAGAAAACAATGATGAAGATAAAAGTTCCATTTTTTGATTTAACCGCTCAGTTCAAATCCATAGAAGCCGAGATTAAATCCGCCCTGGATGAAGTGTTCAAAACCCAACAATTCATCTTGGGACCTCCTATTCAGGCTTTGGAGGAAAAAATTGCCCAATACTGCCGAACCCAATATGCTATGGGAGTGTCGTCGGGTTCGGACGCACTGGTTTTATCCTTGATGGCTTTGGGAATCGGGGCTGGAGATGAGGTCCTTCTGCCACCTTTTACTTTCTTCGCTACGGCAGGCTCTGTCTCACGTCTCGGGGCCATCCCTGTTTTTGTAGACATCGATCCAGAGACATTTAATATCGACCCTTCCAAAATCGAAGAAAAAATTACGTCGAAAACGAAGGCCATTCTACCAGTCCATCTTTTCGGGCAATGTACAGATATGGACCCCCTTCTTCAAATCGCTAAAACAAAAAAACTTTTCATCATTGAAGATGCGGCGCAGGCATTAGGAGCAGAATATAAACCCAAATCCGGATCGGAGGGACGGCGGGCGGGACAAATAGGAAACCTTGGGTGTTTTTCCTTCTACCCTACAAAAAATCTGGGCGCCTTTGGAGATGCAGGGATGGTCGTAACCGACCAGCCTGATTTTTCGGAAAAAGTTCGACTTCTGAGAGTCCATGGAAGTCAACCCAAATACTTCCATAAATCGATTGGAATCAACAGTCGGCTCGATACGATGCAAGCCGCTATCCTTCTGGTGAAATTCAAGTATTTAGAAAAATGGACATTGGAGAGGCAAAAAAAAGCGGAGCGTTATCAGTTGCTATTCCAAGACGCCCTCTCCTCTGTCAATGGACTAAGGCTTCCCACCATTCAATACCAAAATCGTCATATCTTCCATCAATATGTGATCCGTGCTCCTGAAAGGGACCGGCTCAAAAAATACCTGGCGGAGGAAGGGATTGGGACAGACATCTATTATCCCCTTCCTCTCCATTTACAGGAATGTTTTTCCTTTTTAAAATACAAACGGGGGGATTTTCCAACTTCCGAGAGGGCTGCAGAAGAAGTATTAGCCTTACCGATCTATCCCGAATTGCCTGAAGATCACCAGACATTGGTCGTGGACCGAATTAAAGCCTTTTACAAAAAAAATGAATCCTAATATGGGTTCAAGAGGTCTATGGTTCAAGGGGCCAAGCGAAAAATCATATCAAAAAACTTGAACCCATGAACCTCGGCCTTCTGGCAGGCCCTGAACCTAACATGGTACAGGGCAGGCAAGTATGACGGGACTTCCACCCGTTAGACCGCTCTGCCCTTCGCTGTGCACGCGCATTGTTTAAGTTTGACCCCAAATAACCTGCGGTGATCAATGTTTCAATTCACTGGATTTGTGCTGTTGATTCTCCGGCGAGATATCCCGTAGAAAATGCAGCTTGCAGGTTATACCCTCCAGTCATTCCATCCACATCCATCATCTCGCCACAAAAAAATAAACCATGCACTCTCCGCGACTCCATTGTCCGGGGATTTATTTCTTCTAACGATACGCCCCCCCGCGTGATGGTCGCCTCTTCAATAGGCCTCGGTTTTGTTATATTTATTCTGAAATCCGTAAAACATGAGACGATTCTTTTCCGCTCCTCCCGGCTGATTTTACTGCACCGCTTACCCGGCTCGACGGAGCACCGGCGTTCAAAGAGCAGCGCGAACGATTTTGGCAAAGCCTGTTTTAAATACTGTGAAAAGGTGATTGTCCCGGAGGACTCAAACTCCCGTTGGAGGATAGGGGCAAGTTCTTGTGCTGTATTAGCCGGCATTAGGTGAAGTGAAAGGGCAACAGGCCTGTTAGCAGCCAGCGCATCGATAACGATCCCGCTAAGAATAAGCACGGTCGGACCTGATACACCGAAATGTGTGAACAGGATGTCGCCTTTCTCTGAAACCTTTTTTTTTCCGTCCACCAATACCGAAAGCGAAATGTCTTTAAGCGTTATCCCCTGCAATTCCTGAAGAAATGGCTCGTCCGACTCAAGCGCTACCAGACCTGGCCTCAGCGGCACAATAGAATGTCCGCATTGTCTTGCCAGTTTGTACCCGTCGCCGGATGATCCCGTCTTAGGATACGACATGCCGCCCGCAGCAACAATTACTTTTCCGGCATTCAACACGCCGTGGTCGCTGCATCCGACACCGCCAGCGCGTAAGCCTTCTCCTGACTGGAGGATAATATTTGTTACGACAGTATTGTGAAAGATACGAACCTGGTTGTCATTGATATATTGACGCAATACGGCAAGCACGCTTTCAGCACGATCATCGGCGGGGAAGACCTTCCCGTCAGGATCCACCCTCATTTCCAGTCCACGGGACCTGAAGAAATGGATCAAATCGCGGTTCGAAAATGCGGTGAATGCCCGATAGAGAAATCTACCATTCTTCCCAAAGGCATTGACGAATTCCTTGAGGCCCGCCTTGTTGGTGATGTTGCACCGGCCACCCCCCGTCAGGAGCAATTTGTTTCCCAGACGGTGTGTCTTTTCAACGAGTATTACTTTCGCGCCCCGCTCCGCTGCGCGCCCTGCTGCCATCATGCCGGCAGCGCCTCCGCCCACCACAATAATGTCCGTTGTAGCCCGATTCTTCATAGTAATCATCTTATGATCGGTTTATTGGTCAGTGCAACATGAGGGACACATGATGAGCAGCGAAGTAATCGGAGACAAACAACTTAATTCCCCCTACAAAGCATAATCAAATTTGATGTCTATGTTGATTCTTGACCTGATGGATAAGGTAAATTCCGAACCCATGCCTACCCTGCCTACCGCAGGCAGGCGCAATCTGCAATCCCTGCCTACCGGCAGGCAGGTGTATTCGGAATGGCTAACTTTTTTATTGATGACCTTTTAAAATAAAGATGAAACCCATAAAGCTTCTACCAGACCTATCTGTCCTTCTTCTCCTTCTTCATCTTTCTCTTCTCTTTGAGGCTTTTCTGTGGCGCCTTCTTGTTTTCCTTTACCCCTTTGCTTTTTTCTTTCATAACACCCTCCTCTCTTCAGCCTTTCTATGCCTTGGTCCTTCCCTTTTATGAAAAAAGGTGAACAACCGTCCCATTTTTTGTTTTGGGACTCTTCCAATAAAAATCGATACCCGTCCCCAATTCCTGTTCAGAGATAGGCTACCAGCGATCGCGGCTGCCGCCACGACCACCCCCAAAACCACCCCCGGATCGGCCACCTGAGCGAGGACTCTTTTCCTGCGCCTCATTAACCTTAATGGTCTTGCCGTCAAGGCTTGTTCCATCCATCTTGGAAATTGCTGATTTAGCATCCTCATTCTGAGCGAAGGTTACGAAACCAAAACCTCGGGAGCGCCCCGTACCCCGGTCTGTGATGACCTTGGCTTCGGTGATTTCCCCGTAAGGCGCGAACGCCTTTTGTAAACCTTCATCCGTCGTGTCCCAGCTCAGCCCCCCAACAAATAGTTTTTTAGCCATATGTTTAACCTCTCCTTTTCTGCGTTGGTTTGTCCAACGCCGTTTGATGGTTAGCACCCGCTCTTCAGCGGTTGCTCCATTTGTTAAATTTTGTTTTGTGCAACGCCAGACCAGTTTATGAGGATAGACACCAGTAATTTCTCTCATCCCATCTGGCTCTGCCGAAAACCCCGAGCCATGTGGGTTGAGTCTTGCCCAGGAGTCACGGTCAACTGATTGCACCAACCTTGTCGACTCATGATGGAGCCCCAAGGGCAAGCCCGTGGTCACTAAAACCATACCCCCCTACGCCAAGGCGTCGGTGGGTCATCCGCCGATGAGCGAAATCCACCGAAGCGTGACACATTGATCGTTGCATTGCGATCTCGCACATTAACGCATTCCTCCACGGCCAAGGCCGTGGTTTATTGCGTAGACGGATGAAAACACCCTCGACCTTACCGGAGGAGTGACTCTCTTATGTTCGTGGTAAGAGAAAATAGAAAGGCTTATCCTTGGAAAGGCGTATCGAGTTAGGGCCCGGCTCACTTTTTTCTTGCTCGACCTCTACAACTTTCCAAATACATATCATCAAAGGGTAAAGGATTTCAACTATATTTCAACTAAATTTGAAAGGGTCTATCCAGAGTCCACCTCTCTGTATTGAGTTTGAGATATTGTACTATGCTCTATGCGCCTGGCGCTATGCGTGTATTTGAAAATGGTCAACTTTTTTATGAATGGTACTCAGCAATATATTGTAAATCAATTTAACAGAAAATGTTAGAAAACTCAACGTATTAAGACTATTTGACAAATGAAGATATGTGTTGTAGTATGTTTACAACGTTGTAAATATTCTACAACAATGAAAGGAGGTGCCAAGATGAGTGCCTTATTTGGTGAGTATTTTAAAAAGAAACGTTTGGAAATGCGAAAAACCCTGAGGCAATTTTGTTTAGAAAACGGATTGGATCCTGGAAATATCAGTAAAATAGAAAGAGGAATATTACCACCGCCACAATCGAGAAAAAAATTGTCACACTATGCGAAATGCTTAGGAATCGTAGAAGGGAGTGATGAGTGGTTAGAATTCTTTGATATAGCACGCACTGATGCCGGCCGTATCCCTGAAGATTTGCTTGCAGATAGGGATATAGTCGCTAAACTGCCGTTAGTATTCAGAACCATAAAAGGGCAAAAACTCACCGGAGACCAACTGGAAAAATTTGCTCGCGCATTGGAGAAACTCAATGAGCCAGAGTGATATAATTGCTCCAATTCTATCTTACGACGATATTAACAAACGTGCTGAAGACTTTTTAAAGGAACACAAGCGGAATGAAATCCTTCCTGTGGACATCGAGGCAATAGCGGAGTTTGACCTTGGCTTGAATATATTTCCTTTTCCTAATCTTCAAGAGACCTTTGACGTAGAAGGATTTATTTCCCGTGATCTGAACGTCATTTATGTCGATGAGTTCATTTACTACCAGCGCCCTACAAGATACCGTTTCACCCTTGCCCATGAGATAGGGCACTATGTATTCCATTCAGATTTGATTGCCTCATTTCATCCTCAGAGTGTCGCCGATTGGAGCAAATTTGTTCTTGGTATTGATGAAGAAACTTATGGTTGGCTTGAGTGGGTGTGTCACAGGGACCCAGCAAAACTGGCCGACGATGCTGGCCCGTCGAAAAGTATCACCAGGAAGCTTCACATAAAAGGGATCAATAAGCTGAACGATACCCAACCCTTATCCCTCTATCAATGAGATTCTACGTTTCCTATCTTCGCAACCCCACTCAATCCTTCCTCAAGGTCTTCATCATCGACAAGTGGCAAAGATTTTCTAAAGGCCCCGTCGCGAACCATTTGGACTTTTTCTTCTGAAAGCTTATACGAACTCGCTCGGTATTGCTCTCGCAAGGCAGAAATCAATTGTTTGGCTTTTTCAGTTTTGGATTTTGAAATCTTTTTCATCTCAAGCTTTGGCAGGTCAATGGGAAGGCGAGCCTTTGAAAAGTCAAGTAAATCTCCCCTCTTTACACCTTCCATGGGTTCGGTGTCGTAATAGACGTGATCAAGCAGCCCTGGAGTATCATCCGCCCATTTCTTTATGGCTTCTTTAAGCGAACTCCAAACATAAAGACTTAAATCTTTGGCGATATCAGGCTCTTTCTCTGAGCGACACGAATATAGGAATCGATCCTTCTCGTCATATTTGCTTTCGAAAGATTTCGCGTCGATAAGCCCATCATTGACCGCTTCGTTCAAGGCAGTAATCGATTCGCTGCAGTAAGGACCAAAATAAACAAATTTCCATGGCCACCCGGTCAGTGTCTCTCCCTTGTTTTCCCGCGCGTGATATAGATCGGCAAGATACAGGAATTTTATGACTCTAATTGGAGACAAAGAGGCCCCAAATTCCGTGGCCTGACATACGATAAATTGGATTAACCTGACCGGATCAATTTGCATAAAATATCTCACCTGCATCTTTTAGCACGATTATCAGATGCCCTTCCTGGGGAAACCGTCCACTATTGCATGGCTACGTACTCTGCGAAGGAAGTCGATTCAGGCACAGACAACCCATCCTCACGCAGCCCCTTAATATGGAATTCAATAGCCTGATACATGTTCTGCTCTGTCTCTTCACGAGTAGCCCCTGTCGCCACACAGCCAAGTAAGTCGGGTGAGTACGCCGAATAGTTACCATCTGCCTTTTCAATCACAATAAGAAAACGATACATAATTTAACTCAGTCCCCAATAGTTTTCTTCTTCAATTTCCTTTGGGTTTACCACTCCCGTACTCAGCTTTCATTTCCGCAACCCGTTTGGCCCTGGGGGTGGGCTGAGGCTCTGGGAAGCCATATTTCTTACGGATTTTCCCCAAATCGCACTCTAACAATTCCGGATGACTTATGTAACGCCGCGAAAGTTTCGTGCGAATATCTCGCATCATCTTGACGCAATCAAAGGTCTTCTTCATCGAGCACCTCCCGAGGCGAACGGATATCAATCATTCCATATCCTTCCTTAAGGTTCACTGCATTATATAGACGGATCCGTCTCCAATTCACAATGTGCTTAAAGTTCCAACTTGTGAGGACATCCACCCGTGCAACTGTTGCCAGTGCGATGTGCAAAGCATCTACCAGGAAATCTGGCCCTGCTGCTCCGTCACGCAGATAGGCATTCGCAAGTGCACGGGCATCTTCGTCCAGAGCAACGGCTTCACATCCCGACACGGATATCTGGTCCAGAATTGCTTTGACGGCGTCCGGGGCCGTTTCAAGTTCGCCTCGAGTGAGATCCGAGATCACGGCAATCTTCCGTCCCGATGCAAACTCCGCAAAAAGCCGTAGGGACCATTCTTTAAATTCTTCATCCAGGCATCCACCGATCACCGAAGTGTCAATATATACCCGCATCGTTTTACTCCCAAAGAAAATTCTTACCAACTCTGGTCGAAGTTAATGGAGTTCCAAATTCTGTGGCCTGACAGACAATAAATTGGATTAACTTGACTGGATCACCTCGCATGAGATACCCTCCCCTTCTCCTTTACCATAATATCTCCATATTATCTTAGCACATCTGCAAGCCTTGTTCCTGATTTTTCCGGTAGAAAACCTAAAAAGCTCAGAACTGATACTACGCAAGTCCATTCGTTCGTTGCTTTCCACCGTGAAGGTCGGCAACGAGTTTATTCAAGACAGTTTTCTTAAATAACTTGAATACGTCCCCAAAGCCTTAGATGACAACGTTCAGGACATCGTTCATAGAAATAATGGTCACGACATCGTTCAGTAGAAACTCTGAAACTGTTTGGTAGTGTGATGTCGTGACCTGTATCATCGTTATCGCATTTGATACTTATAT
>Ga0105107_10003397_pt1 | contig 10576 bp, 7 predicted proteins | sample PPLLaktember2015_6_FD_79335 | JGI IMG/M metagenome (GOLD analysis project Ga0105107, IMG submission 79335) | Freshwater sediment microbial communities from Prairie Pothole Lake near Jamestown, North Dakota, USA - PPLs Lake P8 Core (1) Depth... | ecosystem: Environmental > Aquatic > Freshwater >... | reverse complement strand
GATCGCGAAGAAGTACCACGTCAGCGTCGACGACCTGAAGCGCGTCAACGGCATCCACCCGCGCTCCTCCAAGATGCCGCAGGTGCTGGTCGTGCCGATGAACGGCGATGCGAAGGCGTCGGCGCGCGCCCTGCCCATCATGTACGCGCCGCCGATCCCCGTGCAGAGCGCGGTGCGCGGCGTGCACAAGGTGCGCCGCGGCGACACGCTGAGCGGCATCGCGATGCGCTACCGCGTGCGCGTTTCCGACCTCAAGCGCTGGAACTCCCTCGGGCCGCACCTGCGCATCGGGCAGAAAATCTACCTGCGCGTTCACTAGGCGGCGCCAGAAGCCGCGCTGACATCAAGCCACCGCCGGCACGGCGGCGAGCAGCTCCTTCGTGTACGCGTGGCGCGGGCCGCGCAGCACCGCGTCCACCGTGCCGTGCTCGACGATCTTCCCCTCGCGCATCACCGCCACCTCGTGGGCGAGGTAATCGACGACCGCGATGTTGTGGGTGATGAAGAGGTAGGCGATGCCCAGGCGCTGCTGCAGCGAGCGCAGCAGGTTCAGGATCTGCGCCTGCACCGAGACGTCGAGCGCGCTGGTCGGCTCGTCGCACACGATGAGCTTCGGGTTCACCGCCAGGGCGCGCGCGATGGCGATGCGCTGGCGCTGCCCGCCCGAGAATTCGTGCGGGTAGCGGCCCATCGCTTCTGCCGGTAGCCCCACCTGCTCCAGTAAATCGGTGAGCGACGCCGATCTTTCCTTGTCATCCTTGCCGACTTGCAGCGCCCGCATGCCCTCGAGAAGGATTTCCGCGACGCGCAGCCGGGGATTGAGCGACGCGTAAGGGTCCTGGAACACGATCTGCATCGCGGCGCGGCGGGAGCGCATCGCCGAGCGTGACAGCCCGACGATCTCCTGGCCTTCGTAGCGCACGCTGCCCGACGTGGGCGCGATGAGCTGCAGGAGGGCCTTGCCGGTCGTCGTCTTGCCGCACCCGGACTCCCCCACGAGCGCCAGCGTGCGGCCCTCGCGCAGGGCGAAGGAGACGCCGTCCACCGCACGCACCTGCCCCACCGTCCGCCGCAAGATGCCGCGGCGGACCGGAAAGTGCACTTTCAGATCCTGCACTTCAAGAAGGACCCGTCTCTCTTCAGCCGCGACAACAGGCTGTTTCCGTGAAACATCGATCTGGCGAGGCGCCGCCGGCCCCGCTTCGCGCAGGTGGCAGCGCGCCAGGTGGCCCGGCACGGGCTCGAGAAGCCGCGGCGCCTCCACCCGGCAGCGGTCGAAGACGAAGTCGCAGCGCTCGGCGAAGCGGCAGTGCTCGAAGGTTCTCGTCAACGGGGGCACCTGGCCGCGGATCACCGCCAGCTCGCCGGCGCGGCGCTGCGGCGAGGGCAGCGCGGCAAACAGCTTCTGGGCGTACGGGTGCTGCGGCGCGCGGAAAAAGGCGTCGCGATCGGCCACCTCGACGATCTCGCCGGCGTACATCACCGCCACGCGGTGCGCCATGTTCGCGACGATGCCCAGGTCGTGCGTGATGAGCAGCAGCGCCATGCCCCGCTCGGCCTGCAGCTGCTTCAGCAGCTCGAGGATCTGCGCCTGGATCGTCACGTCGAGCGCCGTCGTCGGCTCGTCGGCCACCAGCACTTCCGGGTCGACCGCCAGCGCCCCGGCAATCATCACCCGCTGCTTCTGCCCGCCGGAGAGCTGGAACGGGTACTGGTGGTAGCGCTGCTCGGGCTCGGGAATCCCGACTGCGCGAAGCAGGTCAAGCGCCTTCTGGCGCATCCCCGCTTTCCCCACGTGCCTTTCGATGACCTCCTCGATCTGCCGGCCGACGGTCAGCACCGGGTTCAGCGCCGTGGCGGGCTCCTGGAAGATCATCGCCACGCGCCGGCCTCGCACCGCCCGCATCGCCGCCTCGGGCAGCGCCAGCAGATCGTGGCCGCCGAGGCCCACCCGGCCCGAGACGATCCGTCCCGCCTCCGGCAGCAGCCGCATGATCGAGAGCGCGGTCATCGACTTGCCGCAGCCCGACTCGCCCACCAGCGCGAAGCACTCGCCCTTGCGCAGCTCGATGTCCACCCCGTCGACCGCGCGCAGCTGCCCGCGCGGCGTGTCCAGCACCGTGCGCAGGTTCTCGACCTGGAGGATGGCGCTCATGCAGTCACCAGCCCCCCTACTCTCACCCGCGGATCGAAGCCGTCGCGCACGGCGTCGGCGAAGAGGTTCGCCGCCAGTACCAGGACGAACATGAAGAAGAAGGCCGCGGCGAGCGACCACCAGACGATCGGCTCGCGGCCCATCTCCAGGCGCGCGGCGTTGATCATGGTGCCGAAGCTGGTGGTGGCGGGATCGACGCCCACGCCGACGTAGGAGAGGACGGCCTCGGCGAGCACCAGCCCGGAGAAGTCCATGACCATGGCGATGATGACGATGTGGGCGACGTTCGGCAGGATGTGCCGGCCGAGGATGCGCGCGTTCGAGACGCCGAAGGCGTGCGCCGCCTGGATGTACTCGAGCTGGGAGAGCTTGAGCGCCTCGCCGCGCAGCAGGCGCGCGAGGCCGGTCCAGCTCGTCAGCCCGAGGATCGCGCACAGGATGAGGAGGCGGAAGTCGGCGCGCTGGGCGGCGGTGGCGAACCATTCCGGGTTGCGGTCGATCACCACCTGCATCATCAGCACCGCCGCGGCGATGAGCAGCACGCCGGGAATGCTGTTCAGGGTCGTGTAGACGTACTGGATCACGTCGTCGACCCAGCCCTTGAAGTACCCCGCGGCGATGCCGAGCGCTATGCCGAGGGGCAGCAGCACCAGCGTGGTCAGCGTGCCGATGACGAGGCTGGTGCGGATCGACTTCAGCGCCTGGAACAGCACGTCGTTGCCCACCTTGTCCGTGCCGAGCACGTGCCAGTGCTGGGAGAGGCTCAGCGCCGGGCCGGCGAGCGCCAGGGCTACCGCGAGCGCCACCCATGCCGCGCCCCAGGGCACCTGCGGGGATCGTCTTTTCATGAAACGACCGATCATCAGGAACATCGCTCCCCAGGCCACAGCCGATATCAGCAAACCGCGCAGCGCAAGCCACGCGATATCGCGCGTCGCATCCGCCTCGTCCTGAAGGTGGCTGCCGCCGTAGCGCAGGCGGGGATACTCGCGCACCGTCGTGCCGCCGGGCGCCTCGACCTGCTCCTTCGCGTAGAGCCGCGTCGCCAGGGGTGCGGAGTAGGTCTTCTCGCCCCGCTCGCGCAGGTGCCCGAGCGCAAGGTCGAGCACGGACTGCTCGGCGATCGAGGGCGGCCGCCGGAGATGCAGCGAGTCGGCGAGGCCGATGACGATGAAGATGGCGAGGACTGCGCCGGACGCGAGCGCCGCGCGCGACTGGAAGACGCGACGCCAGGGCGCAGCGAGGTGCGGCCGCCGGGCGCAGGTCCAGCCGTAGACGGCGAGCCCGAGCGCGAGCAGCCACAACAAGGCGTCGGTGTACAGGACGACCGGGACGAAGCGCATCAGTCGCTCATTTAATCGAACCTGATGCGCGGGTCGACCAGCGTGTACGAGAGGTCGGTGAGCAGCAGCCCGGCGATGTAGAGCACCGAGCCGATGAACACCATCGAGCGCACCACGGCGAAGTCCTGCGCCTGGATGGCGTCGCTCGTGTAGCTGCCCAGCCCCGGGATGCCGAAGAAGGACTCGGTGAGGAGGCTCCCCATGAAAAGCAGCGGAATCACCACCACGGCCCCGGTCAGGATGGGGATCATGGCGTTCTTCAGCACATGGCGGAACAGCACCACCGATTCCGCGAGGCCCTTGGCGCGCGCGGTGCGCACGTAGTCGCGTCCCATCTCCTCGAGGAAGATGGTGCGGTACCAGCGGCTGCCCGAGCCGATGCCGCTCACCACGCCGATCAGCACCGGCAGGATGACGAAGCGTCCCGCGTCGAGGCCGCCGTCGTAGCCCGAGATCGGCACGAGGTTCCACAGCTTCGCCGCGACGTACTGGCCGCCGATGATGTAGAAGAGGGTCGAGATCGACATCATCGCCACGCACAGCACCACGCCCCAGAAATCGAGATACGTGGCGCGGAAGAAGGCCATCATCAGGGCAAAGGTGATGTTCACCGCCAGGCCGACAAGGAACACCGGCATCGCCAGCGCCAGGCTCGGTCCCATGCGCGCGCCGATCTCCTCGCCGATGTCGCGGCGGTCCTCCGCCGGGCCGAAGTCGAAGGCGAAGAGCTTCATCGATTTCTCGAAGAAGATGGTGTCGGTCAGCCGCTTCACTCCCGCGCTCTTCTCGTTCCACAAGAGAGGCCTGTCATAGCCCCGCTCCTGCTTCCATTTCTCGATCGCCTCGGGCGTCACCCGCTTCACGCCGAGGTGCATGCGCGCCATGTCGTTGGGGGTATTGACGATGAAGAACAGCGCGAAGGTGATCAGGTTCACCCCGATCAGGATGGGAATCGCATACAGCACGCGCCTGAGGATGTAGGCGAGCATCAGGCCGGTCGTGCCGCCATGCGCTCTCGCCTCCGATAACCGAGTACCGCTGGGATCGCGCTGGCAAGGACGGCCAGAAGAATCAGCGCCACTGGCCAGATCACCGGCCTGTTCCATTCGCGGCGCGCCGCCTCGCGTCGTGGAATATCGATGCGACGATACTTGGTGGTATTCCCTGCCATGTCGTTCGGCTTGGCATTGGCAACCCAGCTGTGCCGCAGGCTGAACTCCTTTGGATGAAAGCCGAAAATCCATGGTGCGTCGTGCCGCGCCATGTCGACCATGGCGTCGATGACCCGCTGGCGCTCGGGCGAGTTCGGCATGTTCTTCATTTTCTCGAACAGCGCGTCGTATTTCGGGTTCACGTAGTTCGAGCTGTTGGCGCCGGCACCGTCGGCGCGCGCCTGCGGCCCGTGCAGCAGGAAGAGAAAGTTCTCCGCGTCCGGATAGTCCGCCGCCCAGCCCAGGCCGTAGAGCTGCTGGGTCCCCGTGCGGATCTTCTCCTGAAAGCGGTTCCAGTCCGTCTGGCGGACTTCGAGTTGAATCGACAGCTTCGCGAGCTGCTTGCGCCACCAGTCGAGGCGCGACTTGTCGCCGGGTCCGCGCGCCGTCGTGTCGAAGTAGAGCAGGAGCGGAGCGCCCGTCTTCGGGTCGCGCCCGGCCGGATACCCCGCCTCGGCAAGGAGCTTTCTCGCCTCCTCGATCGGGCGGCGCTGCTCGCGCCCGTCGCGCCAGGCATGGGTCAGCGGATTGACGCCCTCCTCGCCGGTGCGCCGACCGAAGATGCCCGGCGGTATCGGGCTGTGCGCCACCACGCCCCGGCCGTTTTCGAAGATCGACAGATACTCCTCCATGTCGACTGCGATCGAAATCGCCTGGCGCAGCTTGCGCGCACGCTCGGAGCTGCCTCCGACCACGGGATCCTTCATGTTGAAGCCGAAGTAATAGATCGTCGCCGAAACGAGCGTGCTGAGCGTGATGCCCTTCTTCACCATCTCATCGGTCGGTTCAGCCGCGCCCTCGATCGACACGCGCACCGCCTGATCGAACTGGTCGGAGCCGATGCCGGCGACGTCGTAGTACCCCTGCAGGAACTTGTTCCAGAGCGGGACGCTCTCCTTCTCGCGACTGAACACGACGCGGTCGATGAAGGGCATGGTCTTGCCCGCATCGGCGAGCAGGCCGGCCGCCACATCTTCCGGCTCGCCTTCCGAGGGATACGGCTCACCGCGAAAGTTCGGATTGCGCTCAAGCACCATGCGCGCGTTCGGATTGTTCTCGGAAAGCATGTACGGCCCGGTGCCGATGGGCCACCAATCGAGGGTGAAGTTCTTCTTGGCCATCCCCGGCTGCTCAAAGAACCTCTCCGCCTCCCAGGGAACCGGCGTGAAGAAGGGCATCGCCAGCCAGTAGACGAACTGCGGATAGCGGCCGTTCAGCTTGACGCGGTAGGTGTAGCGATCCACCCGCTCGACGCCCTCCAGCGCGTGCTCGCGCAAGTCCAGCCATTTGGCGCGGTCCTTGTCGACCTCCTTCATCCTCTTTGAGAAATCCCCCATGCCGACGATGTACTCGGACATGAGGCCGAGGATCGGGGAGTGCAGGCGCGGATGCGCGAGGCGCTTGATCTGGTAGATGTAGTCGTCGGAGACGAGCTCGCGGGTGCCAAGCGGCAACTCGTAGGGCGAATGCAGCGCCTCGACCCGCTGTGCCGGCAGATTCTGGTTCTCGGCAACGAACGCTGGATGAGGCTGGTAGCGGATGCCTGGGCGGATGCGGATCTCGTAAACGGTGAACTTGCCGCCGTCGACCTCGCGCGGCTTCGGCACTTCCACCGCCGTAAGCGGCACGAGCTCGTAGGGTCGCTTCAGGTAGTGGTACTGGAGCGGCGGCTCGAGGACCTGGCGGATGAACTGAGACTCGTCCGTGGTGTAAGACTGTACCGGGTCGAGGTGTTTGGGCCGCTCGACAAAAAAGCCGTAGAGGACGTTCTTGCCGCGCTCCGAGGCGGGATAGGGATCGTTCCAGACCTCGCCGCACCCAGAGAGAAAAAGCAGCAATATCAGAACGATGCGCACGCGGCCTCTATAATACTTGCCATGGGACTGCTCTCCGGCAAGAAGATTCTCGTCACCGGCCTGCTCTCGGACCGCTCGATCGCGTACGGCGTCGCCAAGGCGGCGCAGCGAGAGGGCGCCGAGCTCGCCTTTACCTACCAGAACGAGCGCTTCCGCGACCGCGTCACCGACATGGCGGCCGAGCTCGGGTCGAAAATCGCCATTCCCTGCGAGGTGACGAGCGATGCGGAAATAGCTTCCTTGTTCGATGAGCTGGGGAAAACCTGGGGGGCCCTGGACGGACTGGTGCACGCCATCGCCTTCGCGCCGCGCGAGGCGATCACCGGCGATTTCCTCGAGGGCATCTCCCGCGAAGCCTTTCGCCAGGCGCACGACATCTCCGTCTACAGCTTCCCGGCGCTCGCCAAAGCAGCCTTGCCTCTCTTCACAAAGAATGCTTCCTTACTGACGATGACGTACCTGGGCGCGGTGCGTGTCCTGCCCAGCTACAACACCATGGGCCTCGCCAAGGCAAGCCTCGAGGCCGCGGTGCGCTACCTCGCCGCGAACCTGGGGCCGAAGGGCATCCGCGTGAACGGCATCTCCGCGGGGCCGATCAAGACGCTCGCCGCCGCCGGCATCGGCGGCTTCGGCAAGATCCTCAAATTCGTCGAGCAGCATGCGCCGCTGCGGCGCAATGTCACCACCGAGGATGTCGGCAACGCCGCCGCGTTCCTGCTCTCGGACCTCGCCGCCGCGATCACCGGGGAAATCCTCTACGTCGACGCCGGCTTCAGCCACGTCGTCGGCGGGATCGGCGCTACTTCGTCTCCAGATTAGCCTGGCGCACCTCGATGTCGGCGCGGCTGCGCAGGCTGGCGATGTACGCCTCGTACTGCGCCGCGCCGACCATCCCGGCGATGCGCCCGGAGACCTGCGGGTCGAGCGCCTTCGGGTCCACCTCCACCACCTTCGAGATGCGCAGCAGCAGGTAGCCGGCGTTCGGGATCGGCACACCGACATAGGCCGGCAGCTTGGACACGTCCGCCGAAACCACCCGGCGCAGCACGTCCGCAGGTAGCCCCTGCGCCTCGCGGCGCGACACCGCCTTCGCCGGGCCCCAGGTCACGCCGGCGTCCTCGCCCTTCTTCAGCCGCTCGAGCTTCGCGACGCCGTCTTTGTAGGCGAGCTCGGACGCCTTGCGCCCGCGCAGCAGCTCGACGATCTCGTCCTTCACTTCCCTGAACTCGCGCTGCTTTGCGGGCTGGTGCTCGACCGCGCGCGCCGCCACCAGCGTATTGGGCGCGACCTCGATGGCGTCGGTGTTGCGCCTGTTCTTCAGGGAATCCTCGGAGAAAAGCGCGGCCAGCAGCTTCGGGTTGTCGAGCGCGCCGAGCTCCTGCGCCGCCGAGCGGCTGATCCAGCCGGTGGTCTGGATCTGCAGCTTGTAGCGCTCCGCGGCCGGCTTCAGGCTCTCCGACTGCTCGTAGACCAGGTTGTTGAACGCCTCGGCCGCCTCGAGGAACTTCCTCCCGCCCTTCTGGCGCGCCAGCTGGTCGGCGAGCTCCTGCCTCACCTCGGCGAGCGGCTTCGCCTTGCCCGGCCGCACGCCGGTGACGCGCACCACGTGGAAGCCGAACTCGCTCTGCACCAGGCCGGTCTCGTTCTGGCCGAGCTTGAACACCGCGTCCTCGAAGGGCTTCACCATCATGCCGCGGGTGAACCAGTCGAGCTCCCCGCCCTTCTCCGCCGAGCCCGGGTCCTGCGAATGCTTCTTCGCCAGTTCCGCGAAGCGCGCCGGGTTCTTCTTCACCTCGGCGAGCAGCTTTTCCGCCTCTTCCTTCGTCTTCACCAGGATGTGGCTGGCGCGGCGCTGCTCCTCGACGCGGTACTCCGAGGCGCGCGCCTCGTAGGCGGCCTTGATCTCGTCCTCGCTCACCGGCTCGCCGCGGCCGAGGTTCTCCGCCGAAAGCACCAGGTACTCGGCGCGCACGCGCTCGGGCGTGCGGTAGTCGGCGAGGTTCGCGTCGTAATAGGCCTTCGCTTCCGGCTCGTCGACCTTCGCCTGCGGCAGGAACTGCTGCACCGGGATGCGCGCCTCGGAGACCTCGCGCTGCTGCGCCTCGATCGCGGCCAGGCGCTGCACCACCGAGCGCGGGGCGATGGCGGTGTCGGAGATCGAGCCCACCAGGCGCGCAAGCGGCAGCTGCGAGCGCAGCTGGGCGACGTTGGCCTGGTCGGTCAGGCCGCGGCTGGCGAGGTACCCCGAGTAGAGCGCCGGCGAGAACTGGCCGTTCTCCTGGAATTCCGGCGCCTTGGTGATGGCGTCGATCACCGCCTCGCGGCTCATGATCAGGTGCTGCCTCGCCGCCTGGCTCGCCACCAGGCGCTGCGAGATCAGCGATTCGAGCAGCGCGCTGCGCGACTCGGGGCTGTCGAGCGCCTGCGGGTCGACCGCGCCGCCGAGCAGGCGGCGCAGCTGCTCCTGCTGCTGCTGCAGCTGCTGGGCGAACTCGCGCTGCGAGATCTCGAAGCCGTTGACCGTGGCGACGGTGTCGCGCCCGGCGCGCATGCTGGTATACGACTCGACGCCCCAGGTGACGAAGGTGATGGCGATCAGGCCCAGGATCACCTGGCCGATGCGCTTGTGCTTCTGGAAGAAGTCGAACATTCGGAGCCAGCGGTGTTGTTTCGAGGCAGGATTCTAGCGCGGAACTGGCGCTCGGTTCCTCCGTCCAGGTGTCACTTCATGCTCCAGAACGCGGCTTCGCTGGCGTTCGTCGTGACGAACGCATTCTTCGTCGCCGCGGAGTTCCCGATCGTCAAGCACGCTCAGATCCAGATCACGAAACAGGCGCAGAGGCGGCGAGGGTTTAATATCGCTGACGTGGTTGCCGTCCTAGACCGCTCCTCGGGGTACCTGCCTGCCGCAGCAGCGCGGCTCGAATTCGCTCGGGCGAACGACCGGCGGAGCGGCGATGGCTGAGCCTGCCAGCCCGGCGGCTTCCCCTGACGCCCTCATCCCGGTCGTCGGCATCGGCGCCTCGGCCGGCGGGCTCGAGCCCATCGGCGAGCTGCTGGAAGCGCTCCCGGACCGGACGGGCATGGCCTTTCTGATCGTGCAGCACCTCGATCCGGCGCGAGCGAGCATGCTCGCAGAAATCCTCGGCAAGAAGACTTCGATGCCCGTGGTCGAGGTCGAGGCGGGCATGTCCATCGCGCCCGATCATGTCTACATCATCCCTCCGAACACTCTGCTCTCGCTCGACGGGGACGCGCTGCATCTCCAGCCCCGGGCCGAGGGCCGGCAGCCGTCGATGCCGGTCGATTTCCTGTTCCAATCGCTCGCAGCCGAGCGCGGCCACAACGCCGTCGGAATCGTGCTTTCGGGCACCGGCTCGGACGGCTCGCGGGGCCTGCAGGCGATCAAGGCGGCGGGCGGCGTCACGCTCGCGCAGGAGGAGGCTTCGGCGAGCTTCCCGGGGATGCCGAAGAGCGCCATCGACGCCGGGTGCGTGGATTTCATCCAGACGCCGCGCGAGATGGGGGAAACGCTCGCCCGCATCGGCCGGCATCCTTATCTGCAGGTCGCGGGGGCAAAGGCCGGCGAGCCATCCGTGGCGCCCGCGCCCGCTGCGCTGGCGGAAAAGGCCGCTATCGCGCGGATGTTCCGGTTGCTGCGTGCGTCGAGCGGGGTGGATTTCACCCACTACAAGCGAGCCACCATCGACCGGCGCCTGGCGCGCCGCCTGGCGATGCACCGCCTCGACGACCTGGCGTCGTACGCGGACCTGCTGCAGAACGACCTCGCCGAGCAGCAGGCGCTGTCGGAGGACCTGCTGATCGTGGTGACCAGCTTCTTCCGCGACCCCGGCGGCCTCGAGGCGCTCTCGCGACTGGCGTTTCCGGCGCTGATGGGAGAGCGCTCGCCGAAAGATCCGCTGCGCATCTGGGTGCCCGGCTGCGCGAGCGGCGAGGAGGTCTACTCGATCGCGATCAGCCTGCGCGAGTTTCTCGGCGAGCGCAGCACCG
>Ga0105107_10003395_pt1 | contig 10577 bp, 7 predicted proteins | sample PPLLaktember2015_6_FD_79335 | JGI IMG/M metagenome (GOLD analysis project Ga0105107, IMG submission 79335) | Freshwater sediment microbial communities from Prairie Pothole Lake near Jamestown, North Dakota, USA - PPLs Lake P8 Core (1) Depth... | ecosystem: Environmental > Aquatic > Freshwater >... | reverse complement strand
TGGAAATGGCTGCCTTTCTACCCTGGGCCATTGAATCGATCATCGTTCCTGGACCGGTGACCAAATCCCCTCCAGCGAAGACTCCTTTCAACGCTGTTTCGAGAGTGATCGGATCGGCCTGCACGGTTCCCCTGCGGGTTCTCTTCAATCCCTTGAATAAACGGGTCATCGATTCGGCTCCAGCCATGCCGACTGCCAGATAGATGGCATCAAAAGATTGAAGAAGCGTCTCTGAAGATATATCCTTTCCCACCTCGGTCTTGAGCCGGACCTCGATTCCCATCTTCTCGATGACGGCAAGATCTTTTTCGATGACCTGCCTGGGCAGCCGGTAAGAGGGAAAACCGTGGGTGAGGAGTCCGCCCATTTCACTCAGCGATTCAAAGAGAGTAACGCGATAACCCTTTTGCCTCAGGTCATAGGCTGCCGTCAGCCCGGATGGTCCTGAGCCAACAATGGCTACATGTAGGGAACGCAGATCTGCGTTCCCTACCGTGAATTCAACCTCAGGCTCTTCGACCTGGTCGACGAGAAACCTTTTGAGATCGCAGATGGAAATAGGGCGATCCTCTTCAATCCTCTTGCATTCCCTCTCGCATGGATGGGCGCAGGCATAGGCGAGGATACCTGGAAAGGGAAGGGTCTGCCTCACGAGGGCAAGAGCTTCTTTAAACTTACCCTGAGAGATGAGGGCCACATAGCCCTGAGCATTGCAATGCAGAGGACAGGTGGCTGTACAGGGAGGCGTGCCCCGGCGATCGATGGTATATTTAAGGGGGACGGCCTGGGGAAAGGGGATATAGATGGCCTTTCTCTTCCCGAGTCCCATATCGAATTCGCTTGGAAGCGTTACTGGGCATTGAGCCACGCAGTCTGCGCAGGCTGTGCATTTGCTTGTATCGACATATCGCGGTTTTTTTCTGACGATGACTTTGAAATGACCGGCCTCACCTTCGATGGCGATCACTTCAGAATAGGTGAGGAGGTTGATGTTGGGATGGTTGGCTGTGTCCACCATCTTGGGTGTGATGATGCAAGCAGAGCAATCGAGGGTGGGAAAGGTCTTGTCGAGTTGGGCCATATGGCCGCCGATGGATGGGTCCTTCTCCACCAGATGGACTTTGAATCCTTTATCGGCAATGTCGAGGGCAGCCTGCATCCCTGCAATGCCAGCGCCAATGACTAATGCTTCGGGAATCACTTCTCGTCTCTCTTCGTGTTCCATTAGTTCAGCTCAAGATTCTAAAGAGTCCGGCTTAGAAAAATCCGAAATTCGAATATCGAAATTCGAAACAAATCCAAATAACCAAAATTCAAATGACCAAAACTGTTTTGGACATTTGGAAATTCAGATTTTGAGATTGTTTCGTGCTTCGGATTTCGGATTTCGAATTTATTCATCACTTTAGTTTTCCTATGAGTGCCGAGGCGATGGTATTTTTCTGGATCTCCTTTGTACCTTCATAGATTTCTGTGATCTTTGCATCCCGGTAAAAGCGCTCAACCTCGTATTCCGTGATGTAACCATATCCTCCCAGTAGCTGGATGGCCTCGTCAGCGACTTCTACGGCCGTCCTTGCTGCAAACATCTTGGCCATGGAGGTGAGCTTTGGGTCAATTCGCTTCTGGTCATAGTTCCAGGCAGCCTTGTAAGTCAGAAGCCTGGCCGTTTCAACCTTGGTCGCCATATCCGCCAGTTTGTGCTGGGTGATCTGGAAGTCGACCAACTTCCTTCCGAATTGCTCGCGCTGTTTCGTATAATCCAGAGCCCGATCAAAGGCCCCCTGAGCAATTCCAAGGGCCTGGGCAGCAATTTCAATCCTGCTCTCGTCGAAGAATTCGACGACTTGATAGAATCCCTTACCTTCCTTGCCGAGAAGGTAAGTCACCGGTACTCTCACATCGCTGAAGGAGAGCTCAGCGGTAGAGGTCATCCGGATGCCCATCTTGGGCATGATCTCTGAGGCATCCAAACCCTTCGTTCCCTTATCAACAAGGATGGTACACTGACCGCGGTAGGAAGGCTTTGCGTTGGGATCGGTCTGACAGAGGACGACGAAGAAGTCTGCAAGGGATCCATTGGTAATGAATGTTTTGGTCCCGTTGATCACAAAGGAGTTTCCTTGCTTCAAGGCCGTGGTGGACATGAATGTAATATCACTTCCGTGATCGGGCTCCGTATAAGCGCCGGCGGAGATAAATTCTCCTTTGGCTACAGGGATGAGGTACTTTTTCTTCTGCTCAGGTGTTCCAAAACGGAGAACTACTTCTGAAGAGAAATCGGCAAGGCTCAAGGCAACCCCCACTCCGGAGTCTTTTCGGCAGAATTCTTCTACGATCAGGATGTTTTCAAAAACCCCGTAACCTTGCCCCCCATATTCTTCAGGAAAGTGAATTCCGACAAACCCCAGTTTGCATGCCTTCTTCCATATTTCTTTCGGGAAGGTATGGTTCTGCTCCCACTCTAAAATTTTATCCTTATCGTACTCCCCCTGGATAAACTCCCTAGCGGCCTTCTGGATATCCTTCTGCTCCTGCGCCAGTTCAAAATCCATGACTCACTCCTGTCTCGCAAAGCGAAAAGTTCGGAGAAATTTAGTTCGGAGTTCGGAGCAAATCTTTCTTAGGAGAACAAATAGGGATTAAGTCTTGACTCCGAACTCTGAACTCCGAACTCTAAACTTTATTTTTTGAGCTGCTTAATCTTATCTTTGATGACAGGCACAATTTTAAAGAGATCTCCCACAATGCCATACTGGGCAACACTGAAAATCGGAGCCTTTGGGTCCTTATTGATGGCGATGATGGTTCCTGCTCCTTTCATCCCTGCAATATGCTGAAAAGCGCCACTGATGCCAACAGCGATATAGACCTTTGGCTTCACTGTCTTTCCAGAAGTTCCTACCTGGCAGCCTTTCGGAAGCCACTTTTTGTCCACAACAGGCCGTGAACAGGCAAGCGGTGCTCCAAGCGCGTCGGCTAGTTCCTTGACAATTGGGATATTCGCTATTTCCTTAATCCCTCTTCCCACGGAGACGAGGATATCGGCCTGAGTGATATCCACTTCGCCTGCGGCTGCCTCTACAAACTCGACAAAACGTCTGGCCAGCCCTTCATCGGTCAACGGTGATGGGATGGAAACAATTTCCCCGGCAAGGGGTTCTTTTTCCACCACGGGAAAAGCTCCCGGCCGGACCGTGACCATGAAGGGCCCCTTCTTTGTGAAGGAGACTTCTGCATTGACCTTTCCGCCATAAAGCTGACGAATGAGCGAAAGACTCTCATCCTTCGCCTCGATTCCGATACAGTCAGTCGCCAGGGGCATCTTTAAAGAAGCAGCCAGACGGGGGGCGTAGTCCATTCCCATGGCGGTATGTCCGATCAGGGTGAGAAAAGGTTTCCTCTCTGTGATCAGCTGGATGAGGACTTTCTTGTAAGTCTCTGGATTGAAGGCCTCAAGGCGCGGGTCTTCTATGAGAAGAACCCTCTTGACCTTTGGCTTCAGAGCTTCGGCTAATGGATTCATCCCCTTCCCAAGGAGGGCGACCCCGAGTTCAGCGCTCGTGCTTTCTGCCAACTGTCTTCCTTTGGAGAGCATTTCCCACGTCACATCTCTTAATTCACCTCTTCGATGTTCTGCGACAACGATGATCTCTTTCATTAGGCCAGCCCTCCTTTGTCTTTCAGAATATCAAAAACCTTGGTGGCGACGTCTTCCGGTTTCCCCTCCAACATCTCTGCCCCTTCTCCAACAGGTGGAAGAAATAGCTTTTCAAGGCGGATATCTGAACCGGCAAGACCCACTTCCTCGGGCTTGAGATTGAGATCCGATGTCTTGAGAACTTTGATCTCCTTTTTGGCTACCTTCCGAATGCCCATGATCGAGACATAACGGGGTTCGTTAATTCCGGTCTGGATGGTGAGAACAGCAGGGAGGTCGATCTCAACCACTTCTTCCAAGCCCCCTTCCAGTTCCCGGTGGGCTTTAACCTTCTTGTCCTGGACTTCGATCCGATTGACCAAGGCAGCATGAGGAATTCCCAGAAATTCAGCCAGGGTTACTCCCACTTGTCCATATCCATCGTCTTCCGCCTGCGTCCCCGTGAAAATCAGGTCATAGGGCATTTTACGGATGGCTTCTGCCAAAACCTTTGCCGTGGCAAAACCATCTGATCCTTCGAAGGCAGGGTCCGTCAATCGGAGTGCATCATCGGCACCCATGGCCAGACATTTTCGTATGGATTCATTGGTGTCTTCTCCTCCCATGGAGAGGACGGTCACGCTTCCACCCAGCTTCTCCTTCAAGAGAATGGCCTCTTCAATCGCATAACTGTCCCATTCATTGAGGTCGAAGACCAGGCCACTCTTGTCAATTCCCTTGCCTGTTTTGTCGATGAAGATATCCGCATCGGTTGTCTCCGGGACCCTTTTGATACAGACGATGATGTTCATTCAGTTTCCTCCTTTCCCAAAATCCCCCCTCTCCCCCCTTTGCTAAAGGGGGGGTGGAGGCGATTGAATTGGGTAGGGGAGGCTTTAGCCTCCCGATGAGTTGTTCGTGGGCGACTGAAGTCGCCCCTACCCATTGTTTTATGAACCCTTAATCCTTTCAACTTTCACTAATTCAATCCCTTCTGCGATGATCGGGCAAGGGTAGGGAGCAGTGATTACCCCTGGAGTAAGCCTTGATGTAAGTTGTACCTTCATTCCCATGGTTTTTCGATTTTGAGTGGTGATTTGAATGAATTCACCCTCTTCAATACTGAGCGCTTGAGCATCGTCCGGATGCATCTCCAGATAGGGTTTTTCAGAAACTTTATTTAAAGCCTCACTCTTCGAACTGAGAAGACCAGACTGAAAGAGAGAAGGCCTTTGAATCAGCTGGAAGGGGTAACCCTCAGGTTGAGGTTGAGATCTTTTTTCTTCCAAAGGGACCAGTTTTGCCTTCCCAATGGGGAAACCGTTTGAATAGAGATAGGTTGTTCCCTTTGGCCACTGCTCTCCATCACGAACCCCTTGGTAACGGGGAAGAAGACTGCCGATTTCTTCGAAAATGGCTTTCGGCGTGTCGCCGGCAATAGGAGATTCCAGAAGCGATAGCAGTTGAAGGAAGATTTCGAAATCAGGTTTCGATTGTGCGAGAGGGGGCCGGAGAGGAATCAATTTTTGGATTCTGCGTTCGAGGTTCGTGAAGGTCCCTCCTTTTTCAACGAAAGAAGAGGCAGGGAGGACCACATGGGCCATCTTTGCCGTTTCAGTCATGAAGAGGTCCTGCACAACGAGCAGCCGTAATTTCTCTAGGGCTTGACTTCCAAAAGTGAGGGAGGGGACAAGAGGATTCCTTCCAACCAGATAGAGTGCCTTTAATTTTCCTTCCTCTGCCTCCTTCAAGAAATCTCTTCTACCGTCCAGGTCTTCTTTAAAGAGAGTCCCTATATCAATGGCCCCCTGGGAGTTACATTTTTCGTGAAGAAGAAGGAGGCCTGAAGATTCTTTCCCGATATGCCCTGTGATCAAACAGAGGTTCGATGAGGCCATGACGATTTCATTTTGGTCAAGGGGTACCCATGGCCCTGATCCAATCAAAATCATGGCTTTCTTAGCCTGGGCAAAGATTCTTGCAGCCTTTTCAGCCTCTTCTTTATTGGCTTCTAAAGTCGAGAGAAGAGCGATCCTTTCTTTCAGTTCCCTTATTCCATCTGTCCTCTCCTCAACAAACCTTTTATCTTCAAGGCCCTCTCTGAGTATGGTTTGGATCATGGCATTGATCAGAGAGACAACCCTCCCGGGTTTTTCGAGGAGTACGATACTGGGAGGGAGAAGAGGAGACAGTTGAGTGGACCCGGTAAGACGGATGTCGTAACTTCCCAACACAATCAATTGAGCTCTATTCCGTCGAACGGCAAGATGGATTTCATTCTTAATGATTGGGTGAGTTTGAGCAGGGTCCGTACCAATGACCAGAATGCAGTCTGCCTTTCGAATCTCCTGGATGGAGTTGGTCGAGGCGGGCCAGCCCAAGGTCTTTGTCAGACCCTCTGCGGCTTTCTTTCCGGGATCATCCAGATCAATCCGATTCGTTCCAATGGATTCTCGAAACAATTTTTGGAAGAGATAGATCTCCTCATTGGTCAGCCGGCTGGAGGCCATGGCGCCAATGGACTCCGGACCATTCTGTTCTTTGATCGTTTCGAGTCCTGTGATGATAAACCGGAGGGCTTCGTCCCAGGAAACCTCTTTGAGGCATCCATTCATCCTTAACAAGGGAGACTTGATCCTTTCCGGATGATCGATGACATCCCAACCAAAGCGGCCCTTCACACAGAGATTCCCGTCGTTCGGACCCTTCTCAGGATCGGAGAAGGCTCGCTTGATCTCTCCATCCTTTGAGCCTATCGTGAGAAGGCATCCACAGGCGCAGTAGGGACAGGGTGTGGTGGTCTCTTTCCATTCCCAGGCCTTTACGGAGTAGTCGAACCGGGTACTGTTGATCGCTCCTACCGGGCAAGTATCCATGCACTGGCCGCAGAATTCACAGAGGATGGGCCGGTGAAAATCTGTATCAATCACCGATTTCATTCCTCTGTGTGTAAACGAAAGCTCTCCGACGCCCTGGACTTCATCACAGATCCGAACACAACGGCCGCAAAGAATACATTTGTTGGGATCCCTCTGGAGAAGAGGGGAGGTATCATCCACAGGGAAAGAAATCCGGTTCCAGGGATAGATCGTCTCCTCCACTCCATATTCATAGACCAGGGTCTGGAGATTGCACTCTCCTTCCTTTTCACAGCGGGGGCAGATCATGGGGTGATTGAGAAGAATCAGTTGCAGCTGGTGCCTTCTCGATTCGAGGACCTCAGGGGAGCGGGTGAGGATCTCCATCCCTTCTTTCGCAGGGGTGAAACAGGAGGGAAGGAGTTCGGGCTTTCCTTTCTGCTGGACGACGCAAAGACGGCAGGCCCCAAAGGGAATGAGCCTCCGATCATGACAGAGGGTAGGGATTCGAATCCCGGCGGCCTGAGCGGCTTCGAGAATCGTCCTCCCTTTGTCAACCGCCACCTCCACCTGATCGATTGTTAGTTTGATGGTTTGAACCTTTCTCCCTGCCATATGATTCCAACGAATCTTGTCAAATCCGAAATCCGAATATCGAAATCCGAAACAAATTCGAAATTCAAATTTTCAAATGTTAAAAACTAGAGCGTTTCGAATTTTGAATTTCGGTGATTTGAAATTGTTTCGAGATTCGTGCTTCGAATTTAGGATTTCCATCTTTACTCGATGGCCCAAAAATTACAGGCCTGGATGCATGAACGACAGCGAATGCACTTCTCAGGATCGATCGCTGCCGGTGTCTTTTTCTCCCAGGTGATGGCTTCCACTGGACAGGCCTTCTTGCAGAGGCCACACATCTTGCACTTTTCCGGATTGACCCTGAATTGAATGAGATCCACACAGACCAGAGCCGGACATCGTTTCTCCTGGATGTGGACTTCATACTCCTTACGAAAATAACGAAGGGTAGAAAGAACGGGATTAGGAGCGGTCTTCCCAAGACCACAATGAGAACTCTCTTTGATATGATGGCCCAGTCGCTCCAGGCACCCCATATCTTCCATCTCTCCATGACCTGCGACGATTCGGTTTAGGATATTGAGCATCACCTTCATTCCAATACGGCAGGGAACACATTTGCCACAGGATTCATCCACCGAAAAATCAGTGAAGAACCGGGCGGTATCCACCATGCAGGTCGAATCGTTCATAACGACCAGACCGCCAGACCCCATCATGGCCCCTGCCTCATCGAGGGAATCGAAATCAACCTCTATATCTAAAAGGGAGGTTGGAAGACAGGCTCCAGAAGGACCCCCGATCTGGACGGCCCTGAACTCCCTCTTTGCAGGGATTCCACCTCCGATGTCGTAAACAATCGTTCGGAGTGTCGTTCCCATGGGAACCTCAATAAGGCCCACATTATTGACCGTCCCCGTGAGGGCAAAGACTTTTGTCCCTTTCGATCCCTCGGTCCCCAGAGAGGCGAACCATTGTCCGCCCTTTAAGAGGATAGGAGGCACATTCGCAAGGGTTTCTACATTATTGAGAACGGTCGGCTGGCCCCATAATCCAGCCTCGGTCGAACGGGGGGGTTTGATCCTCGGCATACCTCGTTTTCCTTCAAGAGAATACATCAGAGCGGTTGATTCTCCACACACAAAGGCCCCGGCTCCGGGATAGATACTGATATCAAAATCGAAACCAGATCCGAGGATTTCTTTTCCCAGAAGCCCATAATTTCTCGCCTGTTCGATGGCAAGGTTGAGTCGATGGATCGCAAGAGGGTACTCTGCCCTGACATAGATGTGCCCTTGGTGGGCATCCAGGGCATAGCCGCAGATGGTCATCCCCTCCAACACCGAGTGAGGGTCGGCCTCCAGGACAGAACGATCCATAAAGGCACCCGGGTCTCCCTCATCGCCATTACAGATGACATATTTTGGGAAGGTATTGTAACGACGGCCTTCCTCCCATTTCAATCCGGTCGGAAATCCGGCCCCTCCTCGGCCCCGCAGTCCGGAAATCTTTACCTCTTGAATCACCTCTTCCGGGGTCATCGAAGAGAGGACTTTCGAGAGAGCGGCATATCCGTCTCTCGAGATATATTCGTCGATGTTTTCCGCATCGATCAGACCTCGATTCCTCAAAGCCCTCAGCACCTGATGCTGAAAGAAAGGGATATCCTTCAGGAGAGGGACCTTTTCTTTAATCACTGGTCCGGAGTAGAGAAACTTTTCCACAGGCCGCCCTTTCAGGAAATGCTCTTCCACAAGAAACGGAATATCTTCCGGGGTTAATTTCTTGTAGAAAATGCCTTCGGGGTAGACCACCATGATGGGGCCTTCGGCACAGAAGCCATTGCATCCTGTGATGACGACCTTCACCTCATCCGAGAGGCCCCGATGGTTCAATTCTGACTCGAGGCGCTCCTTCACATCCAAAGAGCCACAGGAGACACATCCTGTTCCAGCGCATACCATGAGATGGGTTCGATAGGTTTTCATTATTTTTACTTAAAATCCCTCCCACCCTCCCTTGCCTGCCCACGGCAGGAAAAAGACGGCCAAAGGGAGGAGAGATTATCCCCCTTTGGCAAAGGGGGATAAAGGGGGATTTTTAGGTTTTGAGGGTAATAAAACCCTTAAGGTTGATCAATAGGTTGTCTCACTTCCCCTTGCCAGGGCGTAGGCCTCGACCACCTCTCCGTTTAATACGTGGTGAATAAAAATCTCCTTCATTTTTTCTTCATTGAGGTCACAATATTTGACAGGAGGTTGTCCGAGGATTTCTACGGTGGCCATGGGTTCCCGGCTGCAGAGTCCCGCACATCCAGAGGTCGTTACCATCACACCGTTAATTTTTTTCTCTTCAATCTCTTTCAGGACAACGGACATCAATTTCCGAGCGCCCGCTGCGATCCCGCAGGTGCCCATGTGAATATTGACCTTTGCGCGGAATCCTCCCTCCCTTAACACCGTGGTAAATCGAACTTCCTCTTTGATCCGTTTCAAATCTTCGATCGTTAGTTTAGGCATTACGATTGATCTCCTAAGGATAAGACTTCACGATTTCAATGGCCTTACCCGGAGTGATGATGCCGTAGGTATCCTGTCCCACGACCATGACCGGGGCTAAACCACAGGCCCCAAGGCACCGCACAGCCTCCAGAGAAAATTTCCGGTCCCGCGTGATCCCTCCCACTTCCACCTGGAGTTCTCTCTGAAGATAATCTAAAATTAGTTTTGAGCCCTTCACATAACAGGCCGTTCCCAGACAGACACGGATAATGTATTTCCCCCTCGGAATCGTGGTAAAGAAGGCATAAAAAGAGACCACTCCATAAACCTGAGAGGAGGGAAGGTGTAGTCCCTGGGCAATTCGATGCTGTACCTTCTTAGGAAGGTAACCACAGATATCCTGAACCTCTTTCAGGACGGGGATGAGGGCGCCATGCCTCCCTTGATATTTGCCGATCACCTGATCGATCCTTTCCCATTCTTCTCGGGAGATCTCTTCTGCCCACCTCATCCCTGAACCCCGATCTGGGCCAAGCCTTCCCTGAGATGTTTTCTCAGCCACTGAATCACTTCCGGATGGGTTAAGGACTGATTTTTAAACCGCTCTTTCAGCATCTGACTGTTTAACACATAGGACTTTCCATCTTTCTGATGGATATAGGAAATCTGCAATTCAGGATTTCCAAGAAGAAGGGTCGTCATCGTTTCGATCACATCTCCTAAAGGTTTTCGGTCGATATGTTGGTATTGGAAAGTGGCCACTACTTTCGTTCCCCTTTCCAACTCCGATTCAATTCGAAGCTTCCCTCCTGCCTCTTGGGCGGCCTGAGCCATGAGGGAGAGGCCTAAGCCGACCCTCCTCGAAGAACGGGTGGTAAAGAAAGGATCAGTGGCTTTTTGGCTCACCTCCTGATCCATGCCTATCCCATCATCCTTGATTTCGATCACCAACCGATCCTCTTTGGGTTCTTCCTGGATTGAGATCTCAATCTTATTAGC
>Ga0105107_10003394_pt1 | contig 10577 bp, 6 predicted proteins | sample PPLLaktember2015_6_FD_79335 | JGI IMG/M metagenome (GOLD analysis project Ga0105107, IMG submission 79335) | Freshwater sediment microbial communities from Prairie Pothole Lake near Jamestown, North Dakota, USA - PPLs Lake P8 Core (1) Depth... | ecosystem: Environmental > Aquatic > Freshwater >... | reverse complement strand
GTTATTTTATCGGATTGTGATTCTGCCTTATTGATTAAGAAAATATCAGAATGAGCAATTGAGCAGACATAACCCGTAGAAACATGGTAAGAGGATATACTGAGGCATAACTTACAGTTGGGTTATCATTGGTTGCTGTAACAGTTGCATAGGAAAGAGCAGGGGGGTCGGTAGTGCTTCCGGCTAAAAGCCCCATCAATGTAAAATAGTTTAAGTGAAAGAAATAGCGTCCTATAATTCCTGCAACGATGAGCGGCACAACCGTAATTATAACACCATAACCAATCCAGTTCAATCCATCCTTGTTGACAATAGTCTCTACAAAATCTTTTCCGGCATCAAGCCCGACACAGGCAAGGAACAGACAAATTCCTATCTCACGAACCATAAGATTAGCACTCATTGTAGTATAAGTTACCAGTTTGGATTTAGTACCAAAGTAACTCATCAGAATAGCCACTATAAGGGGACCACCCGCTAAACCTAATTTCACAGGCTGAGGCATTCCAGGAATAGAAAAAGGAATGCTACCCAAAAGAACTCCAAAAAAAATACCAATAAATATTGGTATCAGGTTTGGTTCATTTAAACGCTTCAACTCATTTCCCAGAACTTTTTCAGCTCCGGCAATAGATTGCTTAGTTCCAACAACAGTAACTCTATCACCAACTATTAATTTTAGATCAGGACGGGCAACGAGATCTATTCCTGACCGGTTAACGCGAGTAACGTTTACACCAAACCTGTGTCTCAGGTTAATCTGATATAATGCTTTACCATTTATTTCGGGCTGAGTAATCAGTATTCTTCTTGACATAAGTTCGGATTCGTGTTTACTCCAGTCATCTATAGACATATCAATCCGCTTACCGATAAAAATAGCAATGGCTTCAATGTTTTGTGGTGTAGTTACAACTACTACCTTGTCCCCCTCATTTAATATTGTTTCAGAAGAAACTATTTCAGTTTTACCGGCAGTATTCATAACTCGTGAAATAACAAATTCCCGGTCAATAATGTTCATAAGTGATTGAACGCTTTTCCCGAAGATTGCCGGATTTCTTATTTCCATTGAAAGAACACTTGCCTGATCCTTTTTATTAATATTGTCAGCTTCGAGTTGTTCATTTTCTTTTTTAAAGTTTATCCGGAAGATATAACGGATGATTGCTATGGAAAAAATAATTCCAAAAACGCCAAGAGGATATACAACTGCATAGCCAAGAGCAATAGTCGGATCTCCGGTTCCACCATGCATACTGGTATAGGTCTCCTGCGCTGCGCCTAATCCGGGAGTATTGGTTACTGCTCCTGAAAGAATACCGACCATTGTGGAGATAGGTAAATTAGAAATATAATATATAATCAAAGTGGTAATTACGCCAAGCATTACAATTCCAACAGCCAGCAGATTAAGAAGGATCCCCCCTTTTTTTAAGGAAGAAAAAAAACCAGGACCCACCTGCAAACCTATTGCATAAATAAAAAGAATTAGTCCGAATTCTTTTATAAAATTTAAAGTAGAATCATCGCCCTGAAAACCAAAATGGGAAACTGCAATGCCGCTAAACAGCACCATTGCTATTCCTAAGGAAATACCTCCAATTTTAATTTTCGAGAGTGCAATACCAACTGCTATTACAAAAGCAAGTAGCAGAACCGTATGAGCGATCCCGTTGCCCCATAATAGTTCAGTTATCCAGTTCATATTTTTTGCAGAAAAATATACTATTAAAATACATGATTCCACTACAAATAACGATTACAGTATCGCAAGATGGAGACAAATTCTCACACATATAATTATAAAAGGATAGAAAAAGGCAGAATTAAAGTTGAAGGCCTTATTCAGAAACTAACTTGATTGAAACTTCAATCTGTATATCCTTTCACCCTCAGAATTAAAGGTGGAAATTAGATATCATTATTAACTGTTTTGCAATCATAAAATTCTTTTCTTACTTCTTAAAATTATCTTTTCAATATTGAGAAAAGATTCATATCACATAACTATTGATTTTGTGTACTTCCTATAGTAATTCTCTGCATATTTAATAATTGTTAATCATTATTTATTTGAATCCATTAATTTATTAATGGCACGTTTTATGGCTAATCTCAATCCCAGAGTCATATTCCTAAACTAAAGTGAGAGAAATGGTAAAAGAAAAAGAACTTAAGAACCTTGAAGAAGTAACAATAAGGTTTGCTGGTGATTCAGGGGATGGAATGCAATTAACGGGAAGCCAGTTTAGCGATACAACTGCTTTTGCCGGAAACGATCTCAGTACTCTTCCGGATTATCCTGCCGAAATAAGAGCACCTTCAGGAACTGTATACGGTGTTTCAGGATTTCAACTTCATTTTGGGAGTAAAGATGTACATACGCCCGGTGACAGGCCTGATGTTTTAGTTGCCATGAACCCGGCTGCAATAAAAAAGAATTTTGGCGAGTTAAAACCGGGTGCAATTATAATTGTAAATTCCGATTCATTTGATAAAAAGAATCTTGAGCTTGCAGGATATAAAACTAACCCGCTTGAAGACGGCAGTCTTGAAGGATTCCAGGTTTTTTCAGTTCCGGTTACTACCCTGACATTCTCCGCACTTGAAGAAACAACTTTGGGCAACAAGGAAAAATCACGGTGTAAAAATTTCTTTGCGCTTGGTTTAATGTACTGGCTTTACAGCAAACCTATTGAACAAACACTTGATTGGATAAAAGCAAAATTTAAAACCAAACCTGAATTTATTGATGCAAATGAAAAAGCATTAAAAGCAGGTTACAATTTTGGTGAAATGACTGAAGCCTTTACGACAAGATATAATGTTGAAGCAGCAACTTTAACCCCGGGTGTTTACAGAAGCATTTCAGGGAATGAAGCAACTTCGCTTGGGCTTCTTGCAGCATCAGTTAAAAGTAAATTACCACTCTTTCTTGGCTCATATCCAATTACTCCGGCTTCTGAAATTTTACAGTACTTAAGTTATCATAAAAATTTTGGGGTAAAAACTTTCCAGGCTGAAGATGAAATTGCAGGAATAACTTCTGCAATAGGTGCAGCGTTTGCAGGTTACCTTGCAATTACAACTACAAGCGGTCCGGGTCTTTCTCTTAAAACTGAAGGAATTGGTCTTGCTGTTATAACTGAACTTCCCCTTGTAATAATTAATGTTCAGAGAGGCGGACCTAGTACAGGACTTCCCACTAAAACTGAGCAGGCAGATTTGCTTCAGGCTATGTATGGAAGAAATGGTGAAGCTCCTGTTGCTGTTCTTGCAGCATCAAGTCCCACAGATTGTTTTTATATGGCACTTGAAGCTTCACGAATTGCTATAAAGTATATGACTCCTGTTATTCTTTTAACTGATGGATATATTGCAAATGGTTCAGAACCATGGAAGATTCCTCATGTAAATGAGCTGCCTGATATATCGGTCAAATTCAGAACCAATCCGGAAGGCTTCTTTCCTTATTTAAGAGATGAAAATCTTTCCCGTCCCTGGGTAAGGCTTGGAACTGAAGGTCTTGAACATAGAATAGGCGGGCTTGAAAAAGCAAATATAACAGGCAAGGTCAGCTATGATCCGGATAATCATGATGAAATGATTAAGCTTCGTGCACAGAAAATAAAGAATATTGAAAATGATATTCCTGATCTTGAAGTGACAGGTGAACAGGAAGGGGATCTGTTGGTTCTTGGATGGGGTGGAACATTTGGTTCAATTACTGAAGCAGTAATGAATGTTCGCCAGGCAGGTTATAAAGTTTCGCAGGCTCATTTTAAATATCTTAATCCTTTCCCAAAGAATACGGAGGAAGTTTTAAAGAGATTTAAGAAAATTCTGATTCCTGAAATTAACCTGGGACAGTTAAGTAAATTAATTAAGAGTGAATTTATGATACATGTTGTTCAGTTTAATGTGGTAAGGGGATTACCTTTAAGAACAACAGATATTGAGATAAAGATAATTGATATTATTGGAGGTTCCAATGGAAAACACTAAGGAGCAAGGTCAGGTTCAAGAGCAAGTTCAAGTAAAAGAAGTTAAATATACAGCAAAAGATTTTGCTACTAAGGAAGATGTAAGATGGTGTGCCGGCTGCGGAGATTATTCTATACTTGCACAGGTTCATCGTACTTTTCCTGAACTAATCGGAATTAAAAAAGAAAATTTAGTCTGGATTTCAGGAATCGGGTGTTCCTCCCGTTTTCCATATTACATGAATACTTACGGCTTTCATGGAATCCATGGAAGAGCGCCGGCTATTGCGACAGGAGTTAAAGTTGCAAGGCCCGATCTTTCTGTATGGGTTGCAACCGGTGATGGTGATTTGTTAAGTATTGGTGGAAATCATTTTATTCATGCCTGCAGAAAAAATGTTAATCTGAAAATTCTTCTTTTTAATAACAGAATTTATGGATTAACAAAAGGGCAGTACTCTCCAACATCTGAACAAGGTAAGCTGACAAAAACAACTCCATACGGAAGTGTTGATTATCCTTTTAATCCTATATCACTTGCCCTTGGTGCTGATGCAACTTTTGTTGCACGAGCAGTTGACAGGGATGCAAAACATTTACAGGCAATGCTTAAGAGAGCAGCAGATCACAAAGGAACAGCTTTCATCGAGATATTCCAGAACTGTGTGATATTTAATGACGGAGCTTTTGATAATATTACTGATAAAAAAGTTAAAGATGAAAAGCTTCTCGTGCTTGAGCATAACAAGCCCATGCTTTTTGGTGCTAATAAGGATAAAGGAATAAAGCTGGATGGATTGAAACCTGTTCTGATTGATTTATCTGATGGAAAACATACAATAGATGAAGTTTTTGTTCACGATGAGTTTGATGATAACCCGGCAAGAGCAGGACTTATTATCAACCTTGATAAAAATCCTGATATGCCGACACCAATCGGAGTTTTCAGGCAAATATTAAAACCAACTTATGATGAGGGTGTGGAAGAACAGATAAAACAAGTCACTGCAAAAAAAGGAGAAGGGGATTTAGAGAAAGTACTATTCAGCGGTAATACCTGGATTGTGAATTAAAATAATTGTCATTCCGATTTATTTCGGAATCTGATTTTGAAATTTGAATAACTGATAAGTGAATTTATTAAGCTTCTGTGTTCAGGTCTCCCCCATACCTAACACTTAAGGAAGCGAAGCCCATGATCACCCGATCATTGGGCTTTTTTATTTTACACCCCCTCCACAATCTTTATCTCTTCTTCTGTTAAAACATAAAATTGGTAAACGAGCTGGTCTATCTGTTTGTCAGTAGCTTCTATCTGGCGTTGGAGTGCTGTTTTTTCCTGGGGAGTTTTGGATGATGAAAGTTTATTGTGTGCTTTTATTATAACATTAACATTTTTTACAATACTATCGTGACCATTCTTTTCATCACTATTAAAATTAATTGTTTTAACAGGAAAGGGTTTTCTTCACAAATCCTTAAAAAAATTATCCTGTCAATTATTTTCTGAACAGAATAATTTAATTCTCTTGTTGTAAGCTTAAGATTTCTTAATGCAATGTTTTTTGCAAACTGCAATCTCCAATCCTCAATAGTTTTAAGAAAAGCGTCATCAACTTCCGCTGTTCCTCTTTTGTTTTTAGTGGAAACCGCATATTGATCGAATGAACCTTTCAGAATTGCATCTCTTGAAAAAATGCTTTCTATTTCATCCCATTGTTCCAAATAATCTTTATAAGTGTAATACATTACTCTTGCAGCAGAAGATTTGTCATTTTTCTTAGGAGGAATTCTGCAATCGTAAACAGCAAACTCTTCAAAGTCTGTAAGGACACTTAATGGAAACTTTGCTGACCTTGCATATCTTCTGAGCTGAAAAGCAGGGGAGATATCATCTTTAAGATTTATACCTGGTTTTTTGGCTTCAACAAAAAATTTTCCTGTACTGCCAATCCTGAAACAATAATCAGGAACTTTAACAGTATCACCTGTCTTTTGTGAATACTCATGAATAACATCTTTATAAGCTTCAGCATATCCCTTTACATTACTGACATCCCATCCTAAAGCTTCAAAGAACGGGTTGATAAATTCAAGCCTGACCTGGGTTTCATTATATAAACCGGATTTATAAGATGAAAGATTTCTTTCGAAACGTTCAATGAGGTCTGTGATTATGGCTGGTGCTGACATTAAGCCCGATTTTTTATTTTAAAATTAAGCTAAGAACAAAACTAAAACAAACGTTTTTCAGGAATAAAAGAAAAACTTTCCCGGTTAAAAGCTGATTTTATTTATATTGTTTACCCAAGCAGGGAAAATTTTTTAGGATGAAATCTACTTGAGAATACTTATTATCATTTTCTTATCAGCGTCGTCTCTTTCTTACTCACAGGAAATAAAAATTTCAGGCTTCGTTCATGATGCAAACAGCAGGGAAGCACTTCCTTATGCCAACATCACAGTAAAAAACGAAATAATGGGTGCCACTACAAATACGAAAGGGGAATTCGAAATAATTATTCCGGGTGGCAATTATGAATTACTCGTAAGTTATATTGGCTATAAAACTGAAACTATCTCCGTTGAAGTTGCAGATAAAGATATTCAGCTTAATGTTAATCTTATTCCGACAGGAATAATTCTCCAGGAGGTTTCTGTTTATGCAACAAGTGAAAATGATAACTCTACGGTAGGCAGTATTTCTCTTCAAAGCAAGGAGATGGAAAAAATATCGAGTGTCTTTCCCGATGTTTTCCGTTCAATCCAATCACTGCCGGGAATTGCAGTTAATAATGAGTTCTCTGCAAAGTTTAATGTTCGCGGAGGTAATTTTGATGAAAACCTTGTACTTGTAAACGGTACGCAGGTTTACGAACCTTTCCATATTAAAGAAGCTGACAACGCAAGTGTTGGAATTTTTAATATGGACCTGATGAAAAAAGTAAATCTTATTACAGGTGGCTTCAGCGCTCAGTATGGAGACAGGTTAAGCTCAGTTCTCAATATTGAATATAGAGAAGGAAATCAGGAGAGGTATACAAGTTCAGCAACACTCAGCTTAATTCATCTCGACGCTGTTCTTGAAGGACCTATAACTTCAAGCGCAAACTATATTTTTGGTATTCGTAAAAGCTATTTTGAATATGTTTTATCTCTGCTCGATTTTGATGAAGATACAAAACCGTCTTTTTATGATGTTCAGGGAGTTGTTACTTATGATCTGACTGATGCTGATAAGCTGCAGTTTAAATTTATTCACGCCGGTGATGATTATGTTTTTGACCCGGATGACAGAATTAACGGACCATTTTCATACCGGGGTAATTATTCAGGCCAACCATCCGACATATATGAAAACAATATAAGGCATCACAGGGAGGATGCTAATTATTATAGTAATCTTTTTGATTTGAAGAATACCCTTTTCCTTTCCGGGAGTGCATTGCTTAACACCGCAGTCTCTTATTATCAGCAGATTGACAGGGAAAATGAATTAGAGACTTCTGATTATAATTTTAATGCGACAAACAGCAATTATTATTTTTACCAGGAGTTTTTCAGGAGAAATTATAGTAAAGATCTTGAAATAAAAACCTGGGAAGGCAAAACCTCACTCGATTACAGGCTTAATCCTTTTTATGATATAAAAAGCGGCTTCAGTTACCTTAACATAAAATATGAGGATAATTTTAATGCTGAAGATGTAAGAGATATTTTTCAGAATATTGATGAGTTCCCCGATACTATTTCTCTTACGCTCAATGAATATAGCGAACAGGAAAAGACAATTGCTTCCTCATACAAACTGAGCGGCTTTGTTGAAAATATTTTGCAGATAAATGAAAATACAATTGTTAATGCCGGGGGTCGGATTGATTATTTCGATTTTAACAAGGATCTAACTTTCAGCCCGAGAATCAGTGCCTCTTACAGGTTTGGTAGTGGAGTTAATCTCAGGGCAGCATGGGGTCATTATTATCAATCTCCCATTTACAGGCAGTTAGCTTATTCAACTCCTTCCGATACTAATACTCAATCACAAAAAGCAGAGCATTACATAGTTGGCATTGAACAAAATTTTGTGCTGAATAACAATCATCGAGATAATCTTACAATAAAAGTTGAAGGATACTACAAGGAATACACAGAGTTGATATCATCAGAAAGAGGCGCATATGGAAATATTACTTACTCCAGGAAAAATGATTCCAAAGGATATGCAGCCGGCATGGACATTTATACATCATTAAAACTTGGTGCTTACTACGGCTGGATAAGTTACGGTTTATTATTTGCAAAGGAAGATATTCTTACAGATACTAAAGGAGAGTTTCCAAGGTATACGGACCAGAAACATACATTATCTTTTATTAATGATTTTGACCTTGGTAAAAAATGGAGCTTGAATTTACGCTTTACCTACGGAAGCGGATTTGCGTATACTCCTTATTATTCAGGATATAATAATGATAGTAAAAGATATGAATGGAGAGTGGGAGGAAGAAATTCTGAATATTTACCGGCTTACAAAAGAATAGATATTCGTGTTGGAAAAGAATTTACGTTATTCGGTTTACCTTCGTTTATTTTTCTGGATGTGAACAATCTTCTTAACTTCAAAAATGTTAACGGTTACAAATATTGGCTTGATAACAATGGAATTCCTTACCGTGAAGCGATTGAACTCTGGCCGATAATTCCTTCTTTAGGATTAACAGTTAAATTTTAAATATTTATTAATATTTCGTTCATGTTTTAGAATTTTAACAAAAATTTAATTTGCTTTAATAAGGAAATAGCAGGAATTTTGTATTGTAAATTTTTGATTTCTTTAGTAGGGGTGAAATTGGTCCTAAATATTGATGCTTCCAAATCAGCTACCGTATATTTAATTTGTTTTATTCCCGGTATATACTTTTTAAAGCCAAACACTTCAGAAATAAAATTCAAATTTTATAAGGTAAAAAAATGAAATCTCCAATAATACTATTCTACATGCTTGTATTATCAATCTCAAATATTTATTCTCAAAAATTAAATGAAGAGTTTGATTTAGTAAAAGACAAAGAAGCCGTAAATCATAGTTACAAAATGGAAACACTGGTTTTTACTTATGCTTTAGATGGAAAAATTATTAACCGCGAGAAATATATTCTTTTAATAGATGTAATTCCTTTAAATGTAAATGAAACTGAATATGTTTGTAAAAATTTTGAAATTGTCTTAGGTGATTCTATTTATCTCACAGTCCCTGCAATAAGAAATTTTTCTTATAAATATGACAGAACAGGAATTAATCCTGATGAAAAAGGACAACTCTTCGGAATAGATCATGCAAGGTTTGAAAATCTGAAAGATGAAAAAGAAAATCCATTCGACCCGGCAAAATCATATTTTATATATAACTCTTTTATAGATTTTCACTCTTTGGTTGATGTTTTTGCCGCTGATATGAAGGAGGAAAATGGAATTGAGGATTTAAGGAAGATTGGGGATAACATCATTCATACATCTGCATTTTCGGAACCACCTGTAAATTTAGGAAGCAGTGTAAAAGAAGGATCGATTTTTAAAAATGGGAAAGTTACTCTTGCTTTAACCGGTTTAAGTATTGTTGATGAAGAGGCCTGTGCAATAGTGCATTATGATTCAGGGGAAAGTTCATTCAATATGATTATGGAACCGATGCCGGACTTCTCAGTTTCAACTGTAGGGAGTTCTCATTACTTCGGAGATATTTTGGTAAGTTTAAATTCAAAATGGATACTGAAAGCAGATTTAAAAGAATTTGTCGTGAGTGAAGTTAATATGCCTTCTTTGAATTCAAAGATAAATAATGTTATTGAAAGGCAGTTAAGTTTAATTATGTTTAAATAAAATGGTTCATAAAATAATTCCGCTAATTGCATCTTTACTTTTGTTATCCGGTTGTAGCCGGGATTCCGGTTCTGTTTATGAAGTAACGTTTAATATAGTTGTTAAAAATGTACCGGAAGATAAAAAGGTTTTTATTACAGGTAATCAGCCGGAACTTGGCGATTGGGTTCCTGACAAAATCTTAATGGATAAAATTAATGACAGCACTTTCGAAAAAAGTATTTCTTTTAAAAAAGGAACAAATTTAAATTTTAAAATTACTGCAGGGCATTGGTGGTTCGAAGCTTTAGATAAAGATGAATCCCTTAAAGAGTTTAATCTTGAAGTAGAAAAAGATACTATCTTATCTTTAACAGTTTATAGTTGGAAAAATACTTCAATAAATGGCAGGATAGTTTTAAATCAAAATCGATTTAAACCCCATAGAACAACCATGGCAATAGATAACTTCTGGAAGTATCATCCCGGTGATAATCCAGATTGGTCTAAAGTTAATTTTAATGACAGTGCATGGGCAACGGCTGATTCATATATAAATTGGGAAGACAGTTCAGCGCTTAAATGGAAAAACGTCGGCTGGTTCAGGTTTCATTTTATTGCAGATTCGAGTCTGTGGAATCGTTCTCTTGCAATTCTGATTGGGCATCTCGGAGCTTCAGAATTCTATTATAATGGAAGACATTTGTATTCATCAGGGAGAGTGGGAAGTTC
>Ga0105107_10003393_pt1 | contig 10581 bp, 8 predicted proteins | sample PPLLaktember2015_6_FD_79335 | JGI IMG/M metagenome (GOLD analysis project Ga0105107, IMG submission 79335) | Freshwater sediment microbial communities from Prairie Pothole Lake near Jamestown, North Dakota, USA - PPLs Lake P8 Core (1) Depth... | ecosystem: Environmental > Aquatic > Freshwater >... | reverse complement strand
CGGCGGGCGGGTGATCTCCGGCACGCGCATGACTTCTCGCACCTTGAACACGTTAATGCCGTATGTTTCGCGCCGACCGGAGCGGGTGTCCGTGCCTAGCGTAAAGAGCAGGATTTCCAGCTTGTTGGTCCCGGCCAGCTTGGTGCGGCCATCGATATTTTTCATGAGTTCTGACATGTTGCTGCTCCTTTAACCGTACATCCCGCTGGTTGAATCCCGTTAGTTAAAACAATACGCAAAACCTTAATCCTCGCAGTGTCCGCTTTCGCACAGCGCGCTGGCGTTTCCTTCGCCGGATTCCGCCATGCGCTCCAGCTCGGCGATCACTTGCATGCTGGCGCGTTCCATCTCGCCAATACCGCGTAGCGCTGCTTCGTAATCACCACCGTGAAATTGCTCGACCGCGCTGACGCCGTGCGTGTGGAAAGTGCGGTGCGGCTGCTCGACTTGCTTGTAGCCTGCAAGCGTCGAATAGTCGGACTTGCCTTCACCCTCGTAGTACCACTTGCCGAGGCGGCATTGGGTATGGTTTGCGAATTCATGCGCGCTTTTCTGCGACAGCCCCATGAACACGCGATAAACCTCGAATTTATAGACGAGGTGATCGACCTTGGCCAGTTCGACAAAACTGCGCAATGCGGAAGCCGCGATCGCGCCTTCCATTTTGTGCGAGAGCCCCAACAGCTCATGCAAGCTTTCGCTCGCTGCTTCGCCTTGGCGGCTGAAGGTGTCGGATTGGGTTGCTTCGCCTTCCATCTGGGTCTTGGCCGACAGGATTTCGTCCTGGATGCTCGCGACCAAGGTGGAAATTTCGCTGGTTGCCTTGCTGGTGCGTTCGGCTAACTTGCGTACTTCATCCGCCACGACGGCGAACCCTCGCCCTTGTTCCCCGGCACGTGCCGCTTCGATCGCGGCATTCAAGGCCAGCAGGTTAGTTTGGTCGGCGATTTCCTTAATCAGCATCACGATGCCGCCGATTTGGCCGGCACGCTCGTTTAGGCCCTCCACGCTTTGTGCGGTTTGTTTGGTTTTCTCCGATACGTGATGCAGGTTGGCGGCAATATCCGCCATGGCTTCGCGGCTGCTGCTCGACGCGCCGGCGGCTTCGACCGCGCTATTCTTTTCTGACTTCATGGTGGTGGCGAGCCCGGCCAGCGAACGTTGTAGTTCGACGAACGATTCGCCAAATTTCTGCATGTTTTCGAATAAGCCCCCATACAAAGCCTGTTTCGACGATAAAGTATCGACTTGACTTTGCAGCGTATTTTTTTCCGACGCGGTTGCCGCGAGCGCGGAAGACAACTGGTCTCGTTCCCGCTTCATATTCTCGAATTCGCCTTGCAGCGTTTCCAGCTGTCTTTTCCATTTTGAGCCAAACATTTCACACTCTCCTTACTGCTTGTGTTTTTTGATTGCGGTGCGCTTAATCCGCCTGTAGCTGGAACCGGCTGATGATTCCCTGCAGCCCCTTCGAGCGATTCGTCATTTCCCGTGAGGCGGAAACCGCTTGTTCGATGGCGTGACGGTTTTCTTCCGCCATGCGCGCAATTTCTTCGACCGTTGCCGTCAGTGATTCGCTTGCCTCGGACTGGGTGCGGGTCGAGTCGGCAATATGTCCGATCATGCCTACCACCTGCTCCACGCTGTGGTTAATGTCCTTCAGCGCGTTGCCCGCTTCGTTGGCGAGCGCCACGCCATCGCGAACATCGTCACTGCTTTGCCGCATTGTCGCGACTGCTTGCTGGGTGTCATTTTGAATGGCGCCGACCATGGTGGATATCTCGGCGGTCGCGCTCGTGGTTCGCTCGGCCAGTTTACGCACTTCGTCCGCGACCACTGCGAAGCCGCGACCTTGTTCGCCGGCGCGCGCCGCTTCGATGGCTGCATTCAATGCGAGCAAGTTGGTTTGGTCCGCAATATCCTTGATGACGGATAGAATTTGGCCAATCTGTGTTGAACGTTGTCCCAAGTCGGAAATGGAAGCTGCCGATTCGCTCACTGTTTTCGCTACCTTTTCAATACCTTGAACCACGCTGCCGACAACCTGGTTTCCTCGGTTGGACAACTCCCGCGCATTATTCGCCGCACTGACTATGTCTACGGACGTGGCCGCGATTTCTTTAAAGGCGGCGTTGAGTTGTTCGACCGAGTTGGCTGCGGCGGCGGCTTGTTCCGATTGCAAGCGTGAGCCCTGCGCAACTTGGCTGGCGGCGGCGGATAAGCCATCGGCAGTCTGGTTGACTTGGTCACTGGAGGCATTGACCTCACTAATCAAGTGTGAAAATTGCGAGGCCATTTGATTGAAACTTGAACCGACTCGGCAAAGTTCATCCTTTCCCTTGACTGGCACATGCACGGTGAGGTCGCCGTCCGCGAGACGGGCAGATGCCTTGACCAGCGCGGCCACGCCTTGATTGATTGATCGGGCGATTAACGTACCCATCACCAAGGCCATCACGACGCCGATGAGAAGAGCGGCAATCGAGCCGATCCGGATGGCTTTAGCTTGCTTCCCGGTTTGCTCAAATTGGGTTTTTGCTAGATCGCTTTGACGCTTAATGACGGCGTCAATCGCATCGGAAACCTTGGCAAATGCCGGATCCGCTACCTCTTTGCGCAATTGATCCGCAGCCTCAAATTTATCCGCTTGCATCAGGTCGATCATGGGCACTACGCCATCTCGGCCGAAGTGAAGCCGTGCTTCTACAAAATCGTCCATCAGCTTCTTTTCGACGGGTCCCAATTTCCGCTTGTTATAGTCTTCAAGCAGCTGTGCGACTTTGAAAATATTGCCGTTAATCTTGTCCGCATAAGACATGATTTCGAACGAATCCCCAGACTGACGCGCGAGCAGTAAATGGATGCGGATTTGATTCTGATAGTTACGCACGTTGTTCAAAATATCGATCGACACCAAGCGGTCTTTATAAATGGACTCGGCGGCCTGCTGTGCACTGTGGGTACCCCAGAGTCCTGCCACCCCAATGGCAATCATCAGCAGCGTGGACAGGGCCACTGCTGCTGTGAGCTTGGTGCGTATGGTCATGTTGGCAAGAAATCGCATTGTGTTTTCATAACTTTTTGTATCGGGGCTACCCTGTTAGCGGCAACAGGGCAGACAAACTTTAATCTTTTGCGCATTCCGGTCGAAACGCTAAGGCTTTGTTTTTTTGATTAAATACCTGGGAGCGGGGCGGGCTTCGCGGGAGGTGCGCGGTGAGCAAACAGTAGATGGACGGAAGACGTGGAACACAGTCATTGGCGTTTCCATGACTAATCTTCGCAGCAGATCAGACACCGCCTTGAGTCAAAACTTCTCCCACCGCACGCTCAAATAAGCCCGACAAGGGCCATGCGTGCTGGCTATAATCGGGCAATTCAATTCACCCAAGGTTAAGTGCGTGTCGGACACAAAGACGCCGATCGATCCTCGTGAGCTCGAACAGGCCTTTTCGCTCTTCAATTTGGCATCCGAGCAATTGGCCGCCACTTATGCCGGCTTGCAGGATCAAGTTGCCAGCCTGAACCAGCAACTCGCCATTGCCAATGGTGAGCTAAAACGCCAATTTTTGGAGAAAGAAGCCTTGTCGCAGCGGCTTTCCGCCTTGCATTCGGCGCTGCCGGCTGGGGTGGTGGTGTTGGATGAAACCGATCATGTGATCGAGGCCAATCCGGCGGCGGAAGCCATGCTTGGGCATGCATTGGACGGGCGCGCGTGGGCAGTGGTGCAAGCTTGCGCGTTGCGTCCCAGCAATAACCCGGAGGAGTGGATTACCACCGGCCATGCTGAGCCGCGGCGCTTGGCGCTATCCACCAGCGCCTTGCCTGGTTCCAGCGGCCGAATTTTACTGTTTCACGACATTACGCAAGCGCATGCCCTGCAATTGGAGTTAGCGCGGCATCAACGTCTATCGGCGATGGGCGAGGTGGCGGCGCGGCTTGCACACCAATTGCGCACCCCGCTGGCGACCGCACTGCTCTATGCCTCGCAGCTTTCGCAACCCCATCTACCCGAGGCCGAGCGCGCGCGCTTTGGCGAAAAAGTCGTGGCGCGTCTGACGCACTTGGAGCACTTGATCCAAGACATGCTGTTGTATGTGCGCGGCGAGGCAGGCGGGCGCGAACCGATCAAAGTGGCCGATTTGCTCGCGGATCTGCGCCAAGTGATCGAGCCGCAAATGCTGGAGCGCGGTTTGGTGTTTCAAGTGACCCATGGGGCGGGCGAGGCGCGGCTAGCAGGCAGCCGCGAGGCGCTCACCGGCGCCTTGGTGAATCTGCTCGAAAACGCCATGCAGTGGAGCTCGGCGGGCGCCAGTGTGAACCTGTCGAGCGAATTAGTCGGGGAAGAAGAGGTGTCCTTGCGCGTAAGAGATACCGGGCCTGGCATCGAACCGGCGACGCTCGAGCGCATGTTCGATCCATTTTTCACGACGCGCTCGGACGGCACCGGGCTCGGCTTGGCGATCGTGCGCGGGGTTGCGCAAGCGCATGGCGGTGAAATCATTGTTCAATCCACGCCGGGCAGCGGCGCCGAGTTTGCGCTGCGTCTGCCGCTGGCGAAAATAGAGTAAGCTTAGACCGATGGATCAACTACCAATTCTGATTGTTGAAGACGATCAAGACTTGCGCGAGGCCTTAAGCGATACGCTGAAGTTGGCCGGCTATCACGTCATCAGCGCGCAAGACGGCGAGGCTGCCTTGGTACTGATGGCGCAGCAAGCCGTGGGCTTGGTGGTGTCGGATGTGATGATGCAGCCGATGGATGGGCACACGCTGCTTAAACGCATCAAAGCCGTCTATCCTCACGTGCCGGTGCTTTTGATGACCGCCTACGGCATGATCGAAAAAGCGGTGGAGGCGATGCGTGATGGCGCGTGCGACTACCTCACCAAACCGTTCGATGCGAACAAACTGCTGGCCCAAGTCGCGCGCTATATGCTGACCACGCACTACGATGCTGGTGGCGATGTGATCGCGCAGGATGCGCTTTCCCGAGAACTTCTATCGTTGGCACAGCGCGTTGCGGCTTCCACGACCACGGTGATGATCAGTGGCGAGTCGGGCAGCGGGAAAGAAGTCATGGCCCGCTTCCTGCACCGCCACTCCCCGCGCGCAGACCAAGCCTTCGTTGCCATCAACTGCGCGGCGATCCCCGACAATCTGCTCGAATCGACTTTGTTCGGCTATGAAAAGGGCGCCTTTACCGGGGCGCAGTCGGCGCAGGCCGGCAAATTTGAACAAGCCAACGGCGGTACCATTTTATTGGACGAGATTTCGGAAATGCCCTTGGCACTGCAAGCCAAGTTGTTGCGGGTGCTGCAAGAGCGCGAAGTGGAACGGGTGGGGGGTAAGAAGCCAATCCCCCTCGATGTGCGGGTCATCGCTACCTCCAACCGGGATATGGAAAAGGCGGTCGCGGAGGGACATTTTCGCGAGGATTTGTATTATCGGTTGAATGTTTTTCCTTTGCGCATCGCGCCGTTGCGGGAGCGAGTACAAGACATTGTGCCCTTGGCGCGGCACCTGATCGGACGCCTTAGCGCAACCACCGGCAGGCACGGGCTTTCCCTTTCAAAACAAGCGGAAGAGCGATTGACGCGTTATACTTGGCCGGGTAACATCCGCGAATTAGAGAATGTGATTCAGCGCGCGATGATTTTAGCGCCCGGCAACGTGATCGAGGTCGATCACCTGCATTTGCCGGAAGCGGCAAAAATTGCCGCCCCAACGGTGCAAGCGGTTGCCGATACCAGCCGCCCACAAGACATGAAGTCGTTGGAGCGGACGCATATATTAGACACGTTGGCGGCGGTGAAGGGTTCACGCAAACAGGCTGCGGAACAGCTCGGCATGAGTGAACGTACCTTACGCTACAAGCTGCAGCGGTTGCGTGAAGAAGGCATCGATCCCGATGTCGGACGTTAGTTCTTGGAGTGGGTACGCTTCTTGCTCTTGTTTTGGCTGAGGGCCAATCATGGATACCAAAGGCATTGATCAACTTCTAAGCCAATTGCAGGCTGCGTCCGCGCAGGCAGCGGGTAATCCTGCTGCCCAGGCTACGGGCGGGCCGGGCGATTTCGCCGCGCTGTTGCAAAGCTCGCTGGACCAAGTGAGCAATGCGCAGACGGAAGCTAAGAAGTTGGCCCAAGCCCTGGAGCTAGGCGCGCCAAACGTGAATGTCGAGGACGTGATCATTTCGCTGCAAAAAGCGGATGTGTCGTTCCAAACCATGGTGCAGGTTCGTAACAAGCTGGTAGAGGCCTACCAGCAGATTATGAGCATGCCGGTTTAAGTTTTTCGAGCACGGTTTCGGCGGCATTTTTAGCCGACGAGGGAAGTGCTCAACACGTGAAGGGCCCTTATGGCGGTAGCAACGCAGCCTTCGATGGTTGCGCAATTACAGAACTTTGGACAGCTCACCAATAGTCAAAAAATCGGCTTAATCATAGCCGTAGCAGCCATCGTCGCCCTATTTTCCGGCGGCTACCTCTGGTACCAAACTCCCACTTATCAAATTCTCTATACCAATCTGTCGGATAAAGACGGCGGCGCGGTGATCAATGCCTTGGGCACGATGAATGTGCCGTTCAAGACCGAGGGCACCAGTGTGATCAAGGTGCCTATGGACAAGGTATATGAAGTGCGGCTGAAGCTGGCCGCGCAAGGCATTCCCAAGGGCAACGTCGGTTTCGATTTGCTGGATAACCAAAAGCTTGGTGTGAGCCAGTTTGTCGAGCAGGTGAATTACCAGCGGGCGTTGGAAGGGGAGTTGACCCGCACCATCGAAGCGGTATCCGCCGTGCAGGGTGCGCGTGTGCATCTGGCGATTCCGCGCCCATCGGTATTTCTACGCGATCAACAAAGGCCTTCGGCCTCGGTGTTCCTCAATTTGGGCGGGGGCAAGCGGCTTGATCCGTCGCAGGTAAGCGGTATCGTGCATCTCGTCTCGTCCAGCGTGCCCGACTTGCCGACGCAAAATATTACCGTGGTCGACCAAAACGGTAATTTGTTGATTGCGTCCGATGTGCGCGGCGGCAAGGCGGGGCTAGACCCGACGCAGATTGAATATTTGCATCAAGTCGAAACCAGCTTCGTGAAACGCATTGAAACGATTATCGCGCCGCTCGTGGGCGCGAATAATGTGCGCGCGCAAGTTACGGCTGACTTGGATTTTTCACAGACCGAGCAGACTGCGGAGACGTATAAACCCAATCCGGTGCCGCAAGAGGCGGCGATTCGTAGCCAGCAAACCAGCGATAGTGGAAGTGGTGCGGGCGTGTCCGCAAGCGGTGTGCCGGGCGCGCTCTCGAATCAGCCGCCGGGTGCGGCGTCTGCGCCGATTACCGCACCGGGTGGTGCGGCCGGGGCGCCTACTAGCCCACCGGCTGCAACCGCTGGCGGCGGTAGCCGAGAATCCACGGTGAATTACGAACTCGACAAGACGATCAAACACACCAAGCTGCCCGTGGGAGCCGTCAAACGATTGTCGGCGGCGGTCGTAGTTAATTACAAAAAGACTGCCGACAAGGACGGCAAGGTCAGCGTCACCCCACTCACCACGGCCGAGTTGACGCAGGTGAATAATTTGGTCAAGGAGGCGATGGGTTTCGACCAAAAGCGTGGCGACAGCCTTAATGTGGTGAATGCCGCTTTCAATTTGCCCGAGCCGGAGAAGATCGAAGAGTCGGCCTTCTATGAAAGCCCGCGTTTGCAAGCAGCAGGCATGGGCGTGGGTAAATTCTTGGTGATCGCCGGTTTGATTTGGTTCTTGGTGTTCAAAATACTACTGCCGATTTTGCGCCAGCTGGCAACGCCCCCGCCCCCGCCGCTGATGCCGGAAATGCCTTTGGCGGGCGCGGCGCCGACGCGGGCGACCATGGAGTATCAGGATAATTTACAGGCCGCGCGACAAATGGCGCAGCAGGACCCAAAGGTCGTGGCGAGCGTGGTGAAGGAGTGGGTCGGTGGCGAATGAAAACGGCATCGAACGCAGCGCAATTTTGCTCATGAGTTTGGGTGAGGAGGGTGCGGCTGAAGTTTTCAAATATCTCGGCCCGAAAGAAGTGCAGAAGCTCGGTGCGGCGATGGCTTCGCTGCAGAATGTGTCGCGGAGCAAAGTGGATGCGGTGCTTACCGATTTTCGCCAGGAAGCGGAAAGCCAGACGGGGTTGGGCGGCGATTCTTCGGAATACATCAAGACCGTGCTCACCAAGGCGTTGGGCTCAGATCGTGCCGCGAATCTGATCGAACGCATATTGCACGGCGGCGACACCGCGGGCATTGAGAGTTTGAAGTGGATGGATGCAGGGGCGGTGGCGGAATTGATCAAGAACGAACACCCGCAAATCATTGCGACGATTTTGGTGCACCTGGATCGGGATCAAGCGAGCGAAGTGCTGAGTTTTTTCGTGGAGCGGCTGCGCAATGACGTGATATTGCGCATCGCCACGCTGGATGGCATTCAACCCACGGCGCTGAAGGATTTGAACGAGGTATTGACCAAGCTGCTGACCGGTAGCAGCAATACCATCAAGAAGGCCGCGATGGGCGGTACCCGCGTGGCGGCGGAGATCCTTAATTTCATGCCGGCGGCGCTGGAGACCTCCGTGATCGCCACGGTGCGCGATTTCGATCCGGAAATCGCACAGAAGATTCAAGACGAAATGTTCACCTTCGATAATGTGAACGATCTCGACGATCGTGCGATTCAGCTGCTGTTGCGCGAAGTGCAGTCGGAAAGCCTGATCGTTGCGCTAAAGGGCACGTCCGAGGAATTGCGCGAGAAGATCTTCAAGAATATGTCCACCCGCGCGGCGGAAATGCTGCGCGAGGATCTGGAAGCAAAAGGGCCAGTGCGCGTTTCCGAAGTGGAAGCGGAGCAAAAGGAAATCCTCAAGATCGTGCGCCGTCTGGCGGACGAAGGCCAAATCGCACTTGGCGGCAGGGGCGAAGAAGCCTTCGTCTAATCGGCGGCTCTCTTCTCGGCGCGTATGTCTTCCAAATCCATCCCCAAGGAGCAACTCTCTGCATACCAGCGTTGGGAATTGAACGCCTTTGACCAGCCGAGTGAGGGGGTGAAGCTGCCCACCGCCGACGAGATCCAGCACATTCAACAGCAGGCATATCAAGAGGGTTTCGCTGCGGGCATGAAGGATGGTCGTGCCGAAGGCCAATCCGTCGCGCAGCAGATGCAAGCGTTGATGACGGAGTTGCATCAATCCATGCAGCAATTTGAAATCACCATGGCACAGGAGATCATGGCTCTCGCTTTGGATATTGCACGGCAGATGGTGCGTTCGGCATTGGCGGTCAATCCTGAGTTGGTGTTGGCGGTGGTGCGCGAAGCGATCGAATCGCTGCCTCAAGTCAATCAAAATCCGACGTTGATCTTGCATCCTGAAGACGCGCAACTGGTGCGCGACATGCTGTCGCATGAGTACCAAGAAAATGTATGGCGGGTGGTAGACGATCCGCTAATGGAACGTGGTGGATGTCGCGTGGAAACCGGCACCGCCGAAATCGATGCCAATATGGAGAGCCGCTGGCAGCGTATCGTCGCGGCATTGGGATCCGATGCTCCCTGGCGAAAATAAACAAGATGTTCATCTCGAACACTGGCGCAATTTTGTAAGCGATTGCCGCGAGGTGGTGGGCGGGGTCAAGCCGTGGATTCCCACCGGTCGACTTACCCGCGTAGCCGGCTTGGTGATGGAGGCAGTCGGTCTTAAGCTTGCGGTGGGATCGAGTTGTATTGTGGAATTACCGGGCGGACTCTCGGTGGATGCGGAGGTCGTCGGATTTTCCGGCGACCGGCTTTTCCTCATGCCTTCTACCGATGTTTATGGCCTGACGCCCGGTGCGCGGGTGGTCCCGATTGAAACGGGTGAACTCGCCACACCCAAACCGCGTGCCACCATGGCGCGCAAGCGCCGCGCTGAAGATCGCGCGCGGCAAGTGGTCGTGGGTCCGGAACTTCTGGGGCGCGTGGTAGATGGCGCGGGCCGTCCACTGGATCGCTTAGGCCCGATTCAATCCGATAATCGGGTACCCCTGCAAAGCCGACCGTTTAATCCACTGGCACGTGTGCCAATTCGCGATGTGCTGGATGTGGGTGTACGTGCCATTAATTCCTTGTTTACCGTGGGGCGCGGTCAGCGCATGGGCTTGTTTGCCGGTAGCGGCGTGGGCAAGAGCATTCTGCTGGGCATGATGGCGCGTTACACCAGTGCCGATGTCATCGTGGTCGGGCTGATCGGTGAGCGTGGGCGCGAAGTAAAGGAATTCATCGAGAATATCCTGGGCCAAGAGGGCTTGGCGCGTTCGGTAGTAGTGGCGGCTCCTGCCGACACGCCGCCTTTGCTGCGTTTACATGGCGCGGCGTATGCGACCGCGATTGCCGAATATTTTCGCGACCAGGGCAAGCATGTGCTGCTGATCATGGATTCGCTCACGCGCTACGCCATGGCGCAGCGCGAAGTGGCGCTCGCCATCGGCGAACCACCTGCGACAAAAGGCTATCCGCCCTCCGTATTCGCTAAGCTGCCGCAATTGGTGGAACGCGCCGGAAACGGGCGCGAGGGT
>Ga0105107_10003392_pt1 | contig 10582 bp, 6 predicted proteins | sample PPLLaktember2015_6_FD_79335 | JGI IMG/M metagenome (GOLD analysis project Ga0105107, IMG submission 79335) | Freshwater sediment microbial communities from Prairie Pothole Lake near Jamestown, North Dakota, USA - PPLs Lake P8 Core (1) Depth... | ecosystem: Environmental > Aquatic > Freshwater >... | reverse complement strand
GGGCTTCTGTCTGATTCAGCATTTCCATGCTCCGAGATAATTTCAACAACCGGTGTAATATCTGTCTGTCCAAGGAATGCCCAGTTTTGTCCGCGATTATCTTTCATATATGCCGGGTGATGCGGGATCAGTAAAGCATTATTCTCTTTAGCAACAGACTGCAATTCCTTAATATCTCCGGGATATAATAAATCTCCTTTATTCCCCGGCATAATTATACAGTTATCGCCATATGAACTGGAATGCCATTCGTAACCAATAAATGACACAAATATTCCCGGCTTATAAAAGTCATTTGCGTATTTTACGACCTTCCACCAGTCATTTTTTGCCTTTTGAAATCCTTCCGTAAAACTTTGATAATTGCCGGTATCCGGCCTATCATGCCATTGAGTATGAGGGGTAAAACAGAAAAAATCAAGGTGACTCTGAGCAATGTCATATGCTCTTTCCAGGGATCCCTTTGCATACCCCACATTACAGTGATTATGTATGTCACCCCAATATAAGTTCTTATCAGTAAGAATATTTTTCTTTTGGGAGTTGCAACGGGATAACAAAAGACATATTAAGATCACAAAGAATGATGTTGTTATTTTCATATTTCTCATCTGGTTCTGTAATACTCATTTCATTATGCAATTTGAGAAATCTTTTTTTTTAAACAAGGCATAATCAGAATTTTCCTTGTCAGGGAATGATTGAAAAAAGGGGCAACAAGTTTCCTTCATTGAATAAATATGTATCTTTATCGTATACACATATTCTAATTCAATAAACCTTAACCATTTATGAAAACCATTATTTATTTCCTGCTCATGAATCATAATTGGCACGAGGACAAAGCTGGGATTTGTATGGTTACACTATGATGTTTCGTGAGACGGGTCATGAAAGATATCTTACACAGGCAGAGAAAATAACTGATTTTCTTATCACCATCTTAATCTGCCGGAAGACAAAATACCCTACTGGGATTACAACGTACTGAAGATTCCGGAAAAAACAGGTTGCACCTGACTAGTTTTGACTGCCCGTCAGCTATAACTTATTGATCGTAATCCTGTATTTTCCAACCAGCTGTTTCTTTTTGGCATTCAATGTTAAGCGGTAGATCTGCTCACCCCAAACATTCGAGAGACGTCTGTCAGACAGGGGAATAGTTTCAACAACGGATTCAAATTGCGAAGGTTCGAAATTTATCCTTAGCCTGACCCCTTCCTTCTCAAGAGTTACAATTCCGGGAATAGTTATATCCGGTTTGCTCCAGGTCAGGAAATTAAGCTGATTCGGTGCTTTAATTTCACCTAACCTGAATTCATCCTGAATTATCAAACCGTTGTTACCCTCGAGCCGGTAGCTTCTTTGCCACCTCTCAACCGCTGCTTCATCAGCATAAGCTTTTGCAAGATCAAGAGAAAAAATTAACCTCTTTGGATCAAACATCACATTCCGGGATCGAAATTGTGCGCCCTGAACCTGTGATACTCCATTGATCAGAGGCAGATTGTGATAATTACTCTGCATTGTCCATATTTTATACCTTTCGCTGCTGAACGTCTGTCGAGTGTAAGTACCTACTCCAACATCAATTATCATTGGTGTCTGATCGATGTAGAGTGAAAATGAACCTACATCATTGTGATTATGGCTTTCGTTGTTGAAGCCTCCTTTAGTTGCAAGAAAGAATCCGGTTTGGTTAAGCATGTAACAAAACTCTGTTTCGGGATACCAGGTTGAGGAGGCCTGAGAGAGGCCTGGTTTTATATTCACGAATTCTTTATAGAAGACCAGATTTTCAAGTGTCCGGTACATATCACGTCCCGAATTAAAGTAAGGATTTTTTTTATCCTGCTCGTACAGGTATGCTGCAAATTGTTGCATAAGCTCGCTTTGAACAGCCTTCCCATAGCGAAAAATGACTCCCTTGTCGCCTCCGCCTTTGGCCGAGGCATCAGCAAAATTGACTACCCACCCCTTGCCCACGTATGATTTTGCAATGTATTCGCCCATATTTTTAATGATTGGCTGGTCGAAGATCGATACTTTATCAGCAGTCGCTGTACTTAGAATTTGAAGGTAATCATACAATTTTCCGGCAGCGTGTCCCCAATAAGAGGGTCCTTCTTCACAGGCTCCGTCTTCGTGGTTATAATTGATGAATTTATCCACGGAAACCATGGTTCGGTAAACACCTTCAGCCAGTTTATCCTGATCATTTTCAAGCAAAAGAAAGCAGGTCAGCACATTAAAGTTGCACCAGGGATTCCAGTTGTTGAGCATGGTAGTTGGTTTGGCATTAAAGCCCTGCCACCAGAAGTCACTTCTGTTCATATAGGTATCAAGGATCCGCGCCTGAAGGTTATTCCTCAAACGTTCAGAAATAGCTGGATTGACCTTGTCAAATTCCTCTTTCAAAAAGTAATATGTCCAGGAAAGAAAAGATCCCAGATCTCCTGCCGTTAAATCAAGAACACTCTCTTTCATATCAGCCAGAGATCGCCTTGAAGCCTGATAAGAGGGCAGGTGAGCAGCAAGCGCCCATGAAGACATTTCGCATGTGAACCAGATACCATTTATGATCTGGTCAATAAAGCGGCCTTTGCCCTCAGACAACTCAGCCAGAACCAGGTCAGCCATCGCAGCATTATTAGCACCAAAAGGAGCTTCCATAGTCTGGCGGGATCCGCTCCGTTCATATTCCAGGTAGTCGGTTGCCTTTATCACTTTCCATTTATAATCAAGTGCCTTTACTCCGCTCTGGATTATATCCTCCTTAAAGCCGGCTGTTAAAATATCCCATCCTTTACGATCGGGATACCCGGGGTATTGCACCCATTTTTGCTCTACTATCAGACTGCTTTTCAAAACAGAAATATCAGCTTCCTTTTGGAGTAGATCTCTGTACTCGTGGGCATTAACTGAAAATGAACAGAAAAATAACAAGATGATTATCAGATTTTTTCTCATTGGCTTAAGTTTAGTTTTGCAATAATTTCGTAATTCCTGAAATCACATTCTTCTTCAAAAAGGATCATTATTTCCAATCCTTCAGTCCTGGAATTGTTTCAACCGGAAATTGTTTTATCCCGACCAGATCACTTCCCATAATGACAGAAATAGCCGTATTGTTTTCAGGATCTGCCTTCGCACTGATCTCTACAACAGTTACACCTGTCAGAGGATTTTCGGAAGGCGAATTTGTTTTAGCTTCAAACGTTCTTATTTCATGTTTCCCTTCAGGATAAGGATAGAGATAAAAGAATTTCCCATTTTTCGTTAGTGTTATATACGTTCCTTTTGCTTCAACAGTGGCATCAGTAATGAACCGCCAGTTTGCTTCTTCAGATCCATTTTTAAGTGTTGTTTCATCCCTGATCATAATAATCTCAGGGGATAACATTCTGAATCCGCGTAATACTGATGTTGCCTGATCCGTATAAGATGAACTCATTTCAAATATCCCGAAAGGATGATCCAGACCAGCATTCCATTTTAATAAGCTACCCGTTCCTCGTGAATGGGCAATTTTCCCATCAATATTTAAGGTACTGTGGGCTAAATTTGTATTTCTAAAATAGTGCCACCGCACTCCATCAGGTTTGTAATCCCAGAATGAGGGCAGACCATAACTTTCAGAACCAACGTCAATTCCCCACCTGATTTTTTGACTCTCGACAATGAACGCTCCTACATCCAATTGATTATGTGCCATATCGGGATCACCTCCCTTGGCAATCAGGAATAATTCGTCAGGATTATCTCTTTCACCATCAAAGACAAGAATATCAGGTTCACCTTTAAAAATCTTTAATTTCTGATTGTCCGTTTCTCCAGTCCAGATTACCTCATCGAACCAGGGGATACAAAGAAAAAAGAAGCGCGGGAAACTGAATTTACCGGTTGCAATACTGCCATCAACGGCTTCCTGTAAATAGGTGCGATAAAACTCGGCTAACTCAGGCTGGTTATATTTCCTGCTGAAAAAGAAATAAACCGGAGTGTAAGTAGCATCCTCACCATGGGCATCGGCAAAATTGAATACCCCTCTTGTCGGACTCATTGAATGAATGTAATACAGCCCGGTCTCTCTGACTCCTGCCATATCTGACAAACCGAAATCAGTACCCAGATTACGGCTTAGATTATTTATCAACAACATAAGAAAGCTCGTTGTATATTCCCAGTAAGCAGGACCTTCATAATAAACACCGCCTGGAGCAAAATGCATAATGTTGTTTGGAGCATATTGCACAGCATATTGAATAATTCTTGCAGCATCTTCAGGACAGGTTTCTGCAATAGCCAGGGCACCATTAACTAATCCGGAGTTGCATACTACATTCCAATTGGTGTTGCGTTTAGCCCATGAACCATTATCCCCTTTCTCATAAACCGGCCATGCCGGGGCAAATGCCTTCTCCCGGATAGCCTGTTCCACAAGACTCCTGGTCTCCGGTGACAGCTTGCTGAAACACCAGTCATAACCGATAGCCACGGCGGTAGTCATCTCTGCAACATCAAGAAAATGTTCCGGATGCCATGATTTGAATTTGCAGACATTTATTAATTCTTCCTCTGCTCTCCCGGCATACCTGTCATCATCCAGCAATCTCCATGCTAATGATAATATCAGGATCCGGGAGATCTGCTCGCGGCTTTTCCCAAGACTCGCCTCCCCTATTTCATTCGGTTCCTGCAGCGGCAGGGAAAGTGTTTTTTCTGCCTGTTGCCGGAGAATTACAATTAAACTGCTCAACAAAGGTTCTTTTTTTGCCAGTTCAAGTATTCCAGCTTCTTCATCTTTTGAAAAAAACAGCCTTGGGTGGTCTGAAAGTGTTGTTACGGAATCTCCGTATTTAAACTCAAATCCCTTTCCGTCATCGGCACTATTACAAGCCACAAGAATGGACAGGCAAATAAAGCTGATTATTGTTAATTTCATTTTTTCAGGTTTTACAATCCATAGTTTAAAATATAGGGGGCTGTCTTATAAGTTGTTCTTTACCCCCAAACCCCCCAAGGGGGGCTTAGCAAGTATCTGTTTATCAATAAGTCCGCCCTCGCCTTCGCGTAGCCGCTACGGCCTTCGGTCGCCGAAGTCGACCTACGGCCGACGAAGGCGGCGGAGCAAGGCTGGGGAATTTAGGGGTGGCTGATCAGAAAAGGGCTTTTGAGACATCCTCTATCTTTAAATTTAAATCAACTAATTTTATCGATTAAAACAGAAGTCTTTATTCGGTATTTAAGATCAAGCCAATACATTTATAATTACTCCCAGCCAGGGTTTTGATCCAGATTGGTATTAATCTCCCGCTCTTGTTGTGGAATTGGCCAGAGATAGTCTTTTTCAGCAAACACCCTGGTATAAAGTTTAATTCCCCTAAAATCAAGAACGTCATGATTTAAACCAAAAACCGGATCAGTGGTTGAAGCAGTTCCCCATCGTTTTACGTCGAAAAACAAAATTCCTTCTCCTGCAAATTCCTTAAGTCTTTCGAGCCAGATACTTCTTCGCATAGCGTCTTGTGTTAAACCAACCGGTAAATCATCCACCCCAGCCCTGTTTCGAACCAGATTAACTGCATCATAAACATCCTGAGATACACCGGATGCCTCATTTTCCGCTTCGGCATACATTAAGAGAACATCAGAATAGCGAATAATTGGCAGATCATTTGGTGAATCCCAACGTTGTGTGTTTTCTTCTCCTTCATGAACAAATTTTCTCCAGGGATAGATCGCTACACTGGTCCAGTTAGTCCTGTATGCTCTGTAAGGCGTGTCGCTCATATGATCGCTGTACGGCCAGTTTACAATGAATTCTTCATTTTCATTACCAAAAATTGTATAGCCGGGCATAACTACATTGGCATGCAATCTTTTATCCACGTTAGCAAAAGTTGTCTGGTACCACGGGACTAAATCCAGACCAAAAGCATACTCAGTAGCATAATCACTCCTTTTTGGTATTGTTGTCATGTTCACTGCCGAACCATCAGGCAAAGTATAATTTGAAACTGCGATATATGATGCACAGCCGTTATTCCATGCAGCTGTATTGGTCGACCTGCCGCCATATAACATATCATAGTCGCTACCCAAATCTGGTTCCATAACTTGCTGCAATGCAAAAATGTGTTCTTTGTTATTTTCCCATTTATAATTAAACAGCTGATAATACTCCGGATGTAGTTCATAATCATACGGAGTTGTCATTAGTTTTGAAAACTCGCCTACTGCATTAGCCCATTGTTTATCGTACAGATAAACCTTTCCAAGCATTGCAATGGCAGCTCCCTGGGTTACACGTCCGAAATCTGCACCAGCATATGAAACAGGTAATTTTTGAATAGCGTCAGTAAAGTCAGCTATAACAAGAGCTTTTACCTCAGCGGCAGTATTTCTTGTCAAATATGTTTCAGAGGGCAATGTTGGTTTATCCAGAATTATTACACCTCCATATAACTGCAATAAATAAAAGTAAGACAATCCCCTCAGGAACTTAGCTTCCCCAATAAGGCGAGTGGCTAATGATTCGGTAATATTTGCGTTCCCAGGAAGGTTGGCAATTGCATTATTTGCATAAGCAATAACGCGGTAAAAACTTGTATACGTGTTTAAGTACAGTCCGTCACGATTGGTTGAGATTCCCATTTCGACGCTTCCCCCGTTATAGTTTGTTCCATCAGGCCCCAGGTTGGAAAAATTCTTGTAATACTGGCCTAATGCATTTGTTCTGTTTAATGCATTATAAATGCCATTTACAGCCATAATTGCATTTCCATCAGAGGTCCAGACATTTAAACTTGACAAAGCATTGTATGGTTTTGTGTCCAGAAAATCATCATTACAAGATGATAATGACAATAAAATGGTCAGGATAAATATTAGCTTTTTCATCACTATACTGTTTTAATCATTATAAATTAACCATTAAACCGAATGATATTGTTTTCATTAATGGATAAGTAACTGCCCCATTATAATACGAACCATCATTTTCGGGATCCATTCCCGGATAGGAGGTAAATGTGAAAAAATTCTCCAGGTTGATATAGGCTCTTAATTTATCAATACCCGCGGTTTGTACTAATCTCGAAGGAATAGTATAACCCAATTGTAGAGTTTTTATTCTCAAATAGCCCGCATCATGCAGGAAATAATCAGATTGCTGATTATTTTTTGGGTTGCTCAGATAAAGCCTTGGCATAGTTGTACTTTTATTTTCCGGAGTCCATGAATCCAGATAATCCTTCGAATGCAAATAACCATCCACGCGAGGCAGAAGCGAAAAGAACTGGGAACTAAGATATTTGTCCCAACCGGCCACACCATTCATCAAAGCGTATAAATCAAAACCTTTATATCTTAAATTCAAAGTACCTCCGTAGGTGAATTTCGGAATTGGATTTCCTTTAAGTATCCTGTCATTGTCATCAATTATTTTATCATCATTATTGCTCTTATACAAGAAATCACCAGCTCCGGGCGTGGATGGTTTAAATGTCCAGCCTTCTCCTTCCAAAGAATTAATCTCAGACACGTCCTGGACAATATGGTCGATTTCCCTTACCCAGAAGACTCCGATAGGCTCTCCTTCTGTCCATACCCCGGCACCATGTGGCTCAAGGTAATCACCTTTGTATTTCACAATTTCGTTTTTGTTGAATGAGCCATTCAATGATAGAGTAATTGCTAAATCTCCGACTTGTGTATTGTAGATTATATCACTTTCAATCCCTGAATTTCTTACTTCTGCACTATTCACCCGGGGTGCTGTAAGTCCACCATTTACGTATGGTATTGGAACATTTGCCAGAATACCATGCGTAAATTTATTGTAATAATCAAAAGTGACAGAGATCTTGTTGAACAGTTTAAAATCGGCTCCAGCATTCAACACATCGGTAGTCTCCCAGGTTATTTCGCTATTAGCAATTGCCGAAGGAGCAAGACCCCGGACAATCGCTCCATTAAAGCTGTGGTTTGCAGCCGAATAAACACTTTGCCAGTCATAATTTCCAATACCATTGTTTCCGAGTTGTCCCCAGGAGGTTCGAACCTTTAAATAACTGATTATACCCTTTAATGAACTCCAGAAAGCTTCTTCGGAAACTCTCCACCCGGCTGAAAAAGAAGGGAAGAATCCCCACCGGTTATCCGGACTGAACCTGGAAGAACCATCATATCTGAAATTGGCCTCAAAAAGGTATCTCCCGACAAAATCATAGTTAATCCTCCCGAAATAAGACCTCATTGCAAAATCATTGGCGGAACCACTGGCCTGTGGTTCATTTGGAGCTGCATCCAGTACCGGGATGTCCAGACTATAAAGGTCTCTTTTCGAGGCACTAAAATTGTTAGCTTTGAAATATTCCTGGTTATATCCCACCAATGCAATAAAATTATGACGATCAATACTTAATGTATATTTTGCAAATAAGTCATATACTTGTCGTTGCCATTTGGAATAAAAATTTGAAATGCTTAAACGGGCACCAATTTCACCTGGTGTCATAATTACCTCATTTTGAAAATCCCAGTAATTGTTAGGCTTACCACTTGACCACCCATTATAATTATACATGTCGACAAAATAGCTGCCATTGATCTCCAGACCTTTAAGTGGGTTCAGGATTGCGAACACTTTACCAGAATATTGCTGAGTATTTTTTTCTCCTAACGCCGATTCAATACTTGCTACAATGTTGTTTGTCTGTTGTTCAGCCGCGCCAGTCATGTTTCCGCCGTATCTCCCATCCGGATGTTTTGGCAGGCATCCGGGAGAAGTTGCCTCCCAGTAACGAAAAATATTATCAGCATCTGCCGGATCCGCGTTACCAAAAAGTGCAGTAATATTATTACCCAGCTTCAGCCAATTATTTACTTTATATGTCAGATTATTTCTGAAAGTAAATCTTGAATAACCAGTATTATCTATGATACCATTATTGTTCAGATACCCCAGAGAAGAATAAAATCCGATTTTATCATTTCCTCCGCTGGCTGTCAGGTTATGGTTTTGAATTGTATTAGGTTTTATAATGACATCCCACCAATTTGTATTTGGATAAAGAATGGGATCAGTTTTTGAATTTTCTCTCCATTCATCTATTCTTTCCTGAGTGAAAAGTGGATTGAGGCCGGAGTTGCTTTGTATCAAATTATTCAGTGTCATATGATCTGCAGTGTTGCTTATCACCTCAAAAAGTTTACCCGGCTTTGCAAATCCCATATTACCAGTATAATTAAGTGTTATTTTACCATTGGTATCCATTCCTGATTTGGTGGTAATCAAAATTACTCCGTTAGATGCCCTTGAACCATAAATTGCTGAGGATGCTGCATCTTTCAGGATTGAAACTGAAGCAACATCGTTTGGATTTATCGTATTCATATCTCCGGGTTGCCCATCGATAATGACTAACGGGTTTTGGCTTGCATTTAAGGAACCGGTACCGCGAATCTTGATGGTTGCTCCGTCAGCTGATGGTGTACCATCACCTTGTACCACAAACATCCCGGAAGATAATCCAACAAGTGCAGTAGAAACATTAGTAAGCGGGCGTGAAGCAATAGCTTCATTTTCAAAATTTATACTTGAAACGGCCCCTGTTAAATTTACTTTCCTCTGACTTCCGTAACCAATGACCACGACTTCTTCAAGTGCCAGTGTTTCAGAAACAAGGGTTGCATCGACAATAGCTTTTCCTTCCACGGAGGCTTCCACTATGCTGAATCCGATAAATGAGAATACCAGTACGGCATTTCTGTCAGGTACCGCAATGGTGTATTTTCCATTTATGTCGGTTATTGCGCCAAGGGTTTTTCCTTTTACCAGCACATTAACCCCGGGCATTACGTCTCCGGTTGAAGCATCAGTTACTGTTCCCGAAACCACGAATTGTTGCTGATCACTAACTGATGTCAGATTAGTCTCAGAGGCAGAGTTCTCCGTTTCAGACGTGACTTTTGCACTTTCTGAAAATGCGTTTGTCCCAAAGACATTTGCCACGTTAAAAAAGCCAATCAGGACAATAATTTTTAGTTCCATAATCAGCTTTCTTGTGACCGGGTTAAATAACACCCATAAAACAAAAGTTTTTCTCATAATTTTGAAATGTTAGTTGGTTATTAATCATTTTAAGTATTTGAATCTCAATACAGAATAGTGGTTCTTTCTATTTATTACAGATGAACTAAATCTTTACAAACTGTACCTAATTCTATCAGACTTAAAGTGTTTAAAAATACTGAAACATTTCAGGATTACAAAAAAAATTTATAGCATAACATCTCAGCACTTCCCGGTTTTGGAAATTCCCGAACCGGACTGTAGCGGATAATAGATTCGAATATTTCCATATCCGGTCCCAAAATCCCTCGACCATCAGAACTTTTCAGCTTCTTTAACAGCTCATCGTTTATTTCATTTTCAATAGCAGAATATCCGGGATTTCCGCAGAGATTGGTCAGGTAAAACGTATTCAGGTTCCGGTTACTTTTTGAACATTCCCCAGTAATAACCGCCATCTATTTCGTTCCCGATAAAATCGGCTCTGTAATGGTTCAATAAGTC
>Ga0105107_10003390_pt1 | contig 10583 bp, 9 predicted proteins | sample PPLLaktember2015_6_FD_79335 | JGI IMG/M metagenome (GOLD analysis project Ga0105107, IMG submission 79335) | Freshwater sediment microbial communities from Prairie Pothole Lake near Jamestown, North Dakota, USA - PPLs Lake P8 Core (1) Depth... | ecosystem: Environmental > Aquatic > Freshwater >... | reverse complement strand
GCTGCGCCGTCCTCACAGTCGCCGGCGTCGGCAGGCAAGGTCACCTATACCGGGTGCCTGAAGCCGGGAACGGCGGCCGATACCTGGACGCTCGAGAACGCCGAAATGGCTTCGGCCGCCGGCACGACCCGGGCACCGGGTGCGACGGCCACGGCGGGCGCCCCCTCGAAGATGACCCTCGGCCTCAACGTCAAGCCGTCGGAGAATCTGAAACCGCACGCGAATCACAAAATCGAAGTAACCGGCACTGTGAGCCCGGCGACCGGCGCGGCCGCTGGCGCTCCGCGTCAGAACCTGACCGTCGAATCGGTCAAGATGGTGTCGGCGACCTGCCCGTAAGCTCATCACCGACGCCTCTCATGCTCGTCTGAGCCTTCCCCGATGTTGAATCGGGTCGGGCTCAGACGAGCGTCTCTCTCGGTACTGGTGTTGGCGGTCTGCTATACTCCGCGCAAACCATGAAACGAACCGCGTGGCTGTTCGCAGGCATCGTCGCGGCTCTGACCGTGTCGAGCATCCAGATGCGGCCTGGTGCTGCGGCGGCGTGGCAGGCGCCCGATCCCGCGGACCTCGCCGAAGGCATGCGGCTCTACCAGCAGAAGGGCGACTGCCGCGCGTGTCACGGATGGGCGGCGGACGGCGTGAAGAGCGACAACCAGATGCCGGACGGGCCGAGCCTTCGCGACAAGAAGTACACGCGTCAACTGCTCGTCCTCACGATCAAGTGCGGCCGTCCAAATACGCAGATGCCCGCGTTCGACAAGTTCGCGTACAGCGATGGCCGCTGCTACATGATGACGGCGGCAGATCTGGCGAAGAATCCCACGCGCATGCCAGACCCGCCCGCCACGCTCCAGCCGCGCGAGATCGAACTCCTTGCCGATTTCCTGTTGGCGAAGGTCGTCGGCCAGGGCCCGATCGATTATGCGAAGTGCGTCGAGTTCTGGGGCAGCGACGTCGACGTGTGCAAGGACCTCAAGAAGTAAGCCGCAATTGTCAGCCGAATCCTAATTTCGTCTGACGAATTCGTTATCGCTCCGCGCCCCGTTCAAATCCTTCAGGAAAATGCCTGGTGCGACTCTTGCTCCCTGCCGCCCCGATGATTCGCCAGATACTGCGGAGCTGCGGAATCGACGTGTCGCCGGCCTCGGTGATTTGTCCCGAGCACCTGAAGACGATCACGATCGACACGGACGGCCGGGCGCGGATGGACGTGCGGGAGACGCTCGTATTTCTGAAGACGCCCAAGCCTGGCGATCTGTTCGACGTCTGCGCGCTCGACGGCGAGACCACCGTCGAAACGTTCATCCGGCAGTCGCCCGACGCTCTCGATACCGGGCGCCGGCGCCGCGGCCGCGACACGATCGTCATCGACTGGAAGCCCAAGAACGACGTCGTGCCCTACGCTCTTTACGATCATCAGTACAGCTGGCTTCCGCCCGGGTCGCATTCGCAACCCGCGCTCTGCTCGGAGTTCCGGTGCGAGAAAAGGACCGGCACCTACGTGTTCGAGATGATCACGCCTCAGGAGTTCGAGGCAGCGGTCGCATTCCCGCGGCCCGGCTGGGCTCACATGAGATCTGAACGGACGCTCATCAAGTACGCGCTGAAGCAGCTCGAGGCCGGCGTCCAGGGCCCGACGATTGCCGAGAACGGTCAACGCGCCGAGTGGAGAATCGTCGGCCCGCGGCTCGGGCACCGCTATGTCTGCGTCGTCTTTCACCGGCATGGTGTCGCGCTCTGGCAGGACCAGCTCAAGAAGGGTACGCTCCGACACAAAATCCACGAGTTGATGGGCCGCCTCGCTCCAACAACCTAGCGCTTTACCTTGACAACCTCCGGGGGGCACGCAAAGATGGCCGCTCGGCCATCTTCCTCAGCAGGAGGTTATGTTCATGAAGCCACGAATCCTGATGCCTGTGCTCGCGGCGCTCGTGTGCGTGTCGGTGCCCCTGTTCGGCCAGGCTGGCGGCAGCGCCGCCGGGCTGCCGAACACCCTGACGGCCCAGGAACAACAGCAGGGATGGGTATTGCTCTTCGACGGGAAGACGCTCGACAAGTGGGACGTCACCCCAGAGCTCGCGAAGGTGTGGAAGGTCGTCGATGGAACCATCAAGGCGGAGATGTCAGGCGCCGGTGGCACCATGCTGACGAAGGAAGAGTTCGACAACTTTGCCCTGAAGGTCGAGTTCCGCGCCCATGCGGACATCAACTCCGGCATCATCCTGCGTAGCCCGAAGCGGGGCGAGAAGCCTGCCGCGGGTGAGAAGCCCGTGCCCGGCTACGAGCTGCAGATCCGCGACCGGAATCCCGGCAACTACAGCAGCGGCGACTTTCTGACCGGCAGCGTCGTCAACGTCGGAAAGGCCCCGCACGACGCGAAGATTATTCCGAATCAGTGGAACACGATCGAAGCGACCGTCAACGGCGATCACTTCACGGTGGTCTTCAACGGCAGGAAGGTCGTCGACGCCCGCGATGCCCGGCGCGCGTCGGGCGCCCTGGGGCTCCAACTGGCGCACCCGGAAGACGTTCGGCACGCGAACATCGAGTTCCGCAACCTGAAGATCCGCCGCCTCAAGGGCGGCGCGACGAACTGATCACGCCAGTCGTCCGCGAACACGGATCACCACAGAGCGCACGGAGAGCACAGAGATTTCTTTTGAAAGGAATTCTCTGTGTCCTCTGTGTTCTCTGTGGTGAAAGCCTTAATTGAGAGCGAATACGAAGAGATAGCTCGAATTTTCGAGCTTGTCGTACTTCACCGGGTGCAGGTGCCGGCCGCCGGCCTGCACCGCCAGATACTGCTTCGGTCCGATCGAATAGGTCACCGGCGCGCCCTTCAGCGGCGTGCCGACGTTGAACCGCCACAATTCCTCGAGCGTCTCGTCGTTGTAGGCGACAATCCACCCGTCCTGCAGCGCCGTGAACACGAGCCCGCCGGCGGTGGCGAGCGTGCCCGAACGGATTTCGATGTCGGTCACCGCTTTGGCGATCACTTTGTGATTCACTGCATCGAACGCCGTGATCGATCCGTAGTACAGGTCGCTCGTGTAGGTGCGCTTGGTGGTGTTCTTGTCGTCGATACCGCCATCCGGTGAGAGGAACGCGACGGTGTGGCCGGTCTGCGAGTAGCAGCCTTCGGTGCCCACGCCGTACGCGATGCGTTTCACCGGGTTGTACGACGTCGGTTGATGTGCGATGCCGCCGTGCCAGGTCGGGCACGTCCGCTTCATGGGATCGCCGCGCAGTGCGCGGGCTTCGGCGTTATAGATCTGCACGTCGAGCTTCGGGTCGTATTCGACCGGCTTGCCCGTCTCGGGATCGAGTCCCTTGGTCCAGTTCAGGTCGTTCACATACTGCGCGCCCTTGACGAAGCGCCCGTTCGTGCGGTCGATCGAATAGTAGAAGCCGTTGCGGCCGAAGTGGCCGACGAGCTTCCGGTTGATCTTGTCGATCGTGGTGTCGTACAGCATGTGGACGCCCACCTCATCGTAGTCCCACGAATCGTTCGGCGTGTACTGGAAATACCACGCGAGTTTGCCCGTGTCGATGTTGAGCGCGACGACAGCGTTGGTGTAGAGGTTGTCGCCGGGACGCGCCTGCGGATCGTAGGCGGGCACCGGGTTGCCGGTACCCCAGATGGTGAGCCTCGTCGCCGGATCGTACGACCCGGTCTGCCAGATGCCGCCACCACCGGTCTTCCACGCGTTGTTCTTGTCCTTCCACGTCTCGCTGCCGGGGTCGCCCGGCTTCGGCACCACATACCAGCGCCACACTTCGTCGCCCGTGCGCGCATCGAGCGCGGCAATCCAGCCGCGTGTTTTTCCGTCGCCGGCGCTGTTGACGACAATCACCTTGCCTTCGGCCGTAATGGGCGCGGTGAAGAACCTCTCCTTGCTGCCGAACTCGTTCGCGACGGCGACCTTCTTATCCCAGACGATTTCGCCGTTGGCGCGGTTGACGCCGATGACGCGTCCGTCGGGAAGATTCGCGATGACGAGGTCTTCCCAGAGCGCGATGCCTCGCGAGCGGGAGATGTTGCCCTCGTGCGAAACGCCGGGGTCGGTCACCCAGACGAGCTCGCCTTTATTCGGCGCGCGCGCGTCAATCTTGTACAGCGTGCCCCACCCGTCGCTCGTATACATGAAGCCGTTGTCGATGAGCGGGTTCAACTCGCTTTCCGGACCGTTCTGCCCGACATCCTGCATGCCGCCCAGCGCCAGCGCCCACACCATCCGCAGGTCTTTCACGTTCTCGCGATTGATTTGCGACAGCTTCGAATATCGCGTCGAGGCGTAGTCGCCGTTCATCATGAGCCAGTTCTGCGGCTCATTCTGCGCGTTGACCAGCCGGTCCCTGTTGACCGTCATCGAATACTGGCCCACGAGCGTTGCTGCCGTGACCGCCGCGATCGAGATGCCGCCCAACAATGCGGCACCGAACCTCGACCCTCTCCGCGCGCCTGGTTGCATGGCCCTCTCCTTGAATTGACGGGGATCGCGGGGATACTAAGCCCACGGCAGATCTGACGCAATAACAAATGACGACGGTCTAGGCGAACCGCAGCTTCGCGTGAAACTCCCGCCTCAGCAGCGTCAGATTCATGCCGAGCTGCAGAATCGTTGCGGAGACGGAGAGCCACCAGATCCAACGCAGCTCGAACCCTGCCATCCGCGCGAGCAGCACCGCGGGGATCGCGACGACGATGATTCGCGTGAACGAGGCGATGAGCGGCGGGATGGTGTTGCCCATCGCCTGAAACATGCTGCCGTTCACGAAGACGATACCCGACGCCACAAGGCTCCAGGAGACGATCCACAAGTATTCCGCGCCGACCGCGATCACCGCCGGGTCGGACGAGAAAAAGCGAATCATGGCTTCGGGCACGACCTGGCAGGCGAGGGTGAAGAGCAGCATCACGCCGCCCGCCATCAGGGCCGCGCGCCGGAACGTCTCGCGTACGCGATCCGCTTTGCGCGCGCCGAAGTTCTGCCCTGCGACCGGCGCGACCGCGAACCCCAGCGCCACCACCGGCATGAAGCCGGCTTGAATGAGCCGCTGGCCGATGCCAAAGCCGGCCTGGGCGGCGGCGCCGAACGGGCGGCTGATCGTGTAGACGATGAACAGGTAGACGGCGACGAGCGCGAACTCGACGCCGTTCGGCAAACCGATCCTCAGAATCTCTCGCCACATGCCGCCATGCGGCTTGAACTCGGGGCGCAGCCGGAGATAGGAAGTCACGTCGAAAAAGTACAACGCGAGCCAGATCGTGCCGACGATGATGGCGATGAACGACGCGAGGCCGGCGCCGGCGACGCCCATCGCACGGCCGGTGAGCCAGCCGAACATCAGGGTTGGCGCGAGCACGATGTTGATGATGACCGTTGCCGTCTGCACGACCATTCCGGGCTTGAAGTTGCCGGTGCCGCGAAGGGCGGCGCCCATCACAACCATCGGGAACTGGAGCGCCATCGCGGGAATGAACCAGGACAGGTAGGCGATGGCCTGCCGGCCGCTCAGAGCATCCGGGCTGAGGGAGTTGACATAGGTGTCGCGGAGCGTCGTCACGAGAGCCAGGAAGAGGATGCCGATGAACGCCGCGAGCAGTAATGACTGCGTCAGCACCAGCTGCGCGCGTTCGCGCTCCTTGCGGCCGGCCGCATGGGAAATCAGCGTGGTCGTGCCGACGGCGAGCATCTGCGTGATGGCGAGCACGACGAACGTGAGATTACCGGCGATGCCGACGCCGGCGATCGCCTCCTTGCCGAGGCGGCCGACGAAGTACAGATCAACCAGGAAGTAGAGCGTCTGGAAGACCATCGTCACCAGCATGAAGCTGGTGGTCTTCAGGAGATGGCGGGCGATGGATCCTGTCGTGAGGTCTTCCACTGTCAGGAAGCTTCAGCGGGTCGTGACGGACTCTTCGGGGTCGAGGATGTCCGGATAGTGCACTTTTCCACACGACGGGCAGACGCCGTGGCTGAACTCGGCCTCCGACCGCCGCGAGATGAACAACTCGAGGCGCTCCCACGTGCCACTCTCGTTCCTGATGCTCTTGCAGAACGAGCAGATGGGGAGCATCCCCTCGAGTACTTTCACGTGACGGGTCAGGTCGCGCTCGAAGTCGGCCAGACGCGCGAACCACAGTGCGATGAGCAGGATGACGGTGCCGCGCAGCGTCGTCGCCAGGACCAGCGAAAAGAGATCGACCGGCTGATTCTGCGCCCACAGGACGAGGACGACGCGAAGGAGCGGCACGGCGATCGCCAGCGTGACGGCGGGCCACTTGCCCGAGTACCAGGCGGCCAGGATGACCGGCACTGTATACAACAGCGGGAATGCGGCGGTCGGGCCCCCGACGTGGTCCACCCAGAGCAGCAGCGCACCGAGGGCGATCCACCAGCCAGCGTGAATACGGCCAGGCGGCAGCAGCCACCACGGTCGGACGCTCATTGTGTAGGAGTATATCGCGGCTGCCGACGCTCCTGAGTTAGAATGCCCGGTCGATCAACAGCACTACGGTCAGGCTGCGGCCGGACCCTACCTCGTTCTTGCGTTCGGCAGCCTCACAGGAGGGGCAACTCGTGACAATCCCCGTCAGGATAACCGTCAACGGCCGCGTGTACCAGCGCGACGTCGAGCCGCGGCTGCTGCTCACGCACTTCCTGCGCGAGACGCTCGGCCTCACCGGAACAAAAGTCGGATGCGACACGAGCCAGTGCGGTGCCTGCACGGTGCTCGAGAACGGCATTGCGACCAAGTCGTGCACACGGCTTGCGGTGCAGGCCGATGGATCGACCATCACCACCATCGAAGGACTCGCCGTCGATGGGAAGCTCCATCAGATGCAGGAATCCTTCTGGAACAAGCATGGCCTGCAATGCGGATTCTGCACGCCGGGGATGATCATGGCGAGCGTCGATCTGCTGAACCGGAATCCGAAGCCGACGCCCGACGAGGTGCGGCACGGACTGGAAGGCAACCTGTGCCGCTGCACGGGCTATCAGAACATCGTGCGCGCGGTGTGCGACGCGGCGGCGGCGGGGAGGCCGCGATCATGAGCGCCAAGGTATTCGGCTCAGGCATCCGCCGGCGTGAAGATCCCAGGCTCATCACCGGCACCGCCACCTACACCGAAGACATCGTGCTGCCGAACATGGCGCATGCCGCGATTCTGCGCAGTCCGCACGCACACGCGCGCATTCGATCGATCGACACCTCGCGCGCGAAGAGCGCGCCGGGAGTCGTCGCGGTGTTCACCGCCGCCGACACCGAGCCGGCGTTGAAGCCGATGCCGTGCGCGTGGCTGCTGCCGAACGCCGAGCTCAAGATCGCCACGTATCCGCAACTCGCCAAGGACACGGTCCGCTACGTCGGCGACTGTGTGGCCGTCGTGGTGGCCGACGATCGCTATCAGGCGCAGGACGCATTGGAGCTGATTGACGTCGACTACGATCCGCTGCCCGCGGTCGTCGATCCGCAGAAAGGGGCCGCGACAGGCGCGCCGCAGCTCCACGCGGATATCGAAGGCAATCAGGCGTTTCACTGGACCGTCGCCGGGGGCGATCTCGACGCCGCGTTCGCCAAAGCCGACGTCGTCGTGAAAGATCGAATCGTTCAGCAGCGTCTCATTCCGACCGCGATGGAAACGCGGGGCGCCGTGGCGAAGTGGAGCGCCGCGACCGGTGAGCTGACCTTGTGGAACACGACGCAGAACCCGCACATCGTGCGGTTCCTTTCCTCGCTCGTGGCCGGCGTGCCCGAAGACAAGCTTCGCGTCATCGCGCCGGAAGTCGGGGGCGGCTTCGGCAGCAAGATTCCCGCGATTCCCGGCGACTTCCTCACCGCGTTCTGCTCGATGAAGCTCGGACGTCCGGTCAAATGGAGCGAGACCCGCAGCGAGAACTACCAGGGCACCACGCACGGGCGCGATCACATTCAGGATGTCGAGCTTGCCGCAACGCGCGACGGCAGAATTCTCGGGCTGCGTTGCACCGTCTGGGCGGGCATGGGCGCGTATCTGTCGACGGCAGCGCCTGGGATTCCCACGATTCTGCACGGGCTGATGCTGTCGGGCCCCTACGCGGTACCCGCGTTGAGAGAAGACGTGTACGGCGTCTACACGAACACGACGCCGGTCGAGGCCTATCGCGGGGCGGGCCGGCCCGAAGCGACGTTCATGCTCGAGCGTATGATGGACAAGCTTTCGGACGAGCTGAAGATCGACCCGGCCGAAATCCGACGGCGCAATCTGCTGCCGCCGTTCGAAGACGGCTGCAACGTGGTGACAGGGCTCACATACGACAGCGGCAACTATCAGGCGGCGCTCGACAAGGCGCTGAATCACGTCGGATACGACAGTCTGCGCGCCGAGCAGGCCAGGCGGCGCCAGCAGCCGGACGGGAAGCTACTCGGCATCGGCGTGTGCACGTACGTGGAGATTTGCGGCCTCGGCCCGTCGCAGGTTGCCGGGGCCATCGGATTCCAGGGCGGCCTGTGGGAAAGCGCGATCGTCCGCTTCCACCCGAGCGGGAAGGTGAACGTGTTCATCGGCGCATCCCCGCACGGTCAGGGCGAGGAGACGACCTTCGCGCAGATCGTGGCGAGCGAGCTCGGCGTCGACGTGAACGACGTCAAGGTCGTGCACGGCGACACCGACAGCACGCCGATGGGATGGGGCACCTACGGTAGCCGCACGACCGCCGTCGGCGGAGCGGCGCTCGCGACCGCCGTGCGCAAGATCAAGGAGAAAGCCAAGCTGCTCGCCGCGCACCTCATCGAAGCCGCTCCCGAAGATATCGAATACGAGGACGGCAAGTTCTTCGTCAAAGGCGCGCCGAGCCGTTCGAAGACCATCCAGGACATCGCGCTGATGGCCAACGTCGCATGGAATCTCCCGGCGGGCATGGAAGCCGGGCTCGAGGCGACGAGCTTCTACGATCCGCCGAACTTCGTGTATCCGTTCGGCGCGCACGTGGCCGTGGTGGAGATCGATCGCGAAACCGGCAAGGTCGAGATGAAGAGATACGTCGCCGTCGACGACTGCGGCCCGCAGATCAACCCCGTCATCGTGGAGGGGCAGGTGCAGGGAGGGGTCGTCCAGGGGATCGGGCAGGCCTTGTGGGAAGGCGCGGTCTACGACGACAGCGGACAACTCGTCACCGGATCGCTGCTCGACTATGCCATCCCCAGGGCCGACGTGCTGCCGGACATCGACGTGCTTTCGACCGTCACACGATCGCCGCATCATCCGCTGGGCGTCAAGGGCATCGGCGAGGCCGGCACGATCGCGTCGACGGCGACGGTCTACAACGCGGTCATCGATGCGCTCGAGCCGTTCGGCGTCGACAACCTGACCATGCCGCTCACGCCGGAACGTGTCTGGCGCGCGATGAACACACGGGAACGGTAGGAGATTGTCATGTTTGCACCATCCTTCGACTACTACCGCGCCGGGGCTGTTCGCGAGGCGCTGGCGCTGATGCAGCAGCACCCGGGCGCGAAGCTGCTCGCGGGTGGACACACGCTGATTCCGCTGCTGAAGCTGCGTCTGACCGGACCCACAGCCCTCATCGACATCGGGCGCATTCCAGAGCTCAAGGGCATCACCTCGTCGAGCGGCACGATCCGCATCGGAGCGCTGACGACGCATGCGGAGCTGGCGGCTTCGCCGGCGCTTCGGGCCGAGTGTCCGATGCTATCCGAAGCGGCGAGCCAGATCGGCGACGCGCAGGTGCGCAATCACGGCACGATCGGCGGCAATGTCGCCCATGCCGATCCCGCCTCCGATCTGCCGACCGTGCTCGTCGCGCTCGACGCGCGCTTCAACATGGCCGGTCCGAAAGGCGAACGGACGGTCGCGGCCGGCGATTTCTTTCAAGGGATGATGACGACGGCCATCGACGCCGGCGAAATCCTCACGGCCGTCGAAATCCCGTCGATGAAGCCGGGGCAGGGGATGGCGTACGTCAAGTTCGCACATCCGGCTTCGCGTTACGCCGTGATTGGCGCGGCTGCCGTCGTGACGATGAAGAACGGAACCTGTGGCGCGGCGCAGATTGCGATTGGCGGCCTGGTGCCTGCGCCGGCGCGCCTGCGCCATGTGGAAAATGCCGTCACGGGCGCCCGGCCATCAGACGAGATGATGACGAAGGCGGCGGCCGCCGTCGTGCAGCACCTCGATGGCGACATCCTGGGAGACGTCTTCGCATCGGCTGAGTATCGCAAAGCGGTGGCGCCGGTGTACGTGAAGAGGGCGCTCGCCGCAGCCGTCCAGCGGGCGTCGTAGCGTGGCTCTTCCGGCGTCGGTCGACGAGCTCGAGCGGCTGCTGGCCGGCCAGCAGTATGTGGCCGATCGCAGCCTCGTGATGTCGGTGTACCTGGCCCTCAAGCTGGGCAGGCCCCTGTTTCTCGAAGGGGAAGCGGGTGTCGGCAAAACCGAAATCGCGAAGGCGCTGGCGGCCGCGCTGGGCACCGAGCTGATTCGGCTCCAGTGTTACGAGGGGCTCGACGTCAGCCATGCGTTGTACGAGTGGAACTATCCGCGCCAGCTTCTGGAAATCCGGCTGCTCGAAGCCAGT
>Ga0105107_10003389_pt1 | contig 10583 bp, 10 predicted proteins | sample PPLLaktember2015_6_FD_79335 | JGI IMG/M metagenome (GOLD analysis project Ga0105107, IMG submission 79335) | Freshwater sediment microbial communities from Prairie Pothole Lake near Jamestown, North Dakota, USA - PPLs Lake P8 Core (1) Depth... | ecosystem: Environmental > Aquatic > Freshwater >... | reverse complement strand
TGTCGATCGCTCCTGCCGAGGTGAATCTCGACGCGGCCCGCCTCGTCGCTGAACTTCACCGCGTTGACGAGCAGGTTCCAGATGCTCTGCTGGAGGCGGCCCGCGTCGCCATCGACGAGACACGGCGGCGCGTCGGCGACGGCCCAGTCGAGTCGCACCCGCTTCGCGTCGGCGGCGGGACGCACCGCTTCGACGGCCGCCCGCAGGGTGTCGGCGAGATCGACCACCGCGGTCTCCAGTCGGAGCTTGCCCGTGACGATGCGGGAGATGTCGAGCAGGTCCCCGAGGAGCCTCGCCAGCGCGCCGGCGTTTCTGCCGATCGTCTCGATCGCGTGCCGCGCCTCGGCCGGACCGAGCGTGTCGGCGAGCAGCATTGACGTCCAGCCCATGACCGCGTTGAGCGGTGTCCGCAACTCGTGAGACACGGTCGCCACGAACTCGTCTTTCAGGCGGCTGGCCTCCGCGTGCGCCGCGCGCTCGTGGAGCAGGCGCGCCCGTTCCTCGTCCGCGGCTTTGCGATCCGTGGTGTCACGGATGGCGCTGATGGCGAACGTTCCCTCCTCGGTGCGCAGCGGGCTCAGGCTGATCTCGACGGGAAACTCCGTTCCGTCCTTGCGCCGGCCGTACAGCTCCAGTCCGGCACCCATCGGACGGACCCGGGCCGATTCGAAGTAGCGCGCCCGGTGTCGGGCATGGGCCGCCCGGTCGCGCACCGGGACCAGGATCTCGACCGGTTGCCCGAGCAGGTCGTCCCGGTCGTAGCCGAAGAGCCGATCGGCGTGCATGTTGGTGAGCACGATCCGGCCGTCGGCGTCGGTGATGACGAACGCGTCGGGCGCGGCGTCGAGCAGCGCGAGACGAATGCGGCCTTCCGTCGCCTTTCGCTCGTGAATGTCCACGCAGCTGCCCACGTAGCCCGTGAAGGTCCCGTCCGGCGTGAGCAGCGGCTGTCCCGTGTCCTGCACCCAGCGGTAGCCGCCGTCGTGGTGGCGCAGCCGGAACTCCATCGAGAAGGGAAGGCGCCGGTCGACATGCTCCTGGCAGGACGCGGCGGCCGCGGCCCGATCGTCGGGGTGAATCAACGCCAGCCAGAAGTCGCCGACCTGGGCCTCGATCGGCGCTCCGGTGAAGGCGAGCCACGGCGCGTTGAAGTAGACGGCCCGGTTGTTCGCGTCCGCCACCCAGATGAGGACCGGCGCGTGATCGGCCATCAGGCGGAACCGGGCTTCGCTGGCGCGCAGCGCGCCCTCCGCCTCGACGCGCGCGCTGACGTCCGAACAGACGCCCACCATCCGGTCCGGCCGGCCCTCGCCATCGCGCACGAGCCGGCCGTGGCCCTCGACCCACCGGACCGCGCCGTCGCGGCGCACGATGCGGTACTGCACGTGGTGCTCCCGTCCGTGCTCGACCGACTCGCGGATCAGCTGAAACACGCGATCGCGATCGTCGGGGTGAATCTCCTCGCGGAACGCCGCGAAGGTTCCCGGGAAGCTGCCCGGCTCGAACCCGTGAATCGCCTCGAGCGACGGAGACCACTGCACCTGGTCGGTCGGGATCGACCACTGCCAGGCGCCCAGCCGACCGGCCTCGAGGGCCAGCCGCAGGCGCATCTCGCTCTCCTCCAGGTCGCGCTGGGCCCGTTTGCGCTGGCTGATGTCGCAGACCGTGGCCAGCCAGCACAGCCCGGCGCCCACGGCCCCGGGGACCGACGACACGAACACGAGCGCGTCGAACCGCGACCCGTCCCGCCGGCGAAACCGGAGCTCGAATCCTTCCGCCGGACCTTCGGCCCGGAGGGTCGCGCGTAAGGCGTCCTGGATCCGCTCCACCTCTTCGGGCGGCCAATACTCGAAGGGCGGCCGGGCCCCCAGCAGTTCCGACCGGCTCCAGCCGACCATCCGGCAGAAGGCCTCGTCCACGTAGGTCTGCGTGCCGGTCTCGTCGACCGCGGCGACGCCGATCACAAGACGATCGTCGTGGGGGAGCCTCGTGTCCATCTCGTCAGCGCTTCGTCCGAGCGCCGTCTCTGAGCAGGGCGTGCAGCACATTCTTCTCGATTCCCAACACCAACTCAATCGGAAAAGCGCCGCGCCTGCGACCATCGCCCGGACGCACGTCTCTTTCGCACGGCCGGACCCTCCGGCCCGTTTCATTCTTGTACACCGCGTCGTCGGTCAGAGCGACGAACGTGCCTGACGCCGGGAGAACTTACCGGAATACAGACGAGGTTGCTGCCTTCGCTGAGGGAGGTCTGCAGCCGCAGGTAGTCCGCGAGACGGAGCTCCAGAACGAACTCGCTGAGGTCCTGCGGACCGAGCTGTTGCGTGAACTTGACGAACACCCGCTCGCCGATCTGCTCGCCCACCGTGACCATGGGGGCCACGCCGGCACCGGTGGCCCGCGCGCCGATCTCGAAGCGGTCGAGGCCGAGCGCGTGTGTGATCTCCGACGAGAGCGGCGCCGTCAGCAACTCGGCCGCGAGGGCCCCGGCGCGTTGCGCCAGCGAGACGCGCTGCCGGCTGCCGAGCTGGTTGAGCGGCTGGTTGAAGACGATCATCGCGAGGATGTCCGCGGTATCGAGCGGCGGGCTGCTCGAGAGCGTGAGCGCCGGCTCCTTCAAGCTGCCGCCAATGGACACGCGCGCCTCCACACCCGAGATCGTTCTCGCGGCCGTGAGGCTGAGAAACGGGTCGAGCGCTTCCTGGCCCTGGAACCGTACGCTTCCGCCGCGTCGGATGTCGAACTCCCGCCCCTGGAACTCGTACGTGCCCCGGACGGTCTGGATGGCGCCGGTCAAACGCGCGCGGCCGTCCGGCTGTTTCACGATGTGTACAGAGCCGCCGAGCGTGACGTTCAGCGCGCCTGGGGAAGGCCGGTCCCGGTCGAGGTGAGGAGTCCCCGGCCTCGAACGATGAGATTGTCGGGAATCCGCACCCGAAGGTCGAGCCCCAGCGCGCTCGGCGTCCCGGGCGGCTCGGGCTGCGTGCCGCCGGCCGTGGGCAGCTGGTCGGCGAGCAGGCGGCCGATCCAGGGACTGACGCGGCCCACCGGCGCCGGCCGGGCGCCAGACGCCACGCCGCCTCGTCCGCGCTCGCGGCGAAGCGGGCCAGGCGCGCCTGCCAGTGGTCCGGGTGGCGGACGAGCGTCCCGCCCGCCGCCAGCGTCCGCGGCCCTTGCCTGGCGCTGAGGTCGAAGTCGAGCCGCGGCGCTCCGCGGTCCGATCGCACGGACTCGCTGCATCATGTCCCACGTGATCGCCACAGGTGCCGCCAATCGCGACGTCGATCAGCCGGCCGCACGTCTGGCGACGACAGCCCGGCGCGCAGGCGGCGCCTCGAGCCGTGCCGGCGGCGTCGACGGCGCCCCGGAGACGTCGCCGGGCATCTCCCCTTCGATTCGGTCGGCGACGTCGTGCAGCCAGCTGCGCCAGCACCGCCATCGCAGCTCCTCGGCGGTCGGCCGCGCGCCGTCCCGGTCCGCCGCGGCGTCGTGCATGCGCTCCTCGCACACGTCGGCGAGGAGACGGACGAGAGCGGCCGGGCACTCGTTCTTGCGGCGGGTGCCGCTTTGTTCGAGCGCCGCGCGCAGCGCGTCACGGGTCGACGCCGTTTCCGCGTCGTGGTTGTGATTGCCCACAGGTCGAAACGGGACACATTGAGTCATTGCTGACCGTCTCCTTCGCCCTCCGGAACTCGTTTCACCCCGGACCAATCAAGGCCTGTGCCAGCGCCGTGAGGGTCGTCCTGTTCCACGTCCACGGCTCTTCCGGAGTTTTCGTGCTCGGGACGTGTCGTCCAATCGGACTCGATCCGTCGTCGTTCACGACACGTCAGAAAAGAAGACGACTCGGGCCCACCTGACCGGCGCGTGTCGGAACGGCTTGACCGTCGCGCACGAGCCCGACGTGCACTCGCCAGCGACGAGTGGCTCGGAACGTGCAATCGACGCCGGCCATGAGACTCGGCTCTCGAGATTGGCGGCGCCCTTACGGGCGCGCGCTCGTCGTCGCCGGCCTGGCGTTTCTGCCGTGGGCCGCGAGCCGGCCCGCCGCCGAGAGCGCCATGTGGCCGATCGGGCGCTTCGAGTATCGGGTCTCGGGCAAGATTCGGCCGCTCGTGCTCTTCTGGATCGAACGCGAGAACGTCGGTCGCGCCAGCATCACCTGGATCTGCAACGCCGACGGATGGGACGGCGTCGAGCTGCTCGTCGGCTCCGATCCGGCGCGGGCCATGGGCGTCAACCGGTGGGGGTACTATCGCGAGGAGCGGCGCGGCGGGCACGCGCGCATCTTCGTGCCCGACTGACGGGCCGCTCGCGCCGGGGGCCTCACGTGGCTTCGGCGGCGTGGCGCCGGGGTGTCACGATTCCTGACGTCAGACAGAAACCGAGACAGGCGTCCCGGCGTTCTCCGTTGCCGATTCATCGAATTTCACACGGTATTTCACGGGTCAGGTTCCGGGCATGGGTATTGCTGCCGAGTGCGTCGAACACGCAGGGTTTTGGGGCCGGAGCAAAGAGTGTCCAGACCGGCAGGTTCATCGGTTCACGTGGATCAACGGCTGGGTCAGGGGCCCGTCCCGTGTGGCGGGCTCTGCTCGCCAGTCGTCCCCTGGGTCCCGGGCGCCCATGTTGTCCAAACTGACGGAGACCGATCGGCGAGCCGGTGGCCAGGCGGACGGAGCGCACGCGCTCGTCCACGCCGGCGAATCGGGGCGGCCCGTCGCCCTCGACCTCGAACGGATCGACGTCCTGCTGCTCGAGGACGACGCGGGCTACTCGCAGCTGGTGCGCGAGTTCTTGAGGTCGTGTGAGACCACGCAATTCGCGGTGACCGGCGTCTCGCAACTGAGCGAGGGGCTGGCGTTGCTGTCGGACCGTCCGGTCGATGTCGTGCTGCTCGATCTGGGCCTGCCGGATTCAGGAGGCCTGCGCACGCTGGAACGCATGCGGGCGCAGGCGGCGAACGTGGCGGTCGTCGTCCTGACCGGCGCGGCCGACGAGCGTCTGGCGCTGGAGGCGTTGCATCACGGTGCGCAGGACTATCTCATCAAGACGGAGACCGATGGCGAGCGGCTGGTTCGATCCATCCTCTACGCGATCGAGCGACAACGACTGCTCGACACCCTCGAAAGCCTGTCTCTCCTGGATCAGCTCACCGGCCTCTACAACCGGCGAGGGTTCTTCACGCTGGCCGAGCGGCATCTCGCGCACTGTCGCCGGCAGCGCAAGCCGGTCGTGCTGATGCTGGCCGACCTCGACAACCTGAAGGACGTCAACGATCGGCACGGCCATCAGGAAGGCGACCGGGTGATCGCGTTCGCGGGTCAGTGCTTGAAGCGGGTTTCGCGGAAGGCGGACGTGGTGGGCCGCATCGGGGGGGACGAGTTCGCCGCGCTCCTGGCCGATGCCGGCCGGAGCAGCACCTCGAAGGTCCAGGCCCGCCTGCAGGAGGGGTTCCGCGTGTACAACCGGCGCTCATCGCGGCCCTATCGGATCGCGATGAGCGTGGGCGTGGCCTGCCAGGATGCCAACGGCGGGCAGTCCCTCGAGGGGTTGATGGCCGAGGCCGACACGCAGATGTACCGTCACAAGCGGCGAAACCGAGCGAGCGCGGCGGCGCGCCGCTGATGCGTCTGGAGTCGGGCGCCGGTCGCTTGTTCGACCGCAGCAGTTGCGTTATAGTCGCAGCCCTACATGACAGGAGAGCCGTACCCGACGCACCTTCGCTCGACCGGTCTGGTGGACGTGCTCGACCGCGTGCTCGACAAGGGTCTCGTGGTCGCCGGCGACATCAAGATCTCGGTGGCGGAAGTCGAGCTGCTCACCATCCGACTGCGGCTGTTGGTCTGCTCGGTCGACAAGGCCCAGGAGATCGGCCTGGACTGGTGGCGGCACGATCGGTACTTCTCGCCGGGATCGCGGGGCGCGCAGATCGAAACGCGGGAGCTCAGGCGGCAGATTCGTGCCTTGGAACGGAAGGTGGCGCGGCTGACGACGCCCCGCGCCAGAGCGCGATCGCGTTGATCCTGGCGGGCCGAGTCGTACAGCCGCTCGGGGGAGGAGCCGACCATGCCGGTTGAAAGGGTCCCAGGCGCAACCAACCTCATCGACGTCCTGGACCGGGTGCTCGACAAGGGCATCGTCATCGACGCCTGGGTGCGGGTGTCGCTGGTCGGCATCGACCTGCTGACCGTGGAGGCGCGCGTCGTCGTCGCATCCATCGAAACCTATCTGAAGTACTCGGAGGCGATCGGTCAGGTCGCGCCGGTCTCTCGTCCGGCCGCCGAGATCGAGGCGGTTCGCCAGACGACGGTGGCGGTGCAGTCGCAGCGACGTCCGCGGCAGCCCGCCCGCCGGCGCCGTCGGGAGGGGTGAGGACGTGCTCTCCACGGTGTCCTCGGACGTGCCGGTGCGCGCCGGCCTCGACGACGCCGACGGCGACGGCGAGGCGCAGGCGCGCCTGGACCTGCTCGAGCGGCTGCTGGCCAGCTCCGATCTGCGGGAGTCGGCGCAGCATGCGATCGACTGGCTCGCCGAACAGGGTCGCGTCGATTGGTCCGTCTGCCTGGTCGTCGATGCCGCGGGCACTCGGCTGGTGCCGTTGGCGGACCATGGCCTGCCTCCATCTTCCGTGAGCGAGTTCATGGTCCGCCTCGACGAGCCCGGCCATCCGCTCGTTCGAGCCCTGCGGGCCGCGGACGCCAGTCATGTCGGTGTGGAGCGACCGGCGGGGCCGACGCCGCCGGGAGGTCCGTTCCACGCGTTTCCCCTGCGCGCGCGCGGCGCCGAGACACTGGACGCGGCCGGTCTGCTGGTGACGGCCGCACCCGATCGGGCCATCGACGACCGGGTGCGCTGGCTGGCGGGCGTCCTGGGCGATCGGGCGGTCCGGCTGCGGCCCCGGGAGTCCACGGGAGACGCCCGCTCCGTCCCTGAGCGGGCGCTGTTGCAGGGCATCCTGAACGCGGTGACCGACCCGATTCTGCTCACCGACGCCGAGGGCCGGCTGGTCATCGGCAATGCGGCCGCCGAGAGCCTGTTGAGAGCGCCGGAGCTCGCGAGCGAGGGGTGGCGGCAGGCGGTGAACCTGAACCACACGCTGTTCTCGGCGGCCCTGCCGGCCGAGGCGCTCGACGCGCCGAGCCGGCCGGCCCAGCGCGAGCTGGTGCTCGTCGATCCGAGCGAGGGCTCCGAGCTGCTGTTCGAGATGACCAGTACGCCCTTGCGCGATCGCCGCGACGACGCGCCCATCGTCTCGGTGTTGCGCAACGTGACCGATCTGGGGCGCGCCGGCCAGGAGCTCGATGAGAGCTACCGCCAGCTGCGCGTCGCGCAGGCGGCGGTGCGGGACCAGCGCCGGCGGCTCGACCTGGTCATCAACTCGGTGGCCGATCCCATCGTCGTCTCCGATCCGAGCGGCGCCATCGTGTTGATGAACACCCGCGCGGAACGGCTGTTCAGGGTCGGCGGCGACGAGCCGGACGCCACGCGGCGGCGCGCGCAGACGAACAACGCGAGGTTCTCGTCGCTGGTGTCGACCTTGCTGTCGAGCGGACACGCCGAGGACTGGCGCGGCGAGACGACGCTGATCGATCCCCGGATCGGTCGGACGCGTCCGATGGAGGCCGTCGCGGGCACCGTCCTGTCCGAGACGGGCGAGCTGGTCTGGATCGTCACGATCCTGCACGACCTCACCGCGACGGTCGAGCGCGCCCGGCTGTACGAACGGGTGAAGCGCGCCTCCGTGGAGCTCGAGGCCAGGGTGCGGGAGGCCACGAGCGAGCTGGTGCGGCAGAACGAGCTGCTGCGGCGACAGCGGTTCGAGGTCGAGCAAGCCTCGGCCCTCAAGTCGCAGTTTCTCGCGAACATGTCGCACGAGTTCCGGACGCCGCTCAACTGCATCCTGGGCTACACGCAGCTGCTGCTCCAGGGGCTGGGCGGGGCGTTCACGCCGGAACAGCGGACGGACCTGGCGCGGATCGACTCGAACGGCCGCCACCTGCTCGCCTTGATCAACGACATCCTCGACGTGTCACGAATCGAGGCCGGCCGGATGCCGGTGGATGCCACGGTCGTCGGCATTCCGGAGCTCGTGGCGGAAGTGCTCGAGGAACTCGATCCGCTGATCAAGCAGTCGAGGCTGTCGGTGTCGACGCGGCTGTCGTCGCGGCTGCCCGCCATCGAGAGCGATCGCCGCAAGGTCAAGCAGATCCTCTTCAATCTGGTCAGCAATGCGCTGAAGTTCACCAAGCGCGGGGGCGTACGCGTGCGCGCCCGCCATGCCGCGCGGCGTCGCACCGTCTTGATCACCGTCGAGGACACCGGCGTCGGCATTCCGCAGGCAGACCTGGAGAGGATCTTCGAGGATTTCCGTCAGCTCGATCCGTCGCCGAGCCGCGGCTACGGTGGGACCGGGCTGGGCCTGTCCATCTGCCGGCGGTTGGCCGGCATGCTCGGCGGGCAAGTGACCGTGCGGAGCCAGGTGGGCGCGGGATCGGCGTTCACCCTGGAGCTGCCGGTCAGGGTATCGGACGGATGACAGAGCAGCCGCCTGCGGCCGCGCGCGTGTTGATCGTCGAGGACTACCAGGATACGCGCGAGATGTACGCCAGGTACCTCCGGTTCTCCGGCTTCGAGGTCCGGGAGGCCCGCAATGGCGCGGAGGCCCTCCGGAAGGCCGCCGGGGAGCATCCCGATGTCATCGTGATGGACCTCGCCTTGCCGCGCATGGACGGCTGGGAGGCCACCCGCCGGCTCAAAGCCGAGCCGGCCACCCGCGGCATCCCGGTCATCGCCCTCACGGGGCACGCGCACGCCGATCGGGAACAGGAGGCGCGCAAGGCGGGGTGTGACGCTTTCTTGACGAAGCCGTGCCTGCCGGACGCGCTGGTCAAGGAGATCCATCGCGTGTTGGGCGGACGGCGTGGGCCGTGAGGTCGCGCGCCGGCTCGCGGGGTGAGAGGTAGGATGTTGAACAAGCGAGGGACGAGGAAACGACCGACGAGGCCGGGCGCGGCGCCGGGCGGAGGCCCGCCGTCGACCGCGCGCGCCGGCGACGGGCGCCGGGCGGCGAAATCCGTACGCTCGTCGGGACGGTCGGTCGCCCCGGGCGCGGCCGCAGGCCGGCGTGAGGTCCGGACGAGCCGGGTGGCCGCCCCGTCCGGCCGATACGTCTACTGCGTCATTCGATCGAGCGGGCCGGGCGACTTCGGGTTGATCGGCATCGGGCCAGAGCCGTCCCGCGTCGGCACGGTTCACTACCGGGACCTGGCGGCGGTGGCCTCCGAGACGACGCTGGGCGTTCCGGATCCGACGCGCGAGCACGTGCTGGCCCATCAGCGGGTCAACGAGTACGTGCTGCAGCGCCACACCGTGCTGCCGATGTCGTTCGGCACCGTCTTCAAGACCGACGACGACATCGTCGAGCTGCTGCGCTCGGCCTACGACGCATTCGCCGACGTCCTGGCCAAGATGGAAGGCAAGCTGGAGTTCGGCATCAAGGTGTTGTGGGACCGCGATCAGGTCGTGAAGGCGATCGAAGAAGACGATGAGGACATCCGCCAGCTGAAGACGGAGATCTCGCTGAGGACCGGATCGACCTATTTCGCGCGGATGCAGTACGGCCGCATGATCGATCAGGCGCTGCAGCGGCGCGCGGAGCGCTACGCCTCCGGCATCTTCCAGGCGCTGCGGAGCGTGTCGGTGGCCGCGCGGTCGAACAAGCCGATTGGCGACAAGATGCTGGTGAACGCCGCCTTTCTCGTGTCGAACGACCAGGAGGCGGCCTTCGACGCGAAGGTGAAGGAGCTCGGCGCGCGGTACCGCGATCTGAAGTTCAAGTACACCGGGCCCTGGCCGCCGTACAACTTCGTGAACATCCGGCTCAAGCTGGAGCGCGCGGAAGCGGAGTAGCGGCGCGGCGCCCCACCCGCCTGCCGCGCCGGTCCATGTCCATGTTCATCTTCGATCGGCTGCTCATCGGTGGTCTGCAGTTCGTGCTCGACAAGGTCGCCGTCACCGCCGACCGCGAACTCAACGACGCGTCGGCGCTGCGCGAGCGGCTGCTCGACGCCCAGATGCAGGTCGAGCTCGGTGAGCTGAGTGACGAGGCGTTCCGCGAAATCGAGGCGGAGGTGGTGCGCCGGCTGCGGGAGCTTCGCGAGCGGCGCGAGGGCGCGCGCCCGGGGAAGATCGAGGGTGTGAGTGTCGAAGCGACGCTTGACCACGAGCGATAGCGCTCGCGCACCCCGCTTCACGTTCTTCGGCGGCAAGGGTGGGGTCGGCAAGACGACCTGCGCCGCCGCGTTCGCGGTGGCGAGCGCGGATCGCGGCGGGCGCGTCCTCCTGCTGTCGGCCGATCCGGCCCACTCGCTCGGCGACGTCGTGCGCGCGCGCCTGTCGGCCGCGCCGCGCCGGATCCCCGGCGTCCGCGGCAGGCTGGAGGCGGCCGAGATCGACGCCGACCGCGCGCTCGAGCGCTGGCTGGCCCGACGCCGCCGCGCGGTCGAGCAGATCCTCCTGCGCGGCACGTTCCTCGACGAAGAAGACGTCGCGCGCGTCATGCGGCTGTCCCTCCCGGGCGT
>Ga0105107_10003388_pt1 | contig 10584 bp, 9 predicted proteins | sample PPLLaktember2015_6_FD_79335 | JGI IMG/M metagenome (GOLD analysis project Ga0105107, IMG submission 79335) | Freshwater sediment microbial communities from Prairie Pothole Lake near Jamestown, North Dakota, USA - PPLs Lake P8 Core (1) Depth... | ecosystem: Environmental > Aquatic > Freshwater >... | reverse complement strand
CCCCCGGCCCCCTTCTCTGCTGTCGCAAAGCAGGGGGCCGGGAGATGAGTACATGCAGCCAGAGAATATGGTTAACTGCACAACGTGTTATTAATTAGTATTAAAATATGTGAATTATGTAAACTTTTTCAGGAATTCTATAACAATCCCCTTGTTGGTAAGTTTTATTTTTCAATAAAATTAATTGTCCGAATTGAAACTATGGAAGTACTCAAACAAACAGCACACAAAAGGATTAAAGAACGAAACAACAATCTTTAACTTATAACAAGAATTATTGAATTTATTGGAATTTAATAAGTTTGATTACATGAAATCCGATCTATGAAAAAGGTTCTTCAACTTCTTCCAATCATTATTTTTTCAGCATTTGCCCTGAAATGTAACCGTGATTACCATGAGGATATTTCATGGCGATATACAATAAGTGTGAATTTTGAATATGGCGTAGATTTGTCACCAACAAAATACAAGAATATTTATGTAATCTGGATAGAAGACAAGGCATCTGGTTTTATTCAGAATATCAATGTATGTCAAAAATTAATAACAGGAGGATTAGCAGAAACTGCATTGCCTTTTTGGAAAATGAATAAATATCTCGTTTCATCAAGTGCCGAGGTTGATGCTGTAACCTCTGCAACAATAGCGAATTCCGATTTTTCAGTATCAGCCGTTCTGAAAGATACTGCTGTAAGAGAATTTGTTTTATATTTTGAAATTGATAGGGCATATGAGCCCAATGATTGGTTTTCGGATCAACCAGCTCTTTTATTTTCAACAAATATTAACCTTGATGAAAGTAAATCTATATATGAGTTATTACCTATAGGCTGGACCCCAAATGAGAAAACACAAAATATAATTCAAGATACCCCAATGGGAAAATTACAAAATGAAATGAGGTACATCACAAATCTTAAAGCCGGATCATCATTTGGTGCTGCCGATACACAAAGTGCTACAAAAATGGTTAAAAAGATTACTGCAACGGTTAAAAGGTCAGTCGTTACTCAATTTTTTGAAACAGGTGGGTTAACACTGTGAAGCCTCCTGAAAGCCTGCCCCGCTTCAAGAGTCATCAGACTATGATAGTATGTATTGAAATAATGGCAGGAAATTATAACTTGTAAAAAAATCATTTGAAACCTCCATGTTTTAAAAACCTGAATAGGCATGAATATAATTTATAAACATGGAGGTTCCATACGACCTTTAAAAACAAAATTATATACGTATGAAAAGACTATTATTATTAAACCTGATTATATTTCTAATCTCCTGCTCAAAAGACCATACAGGCCAGATGTACCCCTGGATGGAGTTACCATATTTTGCCTTACCATCGACAGGTCTATCTTTAATTGTAGGTCAAGAGGTTACTATCTACGGAGATGCACTTATCAATGTTCCAATTCAGAATAACCTTCAGGTTACTTATATTTCAAACATAGGTACTCAATCAGGAAATAACATTGTCATTAATCCTGCTGCAGAGAATATTGGCAATCATGCACTTATTATGACTTTTAAGAATAGCGGGCGTTTAATAACCACCCAAACTATTACAATGACTGTATATAACAAAGCTCCGGCAGAAACTAAAAAAATATTATTGATCGGTAATTCGCTAATAGAAAGCGGATGTACTTATTATGATACTCAAATAGATAGAGTATTAAGCAATTCAACTATTACATTTCTGGGAACGAATGGAACGATAACCAGGAATGAAGGTCGTGGAGGAGCAACATGGAACAGGTTTGTAAATAATGACCAACCTGTTACTAACCCATCGCCTTTTTTTAAGGCAGGTGTTTTAAACGTGCCATCATACTTTTTGGATAATTCTATAGCTAATCCTGATTATGTCTTGATTTCTCTTGGATTAAATGATTTGCTTGAATTTTCAGCAGTAGGAAGTGATCCTGTAACTGCTGAGGAGATAACTATAATACTTAATACAGCAAAAATACTTATTGATGCCTTCCTCGCATTTGATGCCAATTTAAAAATAATTTTACAAATACCATCATTAACAGGGACTACCGGAGTAGCATGGGCTATTGATTTGGGAGGTGTCTTAGACCAGGATTTGTTCATAGAAAATGTGCATAAATACTGGGTTGCATTCATTGATGAATTTGCAAATGGGGCTTATAATTCAAGGGTTGATTGTAATTATGCACCAATATTTTTAAATAGAACAACTGGTTATGCTGAAATTGCAAATAGTTCTGTACATCCAAATCAATCAGGTTATGAACAACTGGGTGTTGGAACGGCTTTAGCAATTAATAAATTACTTAAAGCTGATTAATTCTTTACACACCGGACAGAAATGCCGTTTCTCTCAAAGCTGGCGTTCCTGCTCACACTGCTGCTACCGTAGCTCATGCTCCGATTCCAGGCAGCGATCGTAGTGTTCTCGGTAGAACTCCACCAGTAGCCGTAGTTCCCGATACCGGAGAATTCTCCGTTTTGGTTACGGTAGCCGCCAGGAAGGGCTGTAAAGTTCGTTTCATTGGTTGCGTCTGTGTTAGGAGTTAGCCAATGTGTGGTGGCAGTCTCTTTTAATTTTCCACCGGCAGCACCTTCTCCCCCCAAATATGTTGTCAGACTTGTCCATTCTGCATCAGTGGGTACATGCCAACCAGTGGGACAAACATTACGACTGTCAATTACTCCATACCATGTATATAATCTACCATATGTACTAACATTGCTCTCATTGCCACCATAGGCCCACTGGTATTTTGGTGAATTCTCATTTGTAATATCCAAATCTACAGAAGTGGTTGTTCCTATCAGATCACCATTCTGGTACCGGGTTGTTTTCAAGTTTTCTGCCATCCAGGTCTGTGCTCCAATGGTTACAGTGTTATACACATTACCATCACGGTCGGTAACGGTCTCAGATTCAACTTCTTTCTTACAACTGTTCGTAAAAAGTAATAAAACTCCCATAAGTAATGGGTAAAACCAAAATCGTTTTCCCTTTTTCATATTTGTTTGATTTGAAATCCATTCATTATGTAACGTCAATATTAAAAACAAATTACTTTCAACATTGTTTCAGCCAATTTTTAACTCATTTAAGCTCCATATCATATTCAAAGTTATACCTTATTTAAACCAAAGTCAATTTTTTTTTGCAAAATCCTGAAAATGAACAAAGCAAATTTTGAATGTTTAATCAGGATAAATTAATACATTTATGTATCAAAAATTGAGTTTTATCCGGTTTTTTTTCAGACTCTTAAACCCTGATTATATGAAACAGATTTTAATTTTTATTCTGACACTGCTTAACATAACCGGATGTAAAACTGCAGTAAAAAAAATGTATGGAAAACGTCCAAATATCCTCTGGATAATGATCGAGGACTGGGGATATGACCTGTCATGCTATGGAGCAAAGGGTGTAGAGACTCCAAATATTGACAGACTTGCTTCAGATGGGATCAGGTATACACATTCATTCTGCACTGCACCGGTAAGCTCGGCATCACGTTCAGCCATGATGACTGGTTTTCACCAGGATTACATCGGAGCCGGTCAGCACCGTACCCAGGGACCCGGATTTGTAAAAAAGGCACTGCCTTACGGAATAAAGCCCATCTCACATTTGCTGGAAGATGCAGGATACTATACCTGTGTTCTGGGTAATGGAAAAACCGATTGCAATTTTATTACGGAACGACCTCTGTTCATGGGAAGGGACTGGTCAGAACGAAAGGAAGATCAACCTTTTTTTGCACAGATATCTTTCAGCGGGACTCACAGAACCTGGAAAAGAGATACAATTAATCCTGTAGATATCAGTGAGGTGGAAGTACCGCCATTCTATCCTGATAATTCTTTTATCCGACGTGATCTTGCAACCGGTCTGGAGGCTGTTCAGAATGTTGACAGGGAAGTAGGAGCATTACTTGAGCGCATTGATACTGAAGGATTGAGTGAAAACACACTAATATTTTTTATAGGCGACAATGGTAAATGCATAGCCAGAGGGAAGCAATTTCTCTATGATCAGGGCATGACGGTTCCGATGATAGTCAGATGGCCGGGCTATATTGCTCCCGGGCAGGTCAGCGAAAATATGGTAATGACAATAGATATATGTGCTACAATCCTGGATGCTGCAGGTGTAGATCCGGGTTATGATCTTCATGGAAAAAATCTTTTTGATAAAGAAATTACGGAACGCAAATTTGTTTTTGCAGCAAGGGATAAAATGGATAATACATTTGATGCAATGCGGGCAATAAGGTCCCGTGAATATAAGCTGATACAGAACCTGATGCCTGAAAGAGCCTGGTGCCAGTTCAATAATTATAAAGAATCAAATTATCCTGATCTGGCTATGCTGAACCTCATGAATATTAAAGGAGAGCTCACTTCTGATCAGGCAAAATTCATGGCGTCAGTCAAACCCGAAATTGAATTTTACGATCTTGAAAAGGATCCCTATGAACTGAATAACCTTGCAGATAATAATAGATATTCAGCTGTTATACAGGAGTTACTTTTAAAGTTAAGCGATTGGCGAAAATCAATTAATGATGAGGACGTAAGTGAGGAATTCAGGATAGGGGGATGGCCGTCAGAGTACCCGACAAGGTCGCTGGAAGAATGGTCGGGAATCGTACTAAAATGGGAAAAATGGCTCTTCAGTGATCCTCGCGAAAAAACTGAATACCCGGTTATTGGCCCTCCCCGGAAAATTCAGGTTGAATAAAACAATCTTAATACCCCATAGTTAGGATACTGAGTGCACCTATGACCCCAAAAGAAAAAGTCGTGACTTCCATCAATCACCGTGACCCGGGTGTAATTCCTTTAGATATAGGAGGATGCACTGTTACCGGTATGCATTGTCTTGCTGTCGAAAAACTCAGGCACTATTATGGTCTTGACTATAAGCCAGTGAAAGTATTTGAACCGATGCAGATGCTTGGCGAGGTTGATGAGGATCTGAAAGAGATACTGGAAGTTGATGTTGATGGAATTATTGCTCCGGTGAACAAGTTTGGTATACGTCATGATGGATTATGGAAAGAGTTCCGGACATTATGGGGACAGATTGTTTTGCTCCCGGGCGATATTAACATTACAATTGGTGATGACGGATCACATCTTATACACCCCGGGGGCGACTCTAAAGTCCCTCCATCAGGTAAAATGCCTCCTTCAGGTTATTACTTTGACGCGATAATACGCCAGGGACCAATTGATAATAATGCTCTGAATGTGGAAGATAATCTGGAGGAATTCGGAATAATTTCCGACAAGGACATTCAATATTGGGAAGAACAATTTGATAGCTTAAGACACTCAGAAAGAGGAGTTATTGCGGGTTTTGGCGGGACTGGTCTGGGAGATATCGCCAATGTTCCCGGTCTTAATCTCAAATATCCCAAAGGAATAAGAGATATTACCGAATGGTATATTTCAATTGAATTAAGAAGAGATTACCTCCATCAAATATTTGACAAACAGACAGATATTGCTGTGGAGAATCTAAGGCGATTATATTGGGCAGGTGGCGACTGTGTTGATGTACTTTATATTTGCGGAACGGATTTCGGAACACAACAATCAACATTCTGTAGCGGAGAAATATTTGATGATCTGTACGCTCCTTATTACAAAAAACTGAATAACTGGATACACCGTAATACATCATGGAAAACCTTTAAACATTCCTGCGGCGCAGTTGAACCGTTTATTTCAAAATTTATTGAATGTGGTTTTGATATCCTGAATCCTGTTCAGATAAGTGCTGCAGGGATGGACCCGGAAATACTTAAGGAGAAGTATGGCAGGGAAATCGTTTTCTGGGGCGGGGGAGTAGACACACAGCATGTTCTACCCTTCGGTTCTCCTGATGATGTAAGAAAACAGGTAAAAAGAAATTGTGGTATTTTCAGGAAGAACGGTGGATATATTTTCAATACGGTCCATAACATTCAGGCAAATGTACCTGTTGAAAATATTGCAGTCATGATTGAAACCCTCAAACAAATTAATAAGTAACCGGCTTCTCACAAAACAACGCAGGTTGGTAACATTTCCGCCCGGATCGCCTGAAAGGCAGCTTTTATTGGATTAATATTTACAGTTTATAGCTTCATCAGCATAAGCTTCAATCAGCCTGGGATCTGCCTGGAAAAAATGATCGGAAGCGGATAGAATATAACCGCCATTCCCACCGGCTTCATTAAAACATCTTCTCACTTCCGCTCTTGTTTGCTCCTCGGTGCAACTATTGAAGAAATGGAACTGGTCGAATCCACCAATCATGCAGACTTTGCTGCCTATCCTTTTCTTTGCTTCAGAGAGCCGCGTATCTCCGCCCATATCGGCTGGTGTAAAAGTTTCCATCGCATCAGGGTTCATGCCGGCAATATTTTCAAGTATCGGCATCATACCTCCGCAAGTGTGATAGACAATCCGTTGATTTACATCATGGGCTTCACGAATTAATTCCGAATCATAAGGAGCCACAAATTCATCAAATATTTCAGGGCTGATAACCGTTGTTGATGCATCGCCTCCCCCGAGTTCAAGGAGATCATAATTGACGCCTTTCAGAGACCTTATAAAATGTTTTTTTCTATCCCGGAGGACACCAAGAAAAGTATGCACCCATTCCGGATCTTCAAAAGTACTGAATATCAGGTTCTCAATACCGTAAAGACAGGCAAAATCCTGCCAGCAGCCAGGCTGACCAAATCCCTCAAAACATGTAATATGACCTCTTATAAGTCCGCGTGAGCCAAATTCAGCAGCGATCCGGTTAATTTCTTTAACATCACAGACCGGATATGTCATGTATTTTGCAATTACTTCGATATCATTTTTATCCTTAATAAGATGTTCTGCTACCCATGTTGTATGCTCATTTGACTGCAGGATCATTGAAAGAGTTTTAGCGGGAGTAATTATACTGAATCTTTTTGTTTCATAGTTGCCGCCTGAAAGATCTTCAATCCTGAATTGCCAATTGTCGGAACACACCCTGCGGACTTCAAGGAAACCCAACTCCAGGTGCAGGGGATCAAAGTATTCACCCGTGTCTTTATTGAAACCAGATGCAACAGCCCATTTGATCGGGTCAAGTCTGAAGTAATCGAAGAATTCCTGTTCATCTATACCATTCATAAAATTCTTAAGATATGAAGGCATCAGGTGATGAGTCGTTACCGGCAGACGATCACACTTTTCCCTGTTTAATGTTTTTAATAACCTTTCCTTTGATGTCATGAGATTTTGGGAAAATAATTAGATTTAACTATAAATTTGAATTACAATTTAAATAAAACTTAACATGTCCAAAGAAAAACTCTATCTGATCGGTTCAATATGGATTGTTAAAAAACCAGCATTACTCATTTACAGTCCGTTCTGAATTTCCAGTGTAATAGTCGGCGAAAGGAATAAACTTCTTCGACCTGATATTTTAATCAGCTGATTAAGAAAAAACTTAATGATGTTTGCTAAATTATTATCTGAGTAGCAATAGAATGAATTAGTAATATTAACTGAGAGGTTATGACTCTCAATAAAAGCTTTTAACTGTTTCAAGTCGATAAGTCTTTCTGTCCAGCTCCCGGTATAAGGGTCACATGTGTTTGTCGGGTGATCAATCTTATTTTTGGTACTTCCTTCTTTGATATACCGGAGAACCATTTTTTCTATATCATCAATCCTTAAACCTCTGCTGTTTTTAGATAAGAATTCAACTTCTTCGTTACTTAATTCAGTAAATTTATTCCTGATAATGTTTTCCCGTTCCCGTAATGATGAAGTATTCAAGTAGATATCATTAAACCTGATATTATTTTCAAAACCCTGATATTCGGATTTCTTATGTAATTTTTTTAACCTGTTCACAATGACAGGGTTTCTTGAATTTGCTCCGGTCATGAAAAAAAGGGAGAACTTCTGAATTTCAGTTATTGTCCTGATCCAGCTTTCCAAATTGTAAATATGTTCCAGCACGTCGAAGGAACAAATAAGATCAGGTTTAATATTAAGTCGTTTGATATGATTAACAAATTCTTCGACATCTCCGCAGATATAATGATCAACAGATATATTTAATTTTTCTGAGATGACTTTTACATCATTTAATGACTGTTCATTAATATCGATATAAATTACAGCTTTGAATCCGGTCAACTTTGCCAGAAAAGACAATAAACCGCATCCCCCGCCATAGTCAATGAATATACTTTCGGAGGCAGGAATCATAATCTTTCGTAAGGCTTTTTGTAATAGTTGTGAATAAGCACACATTAAGTAAGAAAAGTCATCCTCATATTTCAGCAAAGCGTGTCTGGTATTTTCGGATATGTTAAGATGTTGAATATCAAGGTTATTCAATTTAGTAAATAGATCATTTATTGCATTATCAATTAGTTTTTTACCTTCCATTTCTTAACAGGTTACCTGTTATTTATACGATTGCACGATTACATGATTGTCCTTACGCTTCGGTAGGGATCTTCGGAAGAAAATTGTGCTAAAATAGGATCGAAGGAGCCCTGAAGGTACCAGGTGCGTTGCTAAGACCATGCTTGTAATTAATCACTTCCAGGGTTTCAGGTACAATCTTTATCAGGACAAATATGTTCTCCCAGTTTGGAATATTCTTCCAATAATCACGTTTCATTTTTAACAATAAATTTTTATCATCTATTACTTCAGCTATCCCTGTAATACTGACATAACCCTTTGCAGAAATATGGTCAGAATAATAAACACACACTTTGGGATTATTTTTAATTTCTCTCACTTTCCGGCTGGATCTTGATGTGGCGAACCATGTTATTAATTCGTCATTTGCGGGGAAAGGATTCATTGTACGTACCTGAGGTTGACCTGTGGAATCTACTGTAACAAGAGCACAGTAAGTTGTTTCCCTGATTATTTCGCGGGCTGCTGTAAGTATTGTATCTCTGTTGACAGAGGATTGAGCATGAAGCATCGATGGAATTATTACAGAAATATTTAGTAAACCACCAATAGCAATTAATTTAAAATTCTTTTTCATACATTTTATTTTAAGTTCAATGTCCTTTTGCATTTGCGATCCATGTTTTATTTTTCAATAAACGGGGAAAGTGTATCAACTATTCCAAACACTTTCTGCCCGATAATGATTAGTCTTCGTTTTTTTTCATGTCTTTATAATAGTTCTTTAACATCTTTCCGAACATCTTTTCTTTTTTATGTTTTTCAGCAACAGTAACCTGAAATCGTTCCTGCTCTTTTTGAATTTTTTGGTAGTTGTCATATGAATTTTTGTCAATAGCCCCATTGTTAAGAGCTTTAATTACTGCACATCCCGTTTCATTAATATGTTTACAGTCAGGAAATTTACAATTTAGCGAAATGTCATAAATTTCCTGAAACGTTGTTTTAATACCCTTTGTATTCTCGGTCATTCCCAGCTCTTTCATGCCCGGATTGTCGATTATTATTCCACCACTATCCAAAATAAATAGTTCCCGGTGGTCAGTAATGTGTCTTCCTTTATTTGTGCTTTGACTTATTTGTCCGGTCTTTAATATGTTCTTTCTTAATAAGTTATTTATTAAGGTTGATTTGCCAACTCCTGAAGATCCTACGACGCAATATGTTTTACCTTTTTGTATGAAATCGAGTATCTGATCAAGGCCTTTAAGAGTTGTGTTACTAAGTAATATGCACTTTACTTTTTTGTCTCTTTTTTCAAGATCTCTTATCGCATTCTGAATGGTTTCTTCGTTGGACAAATCAATCTTGCTGAGTACCAGAACTGGTTCAATGTTAGCGGAATAACAAATTGTCAGGTATCTTTCAAGTCTGTTGATGCTGAAATTATTGGTTATTGCCTGAATAATAAAAGCGACATCGATATTAGTGGAAATAATTTGTATTTCTCCAAATTTGCCTACTGCCTGCCTGGCAAGCACTGACCTCCTTGGAAGAATTTTATGAATAATTGCCAGATCGGAATCAAAGATTGTCATGGTGACCCAGTCGCCAACTGCAGGGAAATCGGCCCGTGAGTTTGCTGAATATCTTAGGTTACCTGTAATCTCAGCGTCATACTCATTATCACCATCTGAGACAACATATCTTTCGCGGTGTTCCTGAGTTACTCTACCGACTGGGAAGTTTGAAAGTTTGTTGTCTTTCAGGTATGCAGTGAGTTCGTTAGTTAATCCAAGGTCAACGAGGTTCATTACTGTGTGGTGTTTTTAAATATTAATTATAACGGCCTGGCAATAAAAGGGCTAACCGTTAAGTCCTGCTTTGGTGTGATAGCGCGGCCACCGGCTAGCCTTTTGCGGCCGATTGAAGAGCCAGATTGCATTAGCGGCAGCTGTTTAAATAATATTTTTCAATTCCCCCGAATCCTTTTATAAGTTTATTTTCTCGCGTTTTGTCAAGGAAGTTGGAAAGTCGTTTTTTAAACTCATCAGGTCTTTTTCGTGCACCTTCGATATAAGCGATACGAATCCTTTTATATGGATCTGAAAACATTTGATAATTGTGCCAGGTTGTTTTATCGTTTTTTATAGCATTGAT
>Ga0105107_10003387_pt1 | contig 10584 bp, 8 predicted proteins | sample PPLLaktember2015_6_FD_79335 | JGI IMG/M metagenome (GOLD analysis project Ga0105107, IMG submission 79335) | Freshwater sediment microbial communities from Prairie Pothole Lake near Jamestown, North Dakota, USA - PPLs Lake P8 Core (1) Depth... | ecosystem: Environmental > Aquatic > Freshwater >... | reverse complement strand
CGTGCAGACGCGGACCATCGTCGAAAGCGGCCATGCGGGCGGCGACTGGACCGGCAGCGCCACGGCGTACGAAGCGTATCTCTCGCTGAAGCCCGCACCCTCGCTCACGCTGGACGCCGGCAAGAAGACGTTCAAATGGGGGAAGGGCTACCTGTGGACCCCGGCGGCCTTTCTCGATCGCGCGAAGAGTCCCGAGGATCCGGCGCTCGTTCTGGAAGGGTTCGTCGGGCTCTCGGCCGACTACATTCGCACGTTCAGCGGCCCGCTGCAGGTGGTGTCCCTGACCCCCGTGCTTCTGCCCGTGTACGGCGATCTCAACGCGGGCTTTGGCGAGCGGGGGCACCTGAACGGTGCAGGCAAGCTGTATCTGCTCCTTTACGACACGGACGTGGACGTGATGATCCTCGCCGGCGGCAGTCGGCCCGGCCGGGTCGGGCTCGATTTTTCGCGCAACCTGCGATCGAACCTGGAGCTACATGGCGAATGGACACACACCCCTCATGCCGTGACCCCGATCCTGGGCCCGGGGGGCACGATCGAACAACGCGAACGTCCGGCGACGAGCGTCGTCGTTGGGCTCCGCTACTTGACGGAAAGCAACACCACGTTCATCGCCGACTACTTTCACAATGGGACTGGCTTTGCATCCGAGGAGGTCGAGACGTACTTTGAGTTCGTCGACCGCGCGTACGACTTGTTCATTCGAGCCGGTGACGACCGGCTCTTGCCACTCGCGCGACGTGCGAGTGAGATCGGGTACGGCCGGATGAATCCTGGACGGAACTATGCCTATGGGCGGGTCACCGAGCCCGATGCGCTGGGCGTGCTGTATCTCACGCTGGGCGCCAGCGTCATCGTGAACGCCGACGACGGCAGCCTTTCAGTGCTGCCAGAAGTGCAGTACAAGGCGACACAGAACCTCGAGTTGCGATGGCTCGCAAACATCCAGCGCGGAGGCCCGGGAACCGAGTTTGGCGAGAAGCAGGGAAATCTGCGGTTGGAGCTACGGATCCGATGCTACTTCTGATCAGAGCCCGCTTCCGTCCTCATCAACCACCTCTTGGCCTCCTCGGTGTCGTATCTGACAACCGCCACGTCTCATCTTCGCGCGAGGTCAGTGCTAGTATGGATGAAATTGGAGGTCAGCATGCCGAGAGCCGCCGGTGATCGTTACGTCTGCGAGAAGTGTGGCGCGGTGTTGGTGTACGAGAAAGGCTGTCCATGCCCGCCGGACATGCCGCATTCGGAGATCTGCTGCGGAGAGCAGATGAAGAAGAAGTAGAGCTGGGCGGCCCGCGCGCGCGATGTCACCAAGGGCCCCTTGCACGAGCCCGGGCAGTGGGAGCAATATCGCGCGCATGCCTCTGAAGATTTCGTGCCTCGTGGTCTGCCTCGTGCTGACCGCCACGTCCTCGTTTGGGCAAAACGCCACCGAGGCGGGCAGGTTCGTCGTCGAGCATCCCACCCTTGTGAACCTCGGTTTCGAATGGGCGATCCGGGGCGATGCGAACCGCAACGCGACAGTCGACGTCCAGTTCCGCGCCGCCGGCGAGACCGCCTGGCGCAGCGCGCTCCCGCTCGTGCGCGTCGGCGGGGAGAAGGTCTTTCGCGCTCGTGAGCATCTCGACTATGTCGTGCCCGACGGCTTCGCCGGCAGCATCCTCAACCTTCAACCAGGCACAGAGTACGAATGCCGGTTCGCGCTGAAGGATCCTGACGGCGCGACCGGGCAGACGAGCCATACCGTGCGCGTCAAAACGCGAACCGAGCCGCAGCGCGCGCGCGAAGGCCGAACGCTTCACGTCTATCCCCCCGATCATCAGGGACCGAAACAGGAACCCAGTTATACCAGCCTGCTCCAGGCCTATTACGGAGCCGGGCTCGGCGATTGGAGCGTCGTGTGGGAACGCCGCGCGCAGCCCGGCGACACGATCCTGATGCACGTCGGCCTCTACAAATCAGAGCGGCTGAACTACGTGGATCCCCAGATGGCGCCGTTCGACGGCTCGATGGCGCTGACGCTCGACGGAACACCCGATCGTCCGATCACAATTGCGGCCGCCGGCGACGGCGAAGTCATCTTTGATGGCGCAGGCAGCTACAACCTCTTCAACGTGATGGGCACGACCCACCACATCTTCGAGGGACTGACGTTCCGCAACACCGATGTGGCCATCCTGGCCGGCCAGAAAGAGCTGACCGGCGCCGTCGGCCTGGCCGTGAAGAACTGCCGATTCGAGAACGTGGGCTTCGGCGTGTGGACCGAGTTTGCGGGCTCGAGCGACTTCTACATCGCCGACAACCTCTTCTTCGGCCGCGGCGATCGCTTCCGCCTAATCGGGTGGACGGGGCCGTTGTGGGCCAGCGCCGGACCCTACGGCTCTCACGAGATGACCAGCTACTACGCGGTCAAGGTGTACGGCCCCGGGCACGTGATCGCGCACAACGCGATTGCCTACTTCCACGACGGCATCGGCATCTCCACATACGGCACGCCAGAGCAGGATCCCGATCGGCGCGCCTCGTCCATCGACATCTACGGCAACGACATCCACATGTCGGGCGACGACTTCGTCGAGACCGACGGCGGCGTCCACAACATCCGCGTCTTCAACAACCGCGGCACCAACGCGGCACACGGCGGGTACAGCGCGCAGCCGGTCTTCGGCGGACCGGTCTATTTCATCCGCAACATCTCGTATCACGTGCCGAGCGGCGTGGCCTTCAAGTTCTCCGCAAAGCCGGCCGGACTCTTCGTCTATCACAACACGATCATCGGCGAGCAGACGGCGCGAGACCCGTCCTCGAACGTGCACTTCCGCAACAATCTCTTTCTCGGCCGCGACACGCCCGACAGGGGCATCATGACGTGGGCCAACGCCACAGGCGCATACAGCTCCGACTACAACGGGTATCGCCCCAACGCAGGCGTCGCCGCGCAGTACGCGTGGCTGGCTCCCGCGGCCGGCCAGTCGGTTTACGAAGCAAAGCCTGAACACTGGAGAAACTTTCGGACGCTCGCCGAGCTTCGCGCCGCCACGGGCCACGAGGCGCACGGCGTCGAAGTGGACTTCGACATCTTCGAGCGCATGGCGCCGCCCGACCCGTCGAAACGCCACGCGGTGTATCACTCCATGGATCTGGATTTCCGGCTGAAGCCGGCAGGCAAAGCCGTAGACGCCGGCGTGACGATCCCGACCATCAACGACGGATTTGCCGGCCGGGCCCCCGATCTCGGTGCGATCGAGGTTGGTAAACCCGCGCCCATATACGGGCCACGATGGCTCGACTGGCAGCCATTCTATCGGTGAGGTCTTACGAGGATGAAGCGCAGTCGGCACTGGAGTGGCTGAAAACACCGGTCAGTACTTGGTGCGTCCGGATGGTCACATAGCGTTCCGATGCGCCGGGACCGACCTGACTGGCGCGACGGAACATCTGAACCGATGGTTCATCCCTCGCTCGCGTCCATGACGTGACGATGGACGAGCGTCACGCGTCGAGCAGTGCAGATTACGCGTCCCCCACGGAGTGACGGGGCTGACTTGACGCCGCGATGGGCTGTCTGGCAGTGTATTCAAATATATATTTGATTACTTGATTATGCCTGCCAACACACGTCCCGCGTCGCTGAAGACAGCGATCTATGAACAACTCGCGCGCATCGGCCAGGCGATAGCCAGCCCGGGCCGGCTCGAGCTCCTCGACCTCCTGTCTCAGGGAGAACGCACCGTCGACGCGCTCGCCAGGCAGACGGGCCGGAGTGTCGCCACCACCTCGCACCATCTGCAGGTGCTCCGGCGCGCGCGTCTCGTCGAGGCCCGGAAGGCCGGCCTGTGTGTGACCTACAGCCTTGCGGACCCGCACGTCGGTGAGTTTTATCTCCAGCTGCGTGGCCTGGCGGAGTCCAGGCTCGCCGAAATCCAGCACGTCACGCGCCAGTACCTGGAAGGACGCGGCGCGCTGGAGCCGGTTGCCGACGACGAACTCGTGCGGCGTGTCCGCGCCGGCGAAGTTACGCTCATCGACGTCCGGCCGCGCGAGGAGTACGTCGCGGCTCATATCCCGGGCGCGATTTCCGTACCCGTCTCAGAACTCGGGAAACGCCTGCGCACGTTGCAGAAACGCCGCGATATCGTCGCGTACTGCCGCGGCCCGTACTGCGTGATGGCGCTCGATGCGGTCGATCTCCTGCGGCGGAAGGGCTTCCGCGCGCATCGAATGGAACAGGGTGTGCCCGAATGGCGCGCGCGGGGATGGCGCGTTGAAACGGGTGCCGACCGCCACGCCGGTGGACGACCATGAGTCCATCGACATCGCCGCCAACGGCTGGCGTCGTGCGCCTGGGTCTCCGCGAGAACCGCGGTCAGTTCGCGCTGCTCGTCGTCGTGAATGCCTTTGTCGGCGCCATGGTTGGCCTCGAGCGCAGCATCCTGCCCGCGATGGCCGAGCAGGAGTTTCAGCTCGCCGCGCGTACTGCGGTGCTCTCGTTCATCGTGGTGTTCGGTGTGGCGAAGGCGCTCACGAACTACGGCGCCGGCCGACTATCGGACCGGCTGGGTCGTAAACACGTGCTGGTCGCCGGGTGGCTGGTTGCCGTCCCGGTGCCCTTTCTCCTCATGTGGGCGCCGACCTGGAACTGGGTGCTGTTTGCGAACCTCCTGCTCGGTATCAGCCAAGGTCTGACATGGTCGACGACCGTCATCATGAAGATCGACCTCGTCGGTCCGACACAGCGCGGACTGGCGATGGGTTTGAACGAGTTCGCGGGGTACCTGGCGGTTGCCGCCAGCGCCCTGGCCACGGGCTGGATGGCCGCACGGTACGGCATCCGCCCGCAGCCGTTCTATCTCGGCGTCGGGTTCGTCATCGTGGGCCTCGCGCTGTCCGCACTCCTCGTCCGCGAAACACGGCATCACGTCTCGCACGAAGCCGCGCTCCAAGGGACGCTGCCCGACGGCGTCCCCACGCCTCGCGACGTGTTCTGGCGCACCACGTTCCTCGACCGCAACCTGTCGAGCGTCAGCCAGGCGGGACTCGTCAACAACCTGAACGACGGCATGGCCTGGGGTCTCTTCCCGCTGGTGTTCGCCGTGGCTGGAATGACCCTGGCGCAGATCGGGCTGCTTGCCGCGGTCTACCCGGCCACGTGGGGTGTCGGCCAGCTGGCAACCGGAGCGTTGTCGGATCGAATCGGACGGAAGCCGCTCATTGTCTGGGGCATGCTGATCCAGGCGGTCGGTATCGGCGTGGTGACGCTGGCGCACGCGTTCTCCGGGTTTGTCATTGGCGCGATGTTGCTCGGAGTCGGGACCGCGATGGTGTATCCCACGTTGCTTGCCGCCATCGGCGATGTGGCCCACCCATCGTGGCGAGCATCGGCGGTCGGCGTCTATCGCCTCTGGCGCGACCTCGGCTATGCGATCGGCGCGCTGGTCGCCGGGATCACCGCAGACGCATTCGGGCTGAACGTCGCCATGTGGGTCATCGCCGCGCTGACCTTGGTGTCGGGGATCGTGTCGGCGATGCGAATGGCCGAAACGCTACCCGCAGGGCGCGCCGCACGCGAAGTCGTGGCTCTGCACCGAGCACTGAACGGCCGTCGGAGGGCGTGATGACGAAGCAGATTGAGGCGGAGACCCTGCGCGAGTGGCTCGACACGCAGCGGCCGGTCACGGTGCTGGACATTCGAACCGACGAAGACCGCGCCCAATGGGCGATCCCCGGAAGCGTGCACCTCAACACCTACGACGCGTTGCGAGCTGGACAGCCTGGCGCGCTCGCCGACGCGGCACTCCCGCGCGATCGACCCGTCGTGACGGTGTGCAACGCCGGCCGCGTCAGCCAGACGGCCGCCGAGATGCTGGCCGCGCGGGGCTTCGACGCATCGTCGCTCGCCGGCGGCATGAAGGCATGGAGTCTGGCGTGGAATGCCGCGGAAGTGCCACTCCCCGACCAATCCTGCCGTGTCATCCAGGTGCGCCGGACCGGCAAGGGATGCCTCTCGTACATCGTTGGCTCCGCCGGCGAGGCGGCGGTGATCGATCCGTCGGTCTCGCCAGACGTGTATGTCCGGATCGCCAATCGTCATGGCTGGTCCATTCGGTACGTGCTCGAGACCCATGTCCACGCCGACCACCTGTCGCGCGCGCGTGAACTGGCCGGCCAGACGGGTGCGGCGCTTCTGTTGCCCCTACAGCGGCGGGTCAGGTTCGCGTTCACCGCGATTGCCGACGGCGAACGCGTTCCGTTGGGGAGCGCCAGTATTACCGCGAGACACACGCCCGGCCACACCGATGAAAGTACGTCCTACGTCTTGAACGAGACCGCGGTGTTCACCGGTGACACGCTGTTTATCAGGGGCGTGGGACGCCCCGACCTGCACGCCGACGCGGGTGCGGCGCGCCAACGAGCCCGTGCGTTGTTCTCGTCGCTCACCCGCCTGCGAAACCTTCAACCCGCGATGCTGGTGCTGCCGGCGCACGCAAACGAGCCGATCGCGTTCGATGGACGCGCTGTGGCCGCATCGATTTCGGAAATTGAGACATGGCTGTCTGCATGGCTGGTGTCCGAATCGGCCTTCGTGGAGCGTGTCACGGCGAAGCTCCCGCCAACGCCGCCCAATTTCGTCCGCATCGTGGATCTGAATGAGGCAGGCGAGTTTCCGGCCAGCGACCCGACGGACCTCGAAGCGGGGGCAAACCGATGCGCTGTCATCTAGCGAGCGTCTCTTTCAAAACCTGGAGGTTCCGATGATGAAACAGCTTACCGTCGTCGCGTCGATCGCGCTGATCCTTTCGTCGATGTCGCCCCAGCCGTTACAGGGGGCCCAGCCGCGCGGACAATCTCCGTCGAACATGCAGGACATGATGAAGATGCACGAGCAGATGATGGCCGAGATGAAGGCCGCCGACAGCAAGCTCGATGCGCTCGTCAAAGAGATGAACGCGGCGAGCGGGGATGCCAAAGTCAACGCCGTGGCGGCGGTTGTCACCGAGCTCGTTCGTCAACAGAGATCCATGCACGAGCGGATGGGCCAGATGCACGAGCAGATCATGAGCGGGCGCGGCATGATGATGAAGAAGTGAGTCAGGATCCTCGCTATCCGCTGTACGAACCGCTCCTCAGCGAGGCGCTGCGCCATGCGCAGCGGCGAACATTCGTCTGGTCTGTCGACGTGTTCGTTCGTCATGCGTGAGCCGAACGGTCTAGACCGTTTTTCACTCGGTGTAGCACCTACCCGTTGTGAAAAACGCTCGCGGTTCCACGGTTCCTGTTCCACGTTCCCCGTTCGTGGTGGCGCCGCGATACCGGTGCGCGTCTTTTGAAGAAAGGATGGCGTCTGAATCCACCGCCCACCTCGAACCGATGGAACGCGGAACAGGAACAAGGAACCAGCTGACTAGAGCATTCTGGAAAATGCTCTCTCTAGAACCACAGCCGAAGTCCGATGACGAATCGAGCTCCGCCAGGGTCCTCGCCGGCGGCCCTGGCGAAGTCGGCGGTCTTCCCCCACTTGCTGTTCCACACCACGCCCACGTACGGCGCGACTTCGCGCCTGAACTCGTACCGCAGCCGGAAGCCGGCGTTCGTCGTACTCAAGCCGGCGCCGATACCTCGACCGGGATCCGATTTGCCGAAGATCTCAACCTCCACGAGCGGTTGCAGAACCAGGCGATTGGTGAAGAGCAGCTCGTACTCGACTTCGAAACGCGCGTGCGTGCGGCCCGAGGCGCCAACGTAGGCCGTCGCCTCGACTTCGAACCAGTAGGGCGCCAGGCCCTGGAGGCCGATTGCCGCCCACGTTTGTGCGGGACCCGGGCGGAAATCCTGTCGGATGCCCCCCACGACATCCCACCAGCGCGAGAACTTCCGCCCGTACAGCAGGTGCGCCTGCGCGTCGCCGACGCGGCCCTCTTCGCTGTCGACTTCTGCCCTGAACCAGAAGCGGTCTAGATCGCGGCCAACCCATCCTTTGCTGTCCAGATTGATCCCGCCGCCATTGCCCGCCGACTGCCATTCGAGCTGATCGAGGAGCACGAAGTAATGCACCGCCCGGTCGTGTACCGCGTGGCCTTCAACGTCCGGAAAGGCCGCTTTACGATCTTCGTCCGTGAGCCGTGGGATGAATGGCGGAAGATCCGGTTGTGACGGGTTCGCAGGCTCCGACTGTTCGACCGGCTTCTGTGGCGTGTGTCCGGCATGCGGGTCCTGAATGGCCGCGGGCGCTGTCGGCGACTGGGCGTTCACATGAACTGGCCAGGTCGACGCAAGGCCGGCGATGAGGGCAAGGACACGTGGCAACGCTCGAATCGTCATTCCTCCACCCTCACTTCCCTGAACATGCCGGCCTCCATGTGGAACAGGAGATGGCAGTGGTACGCCCATCGCCCGAGCGCATCGGCCGTGACGCGGTAGGACCGCTTGGTGCCTGGCGGCATATCCACCGTGTGCTTGCGAACCTGGAACCTGCCCTGGTCATCTTCGATGTCACTCCACATGCCATGGAGATGAATCGGATGGGTCATCATCGTGTCGTTGACCAGGACGATCCTGAGACGCTCTCCGTACGTGAGGCGCAAGGGCTCCGCGCTCGAGAACTTGATCCCGTCGAACGACCATGCGAAGCGCTCCATGTGACCCGTCAGATGGAGCTCGATCGTCCTCGCCGGCTCTCGACCATCGGGATCATCGAACAGGCTTCTGAGATCCGCGTATGTCAGAACGCGGCGCCCGTTGCCCCGCAGGCCGATTCCCGGATCGTCAAGCCTGGAGGTCGGGCTCATGGTCTGCATGTCGACAAGCGGGTTGCCGTCCTCGCTTGGTGGATGCTGTTGCATGCCTCCAGGCATGCTCGACATGTCGTGACCGGCATGTGGGTCAGGCGAGGCAGGCTGCGCATCGGCATGACCTGCATGAGGATCAGCCGCGGGGGCGGCGCCCATCGCGCCGTGGTCTGTTCCACCGTGACCGATGTCGGCCATGGTGAGCATCGGTCGCGGATCGAGCGCCGGCACCGGCGCATGGAGGCCTTCACGAACCGCAAGCGTTCCGGCCGCGTATCCGGTCCGGTCGTTTGACTGGGCGAAGATGGTGAATGCGTCCTGTCCGGACGGCTCGACGATGACGTCGAACGTCTCCGCGGTGGCGATTCGGAATTCATCGACGGCGACCGGGTGCACGTACTGACCATCGGCGGCGACCACCGTCATCTTGAGGCCCGGGATTCTGACGTCGAAGTACGACATCGCCGATCCGTTGATGAACCGGAGGCGGACGCGTTCTCCGGGCTTGAAGATCGCGGTCCAGTTGTCCGCCGGCGCTGTGCCGTTCATCAGGTACGTGTACGTGTAGCCGGAGACATCCGCGAGGTCCGTCGGATTCATCCGCATCTCGCCCCACATCTTGCGATCGCTTAGAGTCGCCCCCAGGCCGCGCGTACGCACATCCCGAAGAAAATCGCCGACCGTTCGCTGGTTACGGTTGTAGTAGTCCGACTGCTTCTTCAGTCTGGCGAACACACGCTCGGGCCTTTCGTCAGTCCAATCAGTGAGCATCACCACATGCTCGCGGTCGTACTTGAAGGGCTCAGGTTCCATTGGCTCGATCACCAGTGGCCCGTACAGTCCTCGTTGCTCCTGGAAGCCGGAATGGCTGTGATACCAGTAGGTCCCGCCTTGTCTCACCCTGAACCGGTAGACGTATGTCTCGCCTGGGCGAATGCCGTGGAAGCTCAGGCCGGGGACGCCGTCCATGCTGGCGGGCAGCAGAATGCCGTGCCAGTGGATCGATGCGTCCTCGTTCAAGGTATTGGAAACGCGCAGCGTGACGGTGTCGCCTTCTTTCCAGCGCAGTGTTGGCGCGGGCACGGAGCCGTTGACCGTGAAGGCGATCTTGGGCGAGCCCGTGACGTTCATCGGCGTCTCGCCAATCCGAAGGTCGAAGTCCGAGCCGGCGAGCGTGGTCCACGCTGTCGGAGGGTTGCTTTGCGCCCAGGCAGTACCTCTCGAGAGACCGAGGCTCGCGACGACGCCGCCCATTGCGAGCCCCTTCACAAAGCTTCGCCGCGACGGGTGCGTCAGCTCTGAATCGTGCGATCGTTTCTGGACAGTCATGATGTGTCAGTGGTAATGCGCTGATGGTTCAGTGTTGCGACAGCGAACTCGAAGCACCCGTGTGCCGCGGGGCGCAGTCGTCCAGAGAGTCTCTACGGGCAGATGGACGCGATTCGAAGGTTCGCGCCTGGGGGCGGGAGATCAGATTCGGAGGACGAGCGGCGTGGGTGCAGGCGAGGATCGGCCCGGCGGACGGGCCTCGATTGGCGCCGAGAGCGTGCGGTCGTTCCTTTTGAGCGGCACCGGGGAAAGGAGCGCCGCAACGTGCGATGTCGCGCGAAGACCTGTATCGGCTCGCGCAGCTGTCAACGACGCAGCAGGTTGTCCGACAGGGCCACGGCAGTCGTGCCCGGATGACCCTTTCAGTTCCGGGCTCGAATTGACCACCATAGCGACCGCGGATCGGTGACGGTGATGCTCCGGAGCCGCAGCCGAATCCTCAGCGACAGGTAGATGGTGATGGCTGTTG
>Ga0105107_10003383_pt1 | contig 10588 bp, 13 predicted proteins | sample PPLLaktember2015_6_FD_79335 | JGI IMG/M metagenome (GOLD analysis project Ga0105107, IMG submission 79335) | Freshwater sediment microbial communities from Prairie Pothole Lake near Jamestown, North Dakota, USA - PPLs Lake P8 Core (1) Depth... | ecosystem: Environmental > Aquatic > Freshwater >... | reverse complement strand
TCCCTTTGTGCCTTTGCAACTCTGTGCCTATATTCAAAACTTCTCGTTATGCGCGAACTCGCTGACTTCACGGCGCTTCGGCGCTGCAGAATCCTTGGCAGGATACCCTACCGGAATGAGCGCCACAAGTTCGTAGCCTTCCCCCACTCCTAGCGCCTCTTTTGCCTTGTCGTGATCGAGAGAGCCCACGATGACCGTGCCGAGTCCTAGATCGTATGCAGCCAAACACACGCTCTGGGTAGCGATCCCCAGATCGAACATGTACCAGTCCCCCAGTTTGGTGCTGGCCTCGTCTTTATAATACCCGGAGCTTCGTACCTTGCCGCAAAGGGCGAGCACGACGGGTGCGTCAGGGAGGCCTTTTTTCGCAGGATTCGTAGGCGACAAGGCCTCATTAAGCCTTTCCTTCATTTCCCTGTTTTTCACCACGACAATTTCCCAGCACTGGGTGTTTGCCCACGAGGGCGACCACTGGACCGCTTCAAGAATCTGCTGGAGATCTTTCTCAGGTACCGGCTTGTCCTGGAACCGTCGAATGCTTCGCCTTCCTTTGATAATACTCATGAGCTCTGACATGTTTGACCCTCCATGTGAACAATGTGTTTTACGCTCGCGACCTTTCCGCATATCGGAGACAACGGCCCCTGTCAAGACCCAATCCCCATCAATCCACATATTCTCTGGCGAGCTTCTCATCATACCTCGCTTTTCGCGAGGGGCAGTTTTCTCTGGGGCAAAGCTGACAGGCCATGAACGGGATTTCTGTGGGGAAATAGATGCCGGAGAGGGACTTTCGCGGAATCATCAGAAGACTGTCGCTCAAGATGACGCCCACGGCGCGCTCCACATCGCCCAGGAGTGAAAACAGCGGCTTCTGCTCTTGAAGCGGCCAATCCTTGAGTTGACCGGGGCCCAGGTAAGAAAGCCTCCCCAGCCCATAGCGATCGGCGAGCCTGCTCTTGAGGTGCTCTCTGGCCTTGACCACCGCCGCGTTACCGATCAAATCGAGGTAGTATTTCTCCAGGATATCGCCAGAGGCCTTCTCCAGCCCTTCCACGCCGTTGCCGATGGTCACCACATAGGGAAAGACCCTTTCGACTGTGTCTAAATGCTTGCGCAGCACCTTGCTTTTGAACAGGAATCCGCTGATGATGACGGAATCCTCAGCTTTCGAGTCGATGTAAGAGACCTTGTAGACGGCTTTTGGAGCCATCACCGATTGCGCCGCTGAAATCAAAGACTCCAGACGCTGCTCCTCGCCTTCAGGGATATGGCCGATCTTCCTTATAATACCAGGCTCCACCTGGACGGGTATGGGGTTCAGAATTTCCATGACCGTACAATCGCAAGGCAAGCTCGTTCATGTCAAGGCGATAATCGCCATGCAACACTCAAAAAGGTTTCCGTTGTAAAGCGGTCCGGAGTCCCTATAATGCCAAGGTGATTGCTCATCGAAAATCCCCCATCCCCCCTTTAGTAAAGAGGGACAAGGAGGCTTTCGAATAGCCTCCGAGGGGGGATTTATGGTTGCTATGGCATGGCATTCGGTTGAATGGAGAGCCACGGATGTCCGATGAGGTCGTAGATGTCATCAATGAGAAAGACCTGGTCACTGGGCAGGCGCCCAAAGCTGCCGTCCACGATCAGGGTCTGAGGCACCGGGTCGCCGCGGTCCTGCTACAAAGGGAGGACGGGAAATATCTGATCCCTACAGCTTCCTGGATCAAGACAGAGGCAGGGCTCCTGTATCATTCCGCAGCAGGCCATGTGTTGACCGGAGAATCCTATGCGGACTCCGCCGCAAGAGAGCTTCTTGAAGAAACGGGCGTAGCTGCACAGGATCTCGAATATCTCGGAGCTTTCTGGTTTGAAAAGGAATATCCCTCCAGAAAAGAAAAGGAATGCTTTCGCGTTTACAGGGCGGCTTACCGAAAGAGCATGGGACCTGTAAGGATGAACGAGGAGCAAATCCACGAGAAGTGGCTCAGCGTGGAAGAGCTGGCAGCCGTGTACAGGGACAAGAGAGAAAGGATTTCGGCGCCGCTCTTGATGACCTGCGAACATATTCTTGGTTTTAAGAATGAAAGCCCCAAGCCGCAAACTCACACCCGCACAGGCGGGTGTCCAGGAAAAAGACAACGAGCTGGATTCCCGCCTTCGCGGGAATGACCCAGTCAAAGGCAGCCGGTGAGCGTTGAAACCAAGAACCTTAAAGGAAAAGGGGATGATGAACGAGACGAAAAAAAGTGAAATCGTCGTCTACTTCGGCTGTTCCATGCTGGGAGGATATGCTGCAGTTTCCAGGGACGAGATCGCCCGCCTCCATCAACGGATTGCAGAGCTCGGTTACCGGCTCGCGTCAGACCACCAGACGCAACCAGGGGTTCTGGAGCGGGAGGCGAAAATGGGGACGGTCTTCATCCATGACAGGGATTATCAGTGGTTGCTCGATTCGGATGTCGGAGTCTTCGAGATCAGCAATCCAAGCCTGGGAGTCGGAAGCGAAATCTCGGACATGATCTATTCGCGGAAACCCGTCCTCATGCTCTTCAAGTATGGGTTGCAGGACAAGATCTCCTCCTACATCCGCGGCAAGGTGGGATCCAAATATGTGTCCTGCCCTATCGAGTGCTATGCGTACAACGATTTGAAAGATGCGGAGAACAAGATCCGAGCGTTCATCGATGCGCACTGTACCTCGTCATAGGCGGGATTGCGCCCTTCCCCTTGTCACTCATTTCACCGATTCAGTTCAGCAATTCTCTTGATGCAGAGCTCGATGAGCGCCTTGTTGCTCTTCGCCATTTCGACGAATTTTGGGTTCCATCTTTCCGTGCACGCTTTGTGAAGTTGTAGCATGAACAGCTTGTCCACGCCGGGCCATTCCTTGGTCTTCTGCTCCGTGAGAGCATCAAAGTCCTCCCACCCGTCGTCTCGCCATCTCTCCTTCATGGCCTCATAAAGCGTGAACCCTTTTTCAGCGATCTTTTTCATTTGGGTCCAATAATCAATCACGTCATGGAGATACTCCGTGATGTCGAACGAGCGAGAGCCTGCGTCGTAGATGGCGCACCTCTCGATCGGATAAGCGACGTCTTCATACTGGGATAAAGCGAATTCCGGAGCGACCAGCGCGTCTGTCCGAATGAGATCCGTTCCCGGGATTTTGATTTTCAGGTTCGTGCCCTCTTCCGCCACATTGAACTTGCCTTCGATGTAAACCACGATCGTTCTTCCATAGGAGGGATTCATCTTCCGAAGCCGTTCATCGATATTCCTGAAGATCCTTTCCGCATTCTCGCACCCGATGGTGAAGAAGATCAGATTCTCCAGACGGGTACGATTGACTCTCAGAAAATCCAGCAGCACATTGAAGCCTTCCTCGATGGTCACTCCTGTAGCGACCACATCACCGATGAGAAGGGTGGCATTATCGGGAATCTTGATTTTCCTGTACTGGTTTTCTTTGATGTGCCATTGTCCGTCCTCCATGTAGCGCTGGGATGTCATGAACGAGGATGTGTGGTTGTTGAAGCCAAAGGCGTGATAGAGCGCTTCTCTGAGGCAGAAATTCAGCCCGCCTCTCAGGAAGGTGAATACGCAGAACTGATGCTGGGGGATTTTCAGAAAATATTCGCTCCGGGGCAAGTACTTGAGGCCCGCAACCATAGCCTCATGCATCAGGGAGGTGTACTGCACTCCCACGACTTCCGGAGCATTGCAGATCCTTCGGGTCTGGGGCGTGGAGAGCACATAGCGCTCCACTTCGGTTCGGCTGAGATCCTTGAGTTCGTAGTAGGCGATCTCCGGAAAACTGCAAATTCCCTCGAGGTATTCCATGACAGCCCTCCTTGTTGACCATCCCAGGGCTCTGGTCCCTTCTCAATTCGGGCGAGATGATATAGAGAACCGCGATGGGTGTCAACCGCTCATCAGCACTTTATAATGAAGCGGGCGATCGTTGACATTTCCTGTTCTTTCATGTACTTTCAGCACAAACGTGCAGCATTTTTTAATCTGGAAGCTCTTCTTCGATGGCGAACGTGGGTATTTTCTAGCGAGAGAAGAGAATGCTTTTCACAGGAGCATGAGTTAGAGTCCCGACCGCAGCATCAGGGGATTATGCCATGATTAAACGCTTAAAAGTCAAAGGTTACAAATCATTGAGAGATATGGAGGTTCGATTCGAACCGCTTAACATTGTTTTTGGCCCTAATGCTGCCGGGAAAAGCAATCTCCTTGATGCCTTGAATCTCATCTCGAAGCTTGTGACCAGTAAGAACCTTAAAGAAGCCTTCGAACACCACAGAGGCCTTCCCTTGGAGAGCTTCTATTACGGTCAAAAGGGGTATGAAAAGCTTCTGCAAGAAGAAACCGCTTCAGCCGAGTTTGAGGTGGATGTCGAACTCTCCGACAGAACGATCACGGAAGTTGAGAAGCTTATTGCCGAAAAACGGAAAGGAATGGGTGCGGAAGAAAAAGCGCAAAAAAGGCTCGCAGAAAAACATCTCCGATATTCGGTGACCATTCAGATCCTGCCCAAGTCAGGATACCTGCGCGTCATTGATGAAAGCCTTAAGGGCTTAAAACAGGATGGAACGGTAAAGGCACGAAAGGCTTTTGTGGAAAAAGAGGTATCATCAGGTAGGGAGAGACTTCACCTGCGTATGGAAGGCCAGGCCCATCCCGTCTACTATGATTTGGGCCTCGATCACACCATCATGTCCACCTCCCTCTACGAGCCCCACTACCCTCACATCGCTGCGTTTCGCCACGAGATCTCGACATGGCGGTTTTATTACTTTGAGCCCAGGAACCTGATGCGGGAAGACGTTCCTGTTGCGCAGATCGACGCTCTGGGACCGAGAGGAGAAAACCTGGCCGCCTTCTTAAATGCCATTCGAGCAAACGACGGAAAGCAGATGGAGGCCTTTAATCTTTCGTTGAAACATCTCCTTCCGTCTATTGACCTTGTAGACGTAGACATGACAAAGGAGGGCTTGCTCTCACTTAAGGTGATCGAGAAGGGTCTCCCCTATTCCAGCAGAGTCATCTCAGAGGGGACCTTGAGAATTCTCGGGCTTCTTGCGGCCTTCCACCCTGCATCGCCATCTACCCTCATTGGATATGAGGAGCCGGAGAACGGAGTACATCCAACACGCTTGAAGCTCGTCGCCGATCTCTTCAAGAACACACAAAGCCTCTATCACAAGCAAATTATTGTCAACACCCATTCAGCGATCTTCCCAGGCTATTTTGAAGATCACTTCCTGTTCGTATGCAGGAAGGAGGGTTCTGATACTCAGATTATCCCGTTCAGATCAGCCGGTTCTTTGTTCAAGAAAGAGGATATTTCTAAAGCGCTTGAGGAGAGAATTCTGCGAGGGGATTATGGTGGATAGAATCAGAATCGGCTATTTCCTGGAGGATCGCGGCCACGAAACGTTTCTGAAAGCGCTCGTCAATCGAATTGCAGTCGAGAAAGGTCTAAAGACAGGGGAATGGGCAAATGATGTGCGCTCCGCGAGCGGAGGAAAATCAATTGAAGCCTACAGGGGGTTCTTGAAAGACATCACTCGCCCGCGCGCCACAAATCCCTTTAATATCCTCATTGTCGCCTCTGACGGCAACTGCAAAGGTTATCAAGAGAAGAGAAACCAGCTCCTTAAATTCGCCGAAAAGGTTAAACTTTCACGGACTGACACTCTGGTCCTTGCTATCCCTGATCCGCACATAGAGCGATGGTATATGAGTGATCCCCAGGCCTTTAATCGGGCCTTCGGCTCCGGCGTTCTCCCGGTGCTCCCCGCTTATAAATGCGAAAAGAGCCATTACAAGAAGATCATGCAAGACGCTATTGCCACCTCCAATGTCAGGCCTCTGTTCGGCGGCTATGAATACGGCGAGAGAATTGTGCAAGAAATGGATCTATACGAAGCAGCCAAAGCAGACGCTTCGCTTAAACATTTTATCGACGATCTTGGCGACGCGATCAAGCAGATCCGGTTAAAAAACGGGAGGGAGTAAAAGGAAGAAAGCCTCAATGAAAACCAGATCCGACGCAGAACGCTTCGCAAGATATCAGTCCATCGTTGATGCCATGGACAATGGAGTGCATTTCTGGCCTGTTGACGGGTTTGAGGTCGAGAAAAGAAGATCAGTAATTGTCGAAGTCTATCCGGCCATACTTCGAAATCGGTATGAGAGACAGGGTCGGAACGAACATGAACATGATGCCTATTCGATTGCCCGATGGCTTTCCGAAAGACATTCACACGGCCTTCTAGATCAGTATTTCACTCCGCAACTTACAGCCGAAGAGCGGGAGGTGGTCCAACTTGAAGGTTGGATCTTTGCCATCTTATAGGGTATTAGCGTCTGGGGATGGAAAGCCGAAAAGACACGAGGCAAATGATGTGGACGAGGAATGAACTACGCGCTGATGCCCAACAGCGGCTTAGTCCATGGCAGCCGCGACTCTGAAGCCTTCCTCTTCAAGAGCGTCTTTGATGAGGCCGGTGTCACAAGGATTGAGACGGAAGAAATAGACTTTTTTCCGGGTTTTTTGATAAGGGGTCATCCCAACGTTCACAATTTCCCCTCCATTTTCCTCGATAATCTGCACGGCTTTTCTGAGCATGCCCGCCTCAGAGCCAATGGACACATCGATGCGGGAACTGGCATTGAGGATTCCCATCATATCGATGAAGGCCCGAAGCATGTCTGATTCAGTGATGATCCCGACCAGCTTGTCTTTTTTCACCACAGGGATCCCGCTGATTTTGTGCTTGTAGATGAGTTGCGCTGCAATCTCGATCTCACTGTCCGGGTCCACGATGATCGGGTTCTTGATCATCAGGTCAGAGAGGGTGAGACCCGCGACCATGGAAGGAATCAGTCCCATCCTCAGGTCAGCCAGCGTGACAAATCCTACGAGAACGTGACCCGCTCCCGTCACCGGGAGATGACGGATAGAGTTTACTTTCATGATCTCGATGGCTTCCTTAATGGAAGTCTTTTCGGTGATCGAAATAGGGTCAGGAATCATCAGAGCTCTGATCTTCATGGCATCATCCCCTCACATGCACCCATCCTCATGTGTATCCCCTTCCCTTCTCCGTGGGTAGGGAAGAATATTTCAGATTATTGTATCTTTGTTTGCTCAGGAAAAAACGTGAGTCGGATAAAGCTGGTTCAAAGAATAGGAGAAACGCGCTCGTCTGTCAAGAGGATACGCTCACCGGCCTTTGGCGACAAGGGAGCCTGCAAAAAAGCATGCCGCAAAATGATTTCCCCTTATTTCACGTAGCGCCGGCTCTTGCTCCCTGCAGATTGGCTCCGCATACAGGCACCGAGTGTGAAAACGGCATCCCGGAGGCGGGCTGATGGGGCTGGGCACATCCCCGGGCAGGACAATGCGTTCCCGCTTCCTCCTGGGGTCAGGAACAGGAGCGGCTGAAAGGAGAGCCTGACTGTAAGGGTGGAGAGGCTCGCGGTAAAGCGAATCGGATTCCGCGGTTTCCACAATTTTGCCCAGGTACATGACCGCGACACGGTCACTGATATGCTGGACCACGCTGAGCGCATGGGAGATAAAGAGATAGGTGAGCCCAAACTCGTCTTGAAGGTCTTCAAGCAGGTTGATCACCTGCGCTTGAATCGAAACGTCGAGAGCTGACACGGCCTCATCACAGATGATCAGTTTTGGGTTAAGGGCCAGTGCGCGAGCCACGCCGATGCGCTGGCGTTGGCCTCCGGAGAACTGGTGTGGATACCTGCGCATGTGCTCCCGCTTGAGTCCCACCACCTCCAGGAGTTCAAGTACCCTGGCCTCGCGTTCCCGCCTGTTTTTCACACCATGCACATAGAGAGGTTCGCCGACAATGTGGGCCACGTTCTTACGGGGGTTAAGGGAGGAGAAAGGATCTTGAAAAATTATCTGCATCTCTTTTCGCAAGGTCCGCATCTTCTTGCTGTCATAACCGAGAATGCTTTTACCCTGGAATAGAATGTCTCCGCTCGTCGGTTCTTCGAGGCGTAGAATGATCCGCCCCAGGGTGGACTTGCCGCACCCGGACTCTCCCACAAGCCCCACGGTCTCCCCCTGGTTGATGGCAAGATCCACGCCGTCAACCGCTTTGACGGCTGCAACTTCCCGGAGAAACACCCCGCCTGTGATCGGGAAGTGCTTGACCAGGTTCCGGACCTCAACAAGCGGAGCAGAGATAGGTTTGGTTTCTGCGATCATGAAAAAATCCGCTGGAACACAATGGAGTACTGGAGTGACAGATGATTGGAGTAATGGAGTACCGGAGTATTGGAGTACTGGCGGAAAATCTTAAGAAGTTTGCTCTTCATCTTTTTCATTCCTCCATCACTCCAACACTCCAATACTCCATCCTCTTTAGTTCCACTGATGGCAGCGCACCATGTGGCCATTTCCCAAGTCCCTCACCGGTGGTTCGATCCGGCAGCAGTCTGTTTGTGCAACAGTGCACCGTTCACTAAAAAGGCATCCTTCAGGCAATCTGAAAAGGGAAGGAACCACACCGGCAATGGTGCTCAGGCGCTTCTGCTTTTTCCCCTTGCCCAGGACGGGAATGGAACTCAGGAGCCCGACGGTGTAGGGGTGCTTGGGGTCACCGAAGAGATCGTAGACGTCTGCGGCTTCCATGACTTTACCCGCGTACATGACAACCACCTTCTGTGCCATCTCCGCAATCACGCCCAGATCATGGGTGATGAAGAGGATGGATGCTCCTGTTTCCGCCTTCAGTTTATTCATGAGCTCCAGGATCTGAGCCTGAATGGTCACATCCAGGGCGGTCGTCGGCTCATCGGCAATCATCAATTTGGGATAACAGGCAAGGGCCATGGCAATCATAACCCTCTGTCTCATCCCGCCGCTCATCTGATGGGGGTAATCATGGACACGCGATTCCGGTGCAGGAATGCCGACCAGACGGAAACTCTCTATCACCCGGCCACGAACTTCTTTTCTGGAGAGTTTTTCGTGCAGCCGAATCACTTCCGCCACCTGATCCCCCACAGTAAAAACAGGATTGAGGGAGGTCATCGGTTCTTGGAAAATCATGGAGATCTTTTTGCCTCTGATTTTCCGCATCCTGAATTCAGGCAGCTTGAGAATATCTGTCCCATCGAAAAGGATTTCACCCCCTGCAATCCAACCCGGCGGCATTGGGATAAGGCCCATGATGGAGGCAGCAGTGACGCTCTTGCCGCAGGCGGATTCACCAACCAGGCCAAGGGTCTGTCCAGCCTTGATGCTAAGGCTCACATCATCCACTGCCTTGAGCACAGCGCCACGAACGTTGAAGTATGTTTTTAGATTGCGGATGTCCAGGAGGTTTTCCACCACTTAATCCCTCAGCCTTGGATCAAGGGCATCACGGAGCCCGTCGCCCAGAAGGTTGAAACCCAGCACGCCGAGGAGAATGGCGATTCCGGGGAACGTCATGACCCACCAGGCGCGCAAGATCATGGCCCGGCCTTCCGCGATCATGGCTCCCCACTCCGGAATGGGAGGCTGCGCACCGAGTCCCAGGAAACTGAGGCCTGCGGCGTCCAGAATGGCGGCACCGAATCCCAGGCTGGCCTGGACAATGATAGGGGCGAGGCAATTCGGCAGGATAGCGTTGAAAATCACCCTTCGATCGTTTGCCCCGACGGCTCTGGCGGCGGTCACATAGTCCTTTCCGAATTCATCCATGACCGAGGCGCGGACGATCCGCGCGAAGCGGGGAATGTTGATGATTCCGATCGCCATCATCGCATTTCTGAGACCGGGCCCCAGATAAGCGACGATGACAATGGCGAGCAGAATGTGCGGAAAGGCCAGGATGATGTCCATGAAGCGCATGATCAGATTGTCCAACCAGCCTTTGTAGTATCCGGCCAGCGCTCCGAGCAGAGTTCCGAGGGTGAGAGCGAGGCCGACACTCACCACTCCGAGCGTCAGAGAGACGCGCGCTCCATGAATGAGCCGCGAGAGGATGTCGCGGCCGAGATCGTCGGTACCGAGCAGGTTCTTTGTCGCCCCCCCCTCCTCCCACACAGGAGCTTTGAGCTGATCATAGAGGGCGTTCTCAATCGGGTCGTGCGGGCTGATGACCGGCGCAAAAACAGCGGCTGCCGAAAAGAGGGTGATGATGATGAGCCCTGCGAGGCCTGTCTTGTTCTTGAAAAGCTTTTCGATCTGGTCAAAAAAAGGATGCCGATCCTCAGGGTTCCTCATCCTGGCCCAGAAAGAAGTCGCTGACGAAAGCCTCTCCATCATAGGTCACTTCACACTGATTCTTGGATTGATCACGGCGTAGAGCACGTCCACGATGAGATTCACGATCACGAAGGTGGTGGCCACCAGCAGGGTTCCGCCCTGAATCACCATGTAGTCCCGTTTCACCACCCCGTCGAAAAGCCACTTCCCCACCCCCGGCCAGGCAAACACGGTTTCCGTGAGAATGGCGCCGCCCATGAGGATTCCGAACTGAAGCCCGATGACGGTCACCACCGGGATGAGTCCGTTTCTCAGAGCATGCTTGAGCACGATCTGCGGCTGGCTGAGCCC
>Ga0105107_10003381_pt1 | contig 10590 bp, 9 predicted proteins | sample PPLLaktember2015_6_FD_79335 | JGI IMG/M metagenome (GOLD analysis project Ga0105107, IMG submission 79335) | Freshwater sediment microbial communities from Prairie Pothole Lake near Jamestown, North Dakota, USA - PPLs Lake P8 Core (1) Depth... | ecosystem: Environmental > Aquatic > Freshwater >... | reverse complement strand
TCACACGATGCGGAAACAGTCTCCAAGTATTTTCAAACTCTCGGTGGCGTTCGGTTCTCCAACATTTCCGTCTTGACGGATCGCAAGGCAACCCATTCTCAGATCGAGAAGGCGCTCCTCGAATGGCTCCCGACTCGTTCCATGAAGGATGGAATCGTCATAGTCTATTTTTCTGGTCACGCCATGGTTTCTCCGTCAGGAGAGATCATGCTGGTCCCCTATGATGGAGCAAAGACTGCGACAACTCTATACCGGTTGAAATCGCTCGAATCAGTCTTTGCGAAACTCAACCCGCGACAGGCCATCCTTGTCTTCGAAGGAAAACTCTCCCAGATACAAGACGGCCCCAAGACGACCGTCACACCGCAGTGGGATTTACATGGTGACAAGGCAATCCGCTTGATCGCGGTGGAGGGGCTCGGCAAAGGCCTCGACGACGACGCACATCGACATGGGCTGTTCACCTACTATCTGCTGCGAGGTCTTCGAGGAGAAGCGGACACGAACCATGATGGGAAGGTCACCCTCGGGGAGATCGGTGGATTTGTGCGCCAGAAGGTCGCTTGGGCGTCAAAATCGAAGTTTCGCTCGGTGCAACGTCCTCAGATCATTCCGCTGCTCAAACCGGACGACAAAGCAACTGACGTCGTCCTCACCACCCTACCCTCCCTCGCCGCATCAGAAACGCCTTAGCCCAGGCAATTCACGCCGATTTGCCCGTCGAAGATCGAGCCAGTCTCGAAGGGCTTAGGCACCAGATCCTGTCCAGATTGGGGACAAAGCCCGCTACAATGTCGAAAAGACTGGTGCCGTCGCCGTTCAGCTCATCACTGAACGCTACTCCGCCACATTGAGCGTACGACCCATGGGCAAGCCGCCAACAGACTATCTGGAACCACTCTTATTGGTGGCGCGTGAAGTGGCTGGTCCCCTGCCGTAGATCGAGAGGGCCATGGCACGGAGGGAGAGCTGGCGCCAAGGATTGGCTGGCTGCGCGACAAAAAAGCGGGTGGGGAATTACCTCCCCACCCGCTTGTGGTCTGTCACGGTTTCAGCAAAAGCGTTACTCCACACCCGGCTGAAACACCGCTTCTATGGGCTGGTCACCTGCATGTGAATGCTGCCGGTGTCAGGCATCGGCGGATTGATCGTAATGGTATACGTCTCCGAGGTCGCCAGCGTTACGGGCTTCAGTGTAAAGCTCGACGCTGAGCTCGTTACCCCGGTTTGCAAGATACCGTTCGGAGAATAAAGGCTCACGTTTACATTGCCAATCTTATTTTGAGTAACCTTGATCGTCACTTGCTCGTTCGCCGTACCCGTAAATGTATAGCGTCCATTCTGCCCTGCCCTGCTGATCATGATGGCTCTCGGAGCCGCGTTAACTTTCAGAGAATCCGTTACCTCCGTTGAGAGGGTCATGGTCATTTTCCCGGTATAGTTACTGCCCGGGTCAACAAGAATCGTGTACGTGCCGGTAGTTGGCAAGGGGTTTTGATCTTCGAGAGCTCCACCAGCTGTACCCACAGCTGTGGAGGCAAGGATGGTTCCTTCCGAGGTCATAAGCGTAACCGCGCTCGAAGTGATGTCCACTGAGGTCAGCCCAAGGCTGACCCATTGGCCTGCCTTTCCATTGAACGTATACCGCGCGGTCTGACCGGGTTTGGTAAGACTAACAGGAACTGATGGACCATCAAGAGCCAGAGTGCCTGTGACTGGAGTAGAAAGCGCGAGTGTCATACTGCCTGTATAGTTGTTAACCGGCTCCACTACGATGGTGTACGTCCCCGATTCCGGCAAAGCAGTCAAAGGATCGAGACTGCCGCCGCTCGAACCAATGGTGGTTACTGACCACTTACTGCCGTCCGGCTTCAGTATGGACACGGTGCTCGAGGCAATTGATACCTCGGTTAGACCGAGATTCACCCATTGGCCCGCCGTTCCGTTAAAGGTATAGCTCGCCCGTTGGCCCGGCACGGTTAGGGTTGGTGTTACCGTCACTTGGTCGATCATGATGGAACCGGTCAGTTCCGGAGCGTTATACAAGGCGAGCCTGGCATGACCGGTGTAACTTAGATCCGGATCAATCAGGATTGCATAGGTCCCGGAAGTGGGAAGGACCTGCCCCGGGATCATGGCCCCTCCATACACGAACGAGGTCGGCTTACCCAACGGCATTCCATCCGGTTTGAGGATTGAAACATATCCACTTCGAATTGTCGCATCGCTTAACCGCACACTCACCGTTTGGCCACGCTCGCCCGAGAATGTATACCGAGCGTTTTGCCCGACTCGTTTGATATCAACCGCCACCGCAGAACCTTGGGGTACAATCTCGCCACCTAACTCGCTTGAAAGCGCTACGGTGACCCTCCCCGTGTACTCGCTAATGGGATCAAGGAGGATCGTATAAGCTCCCGTCAAGGGCAACTCGACAAAGTCCAGACTCGCTCCGTTCATCTGGCTGGAAGAGATCAGACTCCCCGTCACATCATCCGTGAACTTATAGGCCATGGTGGATGTTTGGACCTTAGTCTGTGAGGAAAGTTCTCGGTGTGTCGTCGCATAATAGTTCTTCACTGCTGACGCCTGAGTTGGCACCATGGCACCATCCGGCCCATACACCATCACCCTGAACTGCGTGAGTGAAACGTCGCTAAAGCCTATGTTGATCCTTTGGCCTGCCGTGCCGTCAAAAATGATGACGCCCTTTTTCTTTGCAGTCTTAATAGCGGCTGTGACAGGCTCCCCTCCAACCACAATACGACCGTTATATTCGATGTCACCTGCCGCGACACCTTCTGGCAAGACGCTTTCTCCAGCATAACTCGTACCGGACTCGATACTGAAAACAACTCCGGCTGATACAAGCGCAAGCGATACGGATACCACTGCTACGCGGCACTTCCCCCACGGCCATAGGCTGCCCATAGTCGCCCTCCTATTCCAAGTTATGAAAACAGACGGCCCGATATGGTTGTCCCCTTGCTTTGTTCCACTCTCAATCTTAGTCTAACGGGCGGACTCTACCTTTTTTCCTATCCACAGCGCAAGCGCCCAAGGCCCTCCTTAGACAGTTCTTCATGCCATCCCCCCTTATGGAGGGGGATCAGATGCTACGTGCGGTCTCGGATTTCAACTATCGTTGAAGAGGATTCTTAGGGTGGAACAAGCAAACGTCAGAGAGCGGAAGGCTTTATCCTTTGATTTTAAAAGCAAGAAGGGTGGAGAGTTGTCTCCCCACCCTTCCAAGTCGACTCACAAGAACCTACTCAAGGACTAAGCTAGTCCTTTTTACAGAAGCTGCGCTCGTAATTGATAATATGCCACGCTTCGTCCTCTGTGATCGCAGCAGGAATCAAGGACACCATGCCCGTACCAGGGCTGCCGTTCTTGATGACCCAGAAAAGCTCCCCGTCTTTCCGCTTCTTGTGGAACTTGCAGTTCGTGAAATCTCGTGGGCTGGGGTTGAGAATCTTGCCGGCTTCCCCCTGCCCATCACCAGCTTTACCATGACAATTGAAGCAGGTGCCCTTGCCCTCATACAGCGCCTTGCCTTTGGCGATGCTGTCCGCATCGCCCTCGAACTTGTTCTTCAGACCTTTTGCATCGGCCATTTGATCAGCCGGAACTCGCGGCTTCAATGGATCTTTTTCTTCAGCTCCCACCACTGAGACCGAGAGAAGCATAAGCGCTGCGCTGATACTCATAAACTTGGACAGATACCCCATTACACGTCCTCCTTTGTGTTAAACCCACCGGCCTGAATTCAGCTCCAGACCGCCGACTCGTATCCTTCGTTCTCTATAGTCAGGTAAAACCGTTCGACTATATCAACGCTTCTGAATTTCTGTCAAGGAAACCACCCCTCTGATACACTCGATCGCCTTTCTCTTCACTCAGGAAGATCAAATCGTATGCCAATGGCAACCGAGAAGAGTATGAGAAAATCTCGGCACCTATGTGATTAACCATCACCTCGTTCCATGTCTTAAACAATTTCGTGACACCTTTGCGCCCCACAGAGACCATCTCTGCCTCATCCGGGGTTGCGAGAAACTATGCTTACTCTCGGAGAAGGGGAACTTGCGGTAGGTACTATCGTTTTAACACAATGTCGCGGGCCACTTTCCCACTCGGTCCAAACGGTTTTTGTGGCTTGCCGTTCAATTCAGCTCTGACCCCTCCGGCGTTCCCGAGGGTTAAGATGAACTGATCCTGCCCCGTCCAATGGGACTTTTCGCCAGGTCGGAGCAATGACTCCTGAGGGCTTCCATTATCGATCTGTACGACGACCCAACTTAACTCCGTGGCTTCGAGATCCAGCACAAGCTGTCCATCACCTTGATCCCCTACAGTGTTCAATGATAGTCCCGCCAATGGGCCATCACTGCCAGGAGACCCTGTCGATACCGTGGATACAGCGTGTGGCTCAAGTTTAGAAACCGGCGCAGCAGAGAGGGTTGGTTCGTGCTTTGTCAGTGCTTCAGTCGTCGGTTTCGGCACGCCAACAGACGCCTCGTTTGGCTTGGGAACCTCCGCTGAATGTTCCGGTTCGCGGGCACTCGATTCCAGAAGATCTTTGCCCGCTTGAGCCGTCCGTTTCGTCGCCGAAGCTTGTTCGGGTGGCCCATTTCGAAAGACAGCCGATTGCTCTCGGCTTAAGAGAAAGATCAACGTCAGGACAGCGATACCGATCGCAATGGCCACCGCCTTCCGATTAGCCTGGCGCTTGCGATCTTCTTCGACCTGCCGAATCTTCAGCCGTTCTCGTTCGTCCTGCTTCTCATAGAAAGATCCAGCGGATTGGATAAACCGGTGAATCGCATCCTCTTCATCCAGCCCTAGCGATCGAGCATAGGAACGCACAAACCCGCGAGCGAATACCTGGTCGGGTAACTTGGCAAAATTCCCATCCTCCAGCGCCTTGACGAAATCCGTACGAATGCGGGTTTTGGACGCCACCTCATCAATGGTCAACCCCTTGGTCTCTCGAACTTGCCTGAAGAATTCGCCAACCGACTCCATAGGTCTCCTACTTCAATCGACTCAAGAGTTCCGCTGCTGCCGCCGCGAGGTCTCCGCCTTTGTCCATCGTCGTGACTTTCTTCAGGACTTCACGGGCTTGAGTTGCGTAGCCCAACTTATAATACACCCGTCCGAGCTCAAGATGAGTCATAGCTGGCGGGACGCTCGGAGGGCTGGCCGAAACCGCATCCTCAAAGGCCTCCATTGACCCCTGAAGGTCGCCCTGATGCGCAAGCGCGCGACCGAGATGGAACCGAGCCAAGTCGGGCGTTGGATACAGCGGATTCACAAGTGCCAGCTTATAGGACGCAATCGCTTCATCCCACCGATCCTGATTCGCAAGGACTTGCCCGAGATAGGTATGTGCTTCGGAATAGGACTCATCAATTTTGATCGCCGCCCGAAATTGCTCTTCGGCAAGCGGCAGCTTGTTTTGGAGTGCATACACATGCCCCAATGCGTACCGTGCCTCTTTGTTGTCCGGATTCAACTGGACGGACTTCTGGAACGATACGAAAGCTTTCTGACGATCTCCCGGGAGACTGGCCACGCCTTCTTGATAAAACCCCTGTGACTTCCGCAAAGCCTCTTTGTCGCTTGCACATCCTACCAGAATAGTTATGAGTCCTAAACATACCGGCAAAAAAGACTGATGCGCCCTATCACACCATCGGTTTGCCCTGGTCATCGAATATCCTCGAAATGCGTCAACCTCTTGAATTCTGAGAACCGAGCCTGAATCTCTTTGTAATCCAGGATTCGCAATCGGTCAAGACTAAAGGCTTCTACTGTAAACGACGCCATGACGCTTCCAAAGATGATCGCCTGCTTCATCGCCTCAGGCGAGCGATTCCCGGTCGCCGCCAAGTATCCCAAGAATCCTCCCGCGAAGGTATCGCCCGCTCCGGTCGGATCCCGTACGTCTTCGAGCGGAAAGGCCGGAGCCCCAAACACCTGATTGTCATTGAACATGAGGACACCGTACTCTCCGCGCTTCACGATCAGATGTTTGGGGCCATGTGAGAGCACAAGCCTCGCCACTTTCACCAAGTTCGAATCTTGGCCCAGGGCTCGAGCTTCGCCGTCATTGATGATGAGGACATCGACTTTCTCCAACACCTTCCACAGCGCTTCTCGTTGACCATTGATCCAGAAATTCATCGTGTCGCAAGCCACAAGGGCCGGGCGTTGAACTTTCTGCAGCACATCGAGTTGCAGCTCCGGATGGATGTTCCCTAGAAACAACACATCCGGCTCCCGATAAGCTTCGGGGATCTGAGGGCGAAACGTCTCGAACACATTGAGCTGGGTATCCAGGGTATGTGCCTCGTTCAGCTGGTGCGTGTATTCTCCTTTCCATCGAAAGGTTGCGCCGGAGCGCCGCTCCAAACCCGTGAGATCGATCCCCCGACTCTTGAGAAATGCGACATGCTGTTGAGGAAAGTCTTCTCCCACCACTGCGATGAGAGCCACCGACGTAAAAAAACTGGCAGCTGTTGAGAAATAAGTAGCCGACCCTCCGAGAATTTCGGTCCCTTCGCCGAAGGGAGTCTTGACTGTATCAAGCGCAACCGATCCGACAACGAGCAATTTCCCCATGACTACCGGACTCCTTTCTGTGGGTTCAGCGCACGGTCAATGAGCACGGCAAGCTTCTTCCGAGCCGCTGCGGGGATTCGTTTCGGTGCCGTGAGGATAGCATCATCCAACGCTCGATGACACACGCACTCTATCGGATGGGCAAAAGACGGCATCACCGCACCAAGTATCTGTTTCGCTAATGCAACATTCCGATGGAGCGTGGACAATACCGCTTCGACCGTCACAGCCTCTTCCGTTTCGTGCCAACAGTCATAGTCGGTGACCAGCGCCACGGTCGCGTAACACAGCTCCGCTTCTCGAGCCAGCTTGGCCTCGGGCATATTGGTCATCCCGATCACATCGACACCCCATTGCCGATAGAGCCGTGATTCCGCTTTAGTCGAAAACTGCGGGCCCTCCATGCAGAGATAGGTGCCGTTACGATGCACCTTGGCCCCCGCTCGCTCTGCGGACACGAACAGCGCCTCTCCGAGCTCAGCGCACACCGGCTCACCAAAGGCAACGTGCGCCACGATCCCGTCCTCAAAAAATGTCGACGCGCGGCGCTTCGTGAGGTCGATGAACTGGTCGGGCACCACAACATCGCCTGGTTGAATCGATTCCTTCATGCTGCCGACGGCACTGATTGAGATGACGTGCGAGACACCTAGAGACTTGAGCGCGAAGATGTTCGCACGATAGTTGATCACACTCGGATTCAACAGATGCCCTCGTCCATGTCTAGAGAGGAAGGCCACTCGAATACCCTTGAGCATGCCGACCGTAATCGCATCGGACGGAGCGCCGAAGGGCGTTCGCACCCGAATTGATCGAGTTGCTGTGAGCCCTTCAATATCGTAGAGCCCGCTTCCCCCGATCACACCGACCGTCGCTTGCCTATTGCTTTTCCTCATCCTCATACACATCCTTTTCCCAACATCGTCTACTGCAATGCAGCGGATTGTGCTGGTTCTTCTAGGGTCCTCACAAACTGCTCTATGAGTGCGATCACTCGTTCTGCTGTCCGCTCACAGGGCTCGCTCTCTTCGATCGACAGCCATGCGACTCCCGATTCTTTTCGAAACCAGGTCATCTGCCGTTTGGCAAAATGTCTCGTATCGCGCTTGAACCGACGCACCATTTCTTTATAGTCATATTCATGCTCGAGAAAAGCTCCGACCTGGCGATAGCCGAGCCCTTTCATCGAAGCGAGTTCGCGTCCATATCCTTGGTCAAGCAGTGCGCGCGTCTCTTCTACCATTCCGTGAGTCAGCTGCCAATCGATTCGTTCTTCAATCCTTCGATAGAGCGCTTCCTTATTTCGCTGGAGTCCGATCAGAAGCGCCGAAAACAGGTTCTCTTGAAACCGATGCTCATCGTGAATTCTCGATATCGGACGGCCTGACAATCGGTAGACCTCAAGCGCCCGCATCACTTTCGACTCATCATTCGGATGCAGCCTGGCTGCTGTTTCAGGATCGACGCGCATCAATTCGGCATAGAGGCCGACTCTGCCGCTCGCTTCTCGCAACTTCTTGAGGTCTGCCCGCACAAGGGGATCGGCCTGAGGCGCCTGGCAGAGGCCTCGCACCAACGTTCTGATATACAACCCTGTACCACCGACCACGAAGGGCAGCCGGTTGGCCGCATACAGCCGATCGATTTCGTCCAATGCGACGCGGCGATACCACCCGGCATTGAACACCTCATGGGGATCGACCATATCGAGAAGCCGATGCGGCACACCTTGTCGCTCTGCAGCCGTGGGCTTATCCGTCCCGATATCCATCCCACGGTAGACCTGACGAGAATCGGCCGTCAGAACCTCGGTATCGAAATGTTTGGCCACCTGCGTCGCGACTCGACTTTTTCCAACGGCAGTCGGCCCCAGAAGCACGACTAAGGGATGGTAGCGGCGTAGATGGTCTGGAAGCATACATTCACGCGAGAGGAACTGGTCGTCGTATCCGGGAATCTTGATTCTCTCCACTCACCTCATTCGCATTCCTGATCCATGATCGTCTACCAGCCGACTCGTCCAAACATTTTCTCCAGCTCATCCGTCGTGAGACGGAACGATGTTCTTCGCCCGTGAGGGCACGTCGTAATCTCTCCTTCACTCTGCCATTCCTCGACCAGCACTTTGATCTCTTCCAGTCTCATGGGACGCCCAGCGCGCACGGCGCCATGGCATGCCATCGAAGCCAACACTGAGCGAACCCTTGTCTCCAGACTCGCGAGGCTGTCCCATTGAGTGAGATCCTCGAAAAGGTCCTGGAGAAACATGCCCGCATCGATTCGACCAAGACCAACCGGCGTCGACCTGATCAGAACCGTTGATGCGCCGAACGGCTCAATCTCCAACCCCAACATCTCAAGATCGCTCTGGTACCGCTTGAGTAAACCAACCTGAGCGGGAGACAACTCAACCGGATCGGGAATGAGCAATGCCTGGGCTTCTATTTTATGGGTCGTCCAGCTTCGGAACAGTCGTTCAAACAAGACACGCTCATGGGCAGTATGCTGGTCGATCACAGTCAAGTCGCCGCCGACTTGCACCACAAGGAATGTTCGGTTGATCTGTCCCAGCGGGATCACCTCGGTTGATGGGACGCGAGCATAGGGTTCTGCCGCTTCGCTTACGAACGCCAACTGAGTGTCAGAACCTTGCCATGCGGAGAACGTCGAATTCGTCGGAGGAGACTCGGGCACGGGTGAAGACCCAGCGACCGAACGAGAGCTGTGAGGGTTGGTACCGGGAAATCGGGCGCCCTCGCTCGAATTATCTGTGGATTCCCCCCTGCTCAATGCCTGGCGAACGGCCCGTCGGACGAGCTCATGCACGGTTTCATTGTCGGAGAATCGCACCTCCCGCTTGGAAGGATGGACATTGACATCGACACGATCCGGATCGACCTCCAAGAACAGCACAAATCGTGGATGACACCACTTGGCGACGAAAGATCCGTAGCCTTCTCCTACGGCGTGAGACACCGCCAGGCTCCGAATCGGGCGACGATTCACAAACACCTCTTGGGGGGTGCGAGACGACTTCGCATAGATCGCATCGACAATATATCCTTTGATGGCGACACCAGGAAGCGCGGCCTGGAGCGGCACGCATTGATCGAGAAACCCAGGCCGATACACCTGGGCGATCCGGTCCATTGCTGAGAGCACCGCCGGATAGTTCATCATCTCCTGGGCGTTGTGCGTCAAACGGAATTGAATGGACGGCCAAGCCAGCGCCGCCTGTTGCACCACCCGAGTGATGTGCGAATATTCCGTCGCGATCGATTTCAAGAATTTTTTACGAGCCGGCTGGTTATCGAACAACTCCGCCACTTCGATTCGAGTCCCGGTCACGGGAGGCGCGTCAGTTATTTTCCCGACCAACCCACCCACGACCTCTAACGCTGTTCCAACATCGGCCGAACGAGTAGCCGTACGTAGGCAGACCTGCGCCACCGCGGCAATACTCGGCAGAGCTTCCCCTCTGAAGCCCATCGTTCGGATAGACCAGAGATCTACATCCGACTGAAGCTTACTGGTCGCGTGGCGATAAAACGCACGGGGTGCGTCCTCCCGGCTCATCCCCTCTCCGTCATCAGTCACCCGGATCAGAGAGAGACCACCGTCCTTCACGTCAATCGTAATGACGCGGCTCCCTGCATCGATACTGTTTTCAAGAAGCTCTTTTACGACCGCTGCAGGGCGTTCGACAACTTCTCCTGCGGCGATACGGCCAATGACCTCTTCTGGCAGGATACAGATCTTGCCATGGCCGTCAGTTGTCAGCACGACAACACGCTCCTCGTGAATGATGCGATGGTTGGATGGGCAGGACGTCGCGCGACGGCGACGGTCATCGGATTTCGGCCAGCTTATTCTTGGCCAATTTTGATTCGTCCGATGAGGGGAACTCTTCGAGCACTCGCTTCAGATTTTTTCTCGACTTCGCAAGATCACCGGTCTCAGCAG
>Ga0105107_10003380_pt1 | contig 10590 bp, 10 predicted proteins | sample PPLLaktember2015_6_FD_79335 | JGI IMG/M metagenome (GOLD analysis project Ga0105107, IMG submission 79335) | Freshwater sediment microbial communities from Prairie Pothole Lake near Jamestown, North Dakota, USA - PPLs Lake P8 Core (1) Depth... | ecosystem: Environmental > Aquatic > Freshwater >... | reverse complement strand
GACTCCATGAAGAACAGGTCCCTCATGGCCCTCGTCGGCCTCAGCTTCTAGCCTGGACTATTCATAAAAACGCCGGGTTTCTCAGTAAGACCTAAGAACCCAAGACCGGCGTTTTTACCCTTCTGGAAAGCCGATCCGGCCGCATCTGCTCAGTTGCAAAAGGTTCGCAGTACCCGGAGTACAGCTTCACCCTTTGACGCCACGCATCTGCAGCCGCCTCGGCTCGTGAATAATCCAGGCTAGCCGGCGGCGCCCCTAAAGCTTGAGCCGGGCGATCAGGGTCTCGAGGTAGTGCGATTTCATCTGACGGCTGGCCATGGCCTGCTTGATGGGAGGGAGCCTGAGGATGACCCCGAGCACGGCGGCCATGGCCCGGTGGCTCGCCAAGGCCTGATTGTCGAAGATCAGGTTCTGGAGCTTGCCGCGCTCGATGGCCATCATAACGGCCTTGTGGACCGAATCGAGCGGCGTGATGACCCGTTCGGGCCTCGACCTGAGGGACAGGGCCTTCGTCCGGCAGACCCTGACGCAGACGGCGCACCCGAGGCACATGGTCTCGTCGACCGCCGCCCGCTTCTTCTTGGGATGCCCGGGGTCGTTGGCAGAGACGAGGGACACGGCCTCGACGGGGCACGCGGCGACACAATCGCCGCACCCCGTGCACGATTCGGGGGCGACCGCGGGCAGGAAATTAGTCGTGTGGACGGGATTCAGGAGGCCGAAGCGCCGCTGGGCGATCATGGCCTCGCAGCAGCAGCCGCAGCAGTTGCAGATGAAGCTGACCCGGTTCCGGATGTTCTCGCCGAACTGGACGAGGTTGCGGCCCCGGGCCTCGCCGAGGAGCGCAAGGCCTTCGGCGACGTCGACGGCCCGGGCGTAGCCGTGCCGGACGAGCGAGGCCGCCGTCGTGTTGAAGGTCATGCAAATGTCGAGCGGGGCGTCGCAGGCCTGGCTCGCATGCGCCATCTTATGCCGGCAATAGCAGAGGCCGATCCCGCGGTGCGTGGCCGTCCGGATGACCTCGCTGGCCCTTTCGTAGTCCAGGACATGGAGGGCGTTCTCGTTCGAGAGGACGGCCTCATTGACGAAGACGCGGCCGAGCTGCGTCTCCCCTTCGGTGAACAGGGCCTTGATGAAATCCTCTTCGACGGTGATGTACTGGAAATAAAGGCGGGCCAGCAGCTTCTGGTCGACGTCGCCCCGGAGCCTCATCATGGAGAACTCGAAGAATCCGGCCATAGGCGGCGGCAGGACATAATAGCGGTTCTTCCGCCCTTCGATGTCGATGAGCAGGGCCCGGGAGGCCAGAGTATCCAGGGCCGTCTGGGCGTCGGCCAGGCGCATCCTCCAGGCCTTGGCGGCCGCCTTGGCGGTGAAGGGCTTGATGGGGACGAGGGCGACGAGCGAGGCCTCCTTCTCGCTCATGAGGACACTCAGGATCTCGTAGAGGAGCTTGGACGGAGGCGCGCCCTGGGGGACCTTGTTAAGCCTGTTGACCAGCTTATGATACCCGGTTCTCGCGGCCAGGTGGGCCATAGGTCCTATTTATATGATTTTGGCCGGCTTGGCAACCAGGGCCTCCGCTTTACCCGGGGGTGTGCCTTGGTTTATGCTGTCCGGAGAACGGAGGACGCATGAGCACGATCAAGATCGGGGTCATCGGAACAGGCTACATCGGCACGGTCCACCTGGAGATATTGCGGCGCCTCGACGGCGTCGAGGTCGTTGGCGTGGCCGACGCGAATAGGGACCTGGCGAGCGCGGCAGCCGGCAAGTTCGGCATCCGGAACGTCCATGAGGGCGCCGCGGCCCTCATCGCCGATCCCGCGGTCGAGGTCGTCCACAACTGTGCTCCCAACAACGTCCACTTCGACATCAACGCCATGGCCATCAGGGCCGGCAAGGCGCTGTTGTCCGAAAAGCCGCTGGCCCTCGATTCACGCGAGTCGGGCGAGCTGCTGAAGCTCGCGCAGAGGCACGGCACCCTTACGGCGATCGACTTCTGTTATCGCTATTACCCCGTCGTCCAGGAAGCGGCGGCCAGGGCCAGGCGGGGCGACCTTGGCGAGGTCAGGGCGTTCATGGGCCACTTCCTGCAGGATTGGCTCTTCTATGAGACGGATTATTCCTGGCGCCTCGATCCCCGCGTCGCCGGACAGGCCAACGTCGTCGCCGATCTCGGCAGCCACTGGTTCGACCTGGTCCAGTTCATCACCGGGCAAAAGATCGTCGAGGTCATGGCCGAGCTCCATACCTGCCTGCCCAAGCGACACAAACCCAAGGCTGGTCCGTTGTCGTTCGGGGCCGGGGACGCCGGGGAGTCCGAAGAGACGGCCATCACGCTCGACGATTACGCCTCCCTCTTTCTCAAGCTCGAGAACGGGGCCAGGGGGAATTTCACGACCTGCCAGGTCGCGGCCGGCCGAAAGGTCGACTTGGAGATCCAGGTCTTCGGCTCCAAGGAATCCTACGCCTGGAGCCACGTCCACCCCAACGCCCTCTGGATCGGGCACCGCGAAAAGGCCAACGAGACCTTTTATGAGTCGCCGCTCCTTCAAGCCGAGGAGACACGGAAGTACGCCACACTGCCCACCTGCCACCCCCTGGGCTACCATGACGCGGTATTCAACCTGTTCCGGGATTATTATGACGCGCTCGCGGCCAAGCGGGCCGGGAGGCCGTATCGGCCGGACTTCCCCGATTTCAGGACCGGCCATGAGATGATGTGCGTTATCGACGCCGCAGTCGAGTCGGACAGCTCCGGCGGGTGGGTCCGTGTCGGCGGCTAAGCCGTTACCGTCCATCCGTCTCTCTCACGATCATTCGAGAGAGACCAGGCGGGGATCAGACTTCGCCGTCACATGGACGTGCGGATATCATCCTTCGCCCTATCGAATGTACTGCCACATGTCATTGATATAGTTCCTGGCGCCATCCGAATCATATCCATCCCCACCGAAGAGCCATAGCTCGCCGGCCGAATTGATCCAGGAGACGGCGTGATCCCTTCCCCCGGGAGTGTTGGATAGATACCGTTTACCTTTGGGCCCATAGCTGCCCCGCCGATTCACCTCACTGTTGCCTGAAACCCACGTCCAAGCCAGCGTCGCCGGATCATACTTCCACAGGTCGTTAAGCATGCCGACGCTGCCGGACGAACTGTATCCCGTACCGCCAAAGAGCCAGAACTTGCCGGCGGAGTCGCGCCAGGTCGTCGCTCCATGGTTCCCCCCGGGGATATTGGACGAAGACGCAGTGTCTTTAGTGCCATAGACGCCCAACTGATCGACGATATTGTTGCCGGAGACCCATGTCCATTGGCCGGTCGCCGGGTCGTACATCCATAGATCATTGAGCTGCCCAAAAATATCCGCCGCATCGTGCCCTTCTCCCCCGAAGAGCCAGAACTTGCCGGTCGCATCTTGCCACGCAGCCGACGCGTCCCTTGCTCCGGGAACGTTCGCGGGAGCGGCTGTGCCCTTTGTACCATAGATCCCCGGCTGGGCTCGAACCTCGCTCCCGGATACCCAGGTCCATTCGAGGGTCGTGGGATCGAATTGCCACAGGTCATTGAGATCGCCGATCTGGCCGACCGCGTCTTCCCCGAATCCTCCGAAGAGCCAGAGCTTCCCATCGGAACCCAACCATGACACAGGTCGATACCGCGCCCCGGGAACGTTCGACGGAGCGGCTGTGCCCTTTGTTCCGTAAACTCCCGCCTGGCCGGCGGTCAAGCTGCCGGATACCCAGGTCCATTCGGTAGCTGCGGGGTCGAACATCCACAAATCGTTGAGAGTGCTATCGTCGGTACCCGTCGAATCATATCCAAAGCCGCCGAAGACCCAGAGCCTGCCGCTCAAATCGCGCCATGAACCGCACGAATCCCTGGCCCCGGGAACGTTCGTTGGAGACGCCGTGCCCCGGACGCCATAGGAGCCCGTCGCACCTGCCAAATTGCTGCCGGAAACCCAGGTCCACTCAAGCGTGGCCGAATTATACTTCCACATGTCATTGAGTTCGTCGCTGGTGCCGGTCGAATCAAATCCATGGCCCCCGAAGAGCCAGAGTGTCCCGCTGGGATCGAGCCAAACGTGGTGATAGCCTCTAGCGCCGGGAATGTTGGATAACGAGGCCGTGCCCTTCATTCCGTAGACACCGGACTGGCCGACCGAGTCGCTGCCGGATTCCCAGCTCCATCCATATGTCGATTCGGGCTCGTCCTTTTCACTCAAGATACAAGCCGATATCAATGACACCAACGAAAAGGCGATCAAGACAGATAGCCAAGAGCCCCATTTGCGTTCATTTTTCATTGGATTTGTTGTTGCCATTTCTTGTGCTCCCTTTCTCCTCGAAAATGGCCGTTTCGAAAACTTTGCCCGAGCGATACTGAAAGATCAGTTTTGCTAGGAAATACGGAACTACGCTCGCTTTTCGAGTGCTCCTTGGCGCTTCCTCTATATTACATAACCTATTTAAACTAAAAAGTCAAGAGCTTCTTCCCCTCTATCCCGCGCCAGACCGGTCTCCTTCTTGTGGTCCAAGCCGCCCAACTCCATGATGTCCCTCTTCCCCGCCAGGGCCGAAATGGCGAAGCCGTTCCCTAGAGCCTTGCCGAAGGAGCTCACGTTCACGAACCGCTTCAGGGTCTTCAGCCGGACGACCGCGTCCAGGAGATTGCGCGTTGTGACGACGGATCCTTGAAAGCACCCCGGGAACGATTTGCCCCTCCCGGCCACGAGGTGGTAGACGACGGAGACGCCGTCGGCCGCCCTCTCTCAGTCCGCGGGAGAGAGGAGGTTGCCCTGGATGATCCCGCACCGGCTCCCGGGATGCTCGCACAGGACGGACCTCAGCAGCTGATTCTCGGACCCGGCCCGCACCAGCCAGCGTATGTTATTGAAACCAGATCGGATCAGAGAATCGACGACACGCAAGCCGACGAAGCCGCCGGCGCCGGTCACGAGTATGGACCCGTCGCGGCCGATGATCTAGTCTCCGCCCGAGGTCCCTCTCTCTCTTTACGTGGCCTTGACCGGAGGCTCTTCCTTGGGTTCCTCGGCCTTCTTCTTGGGAACCTTGGCCTCCGCCGGGGCTTCAGCCTTCTTCTGGCCCTTGGCCCCCTCGACGGGCGCCTTGGGCTTCTTGGCTTTGCCTTCAGGGGCCGCTTTGGGCTTCGCGGCCTTCTGTTCCTCGACCTTAGGGGCCGCCGCCTTCTCCGCCTTGATCCTGATCATGTCCTCCGTCCTCTTGTCGAGGTCGGCGATCTTGGCCAGCCGTTTCTTCGAGGCCTTGACGTTGGCCTTCAGTCTTTTCACGATGGGATCCCTGTCGACCTGGGGAGCCTTGATCCCTTTCTGAGACAGGAAGGACAGCCGGTCCTTCAGCTCTTGCTCGAATGCGTCCTTTTGCCGCATGACGATCTGCTTCCGCTTCAAGCCCATTTCTTCCTCCATTCCGGTTTTGCAGGGCCTTCGAGCCCTGCCGGCACTCAATTGCCGGCAATATGTATATCAGGGTTTGGGCTAAAAAGCCATCACCTTCCGGGGCCGGCAGGGCCCTCATGCTGGCGATGGCACGATTCTTGCTTTTCCTTACTGCAGGAAAGTCGATCTCGGGGGACTGCAGCTCTTGTCTCATGAGCCGCCGAAAGGAGGTCCGGATGAACGGGGGCAACCGTCGTTCGCTGATGCTCCTGGCCAGTTTCCTGATCCTCGCCTCTCTCCTGATGGCCATGCCTCTCCAAACGGAGAACCCTGTCGTGATCCAGAGAGTGCGGCTGGTCCCGGCGCCTGTCCAAACATGGGTCGTCGAGCGGGGTACCGCCTCATGGTACGGCGACCCGTTCCACGGGAGGCGGACGGCGAACGGCGAGATCTACGACAAGAACTCCTGGGTGATGGCGACCCGGCATCTTCCCCTCGGTGCGTACGCCAAGGTCCGCTACAACGGCCGGGAATGCATCGTCCGGGTGATCGATCGAGGCCCCTACATACCGGGCCGGAGATACGATGTATCCGAGGCCGTCGCCCGGTTCCTGGGCTTCCTCGAACAGGGCCTCGCCGAGGTCGAAGTGGCGGTCCTTCGCGATCCCCCGTCCGCAGGTGAGCATCGCCCGCCCGTCCTCGGCGGCTCATGATCCCCGCCGGCAACCGGCTTCCCGCTATATCCAGCGCCTCGCTTTGGCCGTGGCCCATACCAAGAACGTCAAGATAAAAAAATAGAAGATCCCGCTAATCGCGCCTGACGTAATAGCCATCCATATCGAAATCACGACGGCGATAACCAGTCCAATGCCGATCTTGATTTTTGGCTTAAGCATCACTCTCGCTCCCGGTGTGCCTCGCCCATATTAGAACCCCGCCATCCGTCGCTGTCAACTTTGTGCCTTATCGCCCCGACCAACCTTTCATCGCTCGCGAACGTAACATATGATGACAAACCCCGTTAAAGGGCCGGCCGATCAATCGGAGGAGGAACCAGCATGCGAGCTCCATCCGCTAGCCTCATGTTCTTGGCGCTGACAGGAGTCCTGTCTGCCCAATCGGTGCCTGCGCCGTCGTCCGCCGCCCAGCAGCCCCGGGAATACGTTTATCGGGAGATCGACGGACAAAAACTAAAGGCTTTCATGTTTTTCCCGCCCGGCATGGTTTCCGGCGGACAGACATCCGCCGTCTTGTTATTCCATGGCGGAGCGTGGACTATGGGCAGCGCTGACTGGACTTTCGAAGCTGCCCGCCGCTTCGCCGGCTTGGGTGTCGTGGCCGTGTCGGTCGATTATCGTCTCTCACAAGGCGCTATCACTCCGATCGAAGCCGTGGACGACACGCGAGCCGCGTTTCGCTGGGTGCGCCGGCACGCGTCGGAATTCCATATCGATCCGAAGCGGGTTGCCGGCTATGGAGTTTCGGCCGGCGGCCAATTGGTCGCCGTAGCCGCCATGGTCGACGCCCCCGACGACGGGATCGACGGTACAAGCTCCAAGCCGAACCTGCTCTTATTGTTGTCCCCAGCGGTTTTCGCGCCCAAGCATCTATTCCAAGGCCGGGGAAGCGCCTCGGATCATTCGCCGATGCAGCACGCCGGCCCTGCGACACCGCCTACCTGCATCGTCAACGGCGACAAGGACACCGTCACACCGATTCAGGACGCTCAGGCCTTCCGGGAGCGGGTGGTTCGAGCGGGAGGAATTTGCGAGCTGCACGTCTATCCGGGCGTTGGGCACCTTCTGACCCGCAACGTGGCGAACCAGCTGAGCAGCTTCGATCCCGACCCCGTATTCCGCGCGGACGGCTATGCACAATTTGAACGCTTTTTGAGAGAGCGAGGCTATATTCCTCGCAAATGACCCAGGTCGGCCCGCTTCATTTGCATGACATTCGATTTCTATTTCCGGCCCGAGCTCGCTTGCCCGGCCCGGTTTTCCATCATAAATAATCGTGAATAACCGTGAAAATTACAAAAATTGCGGTAAGGAAGCATAAAAGGCAGGTGACCGATAACCGATTGATTTTGAAGAAGAATAGAGAGCGCGCCCGGGGTGACTCGAACACCCGACCTGCTGATTCGTAGTCAGACGCTCTATCCAACTGAGCTACGGGCGCGCAAGGCGGAAAAGCGAGGATAATATAACGTAAATCAGGCAGGTTTGCAACGGATTGCCGCCCTGCTGGAGAATCGGGGACACGTACCCGGGGGACATGTCCCCTAACTGATCCCCGAATTCCCGGGGACACGTACCCAGAGGTACATGTCCCCTCCAGTAAATGTCCCCTAGCTGATCTTTAGGACGGCGGCGCCGTCGATCCGGCCGGCCTTGAGGTCGCCGAGCGCCTCGTTCGCCGCTTCGAGAGGGTAGGTCCGCACGGTCGTCTTCACCGGGATCTCGGCCGCGGTCTTGAGCAGGTCCTCACCGTCCCGGCGCGTCGCGTTCGCCACGCTCAACATCTTCCGTTCGTGGTAGAGGTATCTGTCGTAGTCCATTTCCGGGATGGGAGACATGTGGATCCCGGCTGAGACCGCGGTCCCGCCCCTGTCCATGACCCGCAGGGCGTCGAGATAGAGACTCCCGACCGGGGCGAAAAGGATCGCATTCGTCAGCTTGGCCGGCGGCTCTTCCTGCGCCGTGCCCACCCAATCGGCGCCGAGGTCGCGGGCAAGCTGCTGGTGCCTGGCGCTTCGCGTGAAAACGAAGACTCGCACGCCCCGGAACTTGGCGATCTGGATGGCGATGTGGGCCGAGCCCCCGAAGCCGTAAAGACCGAGCGTGCCCCCGGGCCCGACCTCGCTCAGAACGAGCGCCCTGTAGCCGACGATCCCGGCGCACATGAGCGGGGCCGCCTCCGCATCCCCGAACCCCTCGGGGACGGCATAGGCGTACTTTTCGCCCACGGCCATATATTCGGCGTAGCCCCCGTCGGCATGATAGCCGTTGAAGCGCGCCGTCTCGCAGAGGTTTTCCCGTCCGCTCCGGCAGAAACGGCAGGTGCCGCACGTCGACCGGAGCCAGGCGGCGCCGACGCGCTGCCCGATCTTGAACCGGCCCGCCTTCTCCCCTGCCCTCTCCACCGTCCCGATGACCTCGTGGCCGGGGATGAGAGGCAGCCGGGCGTCCGGGATCTCGTTTTCGACGATGTGAAGGTCGGTGTGGCAGACGCCGCAGCAACGGACCTTGATGAGGATGTCCTCGGGTCCGGCCTCGGGAACAGGCACGTGGCGCAATTCGAGCGGCCTCTCGCCCGGCGAGCGGAAGCCGGTGAGGACCATCGCTTTCATCGATGCCCAGCCCCTATCCCCGCGCTTTCTTGTCCCGGATGCGGGCGATGCGCTTTTCGAAATCCCGTTCCGCCATCGGGGACTTGCCCTTCGACAGCGCCAGGCCCTCCCTCGCGACGCGGATGGCCTCGTCGTAGTCCTTGGCCGTGTGCTCGAAGTACATCGCCAGCTCGCGGAAGCAGTCGCAGTCGACCTCCTCCCCCGCCGCCATCTCCTGCCAAAAGGACAGGGCCTTATCCCAGTCCTTGTTCTTCTTGAAGTGATGGGAGAGCTTCTTCTTGGCGACCTGGGACACTTCGGCCGTCAATCCCCGCCCCCCGGCCAGGGCCTTCTCGAGCAGGGCCGCGGACCTCGTCGTGTCGCCCGCCCGCTCGAACAGCTTGGCCACCCCGTAGAGGTCCATGGCGTCGCCCTCCCCTCGTTCCGCCGTCTCCCGGTTGCGTTCGACGAGGATCGCGCCGGCGACGACGACGCCAAGGAGCGACAGAAGGTCCTCCTGGTTATGGTAGAGGATGGGGTCGATGAGCGAGAAATCGCCGCTCCGGATGTACTGGAAATAGCGCAGCGGGATCTCGGCTCCGGGGATGTCCTCGGATCGCTCGGCCTGGACGATCTGCTGGGCCAGATGGAAGAGCCGGCAGCTGTCGTACTTGTGCTTCCACAGGCTGCGGGCGGAGAACAGGAAATCGAGATGCGGCATTCCCCGCAACGGGCAGGGCGCGCGGTGCAGGGCGAAGCGCGTCTCGACGAGCGGCACGTCGAAGGCCTTGCCGTTGTAGGTGACGACCGATTTGAAGCCCATATCGGCGATGAACTGGGCCAGCTCGCGGACGAGCCGATCCTCCTCGGCCATCTCGTTGAGGAAGAACTGGGTCACGTTGAACCGCTCGTCGCGATAATAGGCCAGGCCGACGAGGAACGGCACCGTGCCCGTCCCCCCGGCCAGTCCCGTCGTCTCGAGGTCGAGGAAGACGGCCGACGAGAGGTCGAGCCCCTCGAACGCGCTTTCGCGGCTGAGGAAGCTCAGGATCCTGCCCGGGATCTGAAGCCCCATGGCTATGGGGACTTGGCCGTAGCAGGCGCCGAGCGCGTAGGAATTTTCGAAGACCTGGACCGGCTCGCGGCGCTTCTTCTCGACGGGCCGCTCCCCCGTCCGGACGGCCATGCCCCGGCCCTTGTCGGTGAGGGCGATGAGGCGTTCGAGCTTCTCCTTGACCGTCAGGCCGGCGTTCTCGTCGATCTTTTCCCAAGTCGTCTCGACGCTGCGGGCGTGCGACCGGGCTTCACGCTCGCGGCGGAGCAGTTTGAGCTTGTCCTCGAGTGGCATGGAACCTCAGCGGGAGTCGAAGATTACGGATGGTATTGTAGGGGAAACAGGGCCCGTTTTCAAAAGGGAACTTGAAAACCGCCGCGGTTCCGCATATAAAAAGGGCTCGAGCCTCATTCATGCCGCCCAAAGCCGACACCGCGCACTTCCTGGCCTTCGACCTCGGCGCCGAAAGCGGCCGGGCCGTGCTCGGCGCGCTCGACGGCCGGAAGCTCGCCGTCCACGAAGTCCGCCGCTTCCCCAACACGCCGCTCTCCCTCTCCGGACACATTCACTGGAATGTCTATGCCCTGCTCGCCGAGATGAAGACGGCCATGCGGGAGGCCGCGGCGGCCATCGGCGCCCGTCCGTCGAGCCTCGGGATCGACACATGGGGCGTCGATTTCGGCCTGCTGGCCCGGGACGGAAGCCTCCTCGGCCTGCCCTTCTGCTATCGCGACCACAGGAACGCCGGGGCCATGGAGGATTATTTCCGGCTCGTGCCCCGG
>Ga0105107_10003378_pt1 | contig 10594 bp, 12 predicted proteins | sample PPLLaktember2015_6_FD_79335 | JGI IMG/M metagenome (GOLD analysis project Ga0105107, IMG submission 79335) | Freshwater sediment microbial communities from Prairie Pothole Lake near Jamestown, North Dakota, USA - PPLs Lake P8 Core (1) Depth... | ecosystem: Environmental > Aquatic > Freshwater >... | reverse complement strand
GCGCCAGACGTTCCGACAGCGCCGATTCGTGCGCGGCGTGATGCCGCGTCTCCCGGATCGCGAAGACGGACAGGAGGAGCCCGAGCGCGACGAACGCGATGCCGAGATAGAAGGGCTCCGGACGCAGCCCGTAGGTTGTCGCGATCCACGCCGTGCCGAGCGCCGCTCCCGCCACCGCGACGTAGCCCGAGAATTCGTTCAAGCCCATCGCAAGCCCGCGCTGCCGCGCGCCCGCCAAGTCGATTTTCATGATCACCGTCAGGGACCATGTCAATCCCTGGCTCACGCCGAGGAAGACGTTGGCCGCGACCACCCAGTTCCAGTCCGGCGCGTACATGAGCAGGAAGGGCACTGGCACGGCGACCAGCCATCCCGCCACCAGGACCCGCTTGCGGCCGAATTGGTCGGCGAGACGCCCGGCCACGTAGTTCGCCGCGGCCTTGGTGATCCCGAATGCGACGATGAACGACAGGATCGCGGCGCGCGCGGCGATTCCGAATTCCTCCTGCGCGATCGCCGGCAGGATGCTGCGTTCGAGTCCCACCATCCCGCCGACAAATGCATTGACGAGCACGAGGAGCGCGAACTGCGCCCAGTTCTCGCGCAATCCCAGGCGCACGCCGGGCGCTGTCACGGCCATAAAGATGGCGTTCTACAGGCGTTCATAAACCCGGACTTCTGGAGCCGCCGAGAGGTAGGGCTTCAACTCTCTCAAAACATCGTTGCCGAACAGCGCGCTCTTGAGGTAGCCCTCCGCCGAGGCTCGTGAATCGAATCCGTGAAGCACCTGTCCATCCTCCTCACGCAGGAGGAGGTCCTTGGATTCCGCGCCGGGAATCGTAGAGAGAAACCGGTCTTTGTACTTCGCGTACACGGCGCCGGCCTTCGCGCGATCCGCTGCGAGCACCTTGATCGTAATCTCGAGATATGCCTGGTTCATCCCGGTCTCCTTTCAGTATGCCGGGGTCACGATGTCCTTCTTCGTGCTGCCGACAATGATGATCAGCTCCTCCTGTTCCCTGGCAGGCACCTTGAACTTGTCGAGTGTTCTCTGGAAATCGACCACCATCGCCTGCCATTGCTCTTCGGTGATGTTCAATTGCTGGTGTGATTCCTTCATCGCCCGGCCGGTGTATTTGCATGGCCCGCCGGTCGCTTCGCACACGAGTGCGGTTACCTGGAATTTCAAGCCGGCCTTGGGGACATCTGCGCGTGCCTGGTTGATCGCCGGGTTTGTATTCAACGTGTGGTTGACGAGCAGGCGCTCGATGAAGTCGTCCACGACCGTGGCAATGCTGTAGACACCGCCGAGTCGGTCATAGAGCGCTTTTGGCTGGTCCTGCGCCGTGGCCAAGTCGGCAACCGAGCCGACGAGCACCGCTGCCAGTACCGTCGTCATGGCCCATCGCGTCATCGTCGTCTCCTTCATAGGGGTGCCAAGGTAGGGGGTCCACGTATGATTCGTCCAATGAAACTATTAAATAGCTTTGATAAGCTGGACGAATGGAGCTCCGTCAGTTGCGAACCTTCGTGGCCGTTGCGGAGCTGCGGCACTTCGCGAGAGCCGCGAGCCGGTGCAATCTCTCCCAGCCGGCCGTGTCCCAGCAGATCGCCCTGCTCGAAGCAGAGATCGGCACCAAGCTCCTGAATCGCGCGCGGCGCGTCTCGCTGACCGTCGCGGGTGACGTGTTCCTGGAGGAGGCGCGCCGCATCCTCGGCGCCTGCGACCGCGCCAATGAACGGATGCAGGAAGTCGCACGCGGAGCGGTGGGCCGCATTCGACTCGGTGCGACTGCGACGCCCGGCTTGTACCTGCTCCCCGCGCTACTCGCCAGGTATCGGAGCGAGCACGAGGGCTACGACCTCCGTTTCGAGATAGGCTCGAGTCACGCGATTGCCGAGCGCGTCGCCCACAACGATCTCGACATGGGCATTGTCGCCGGCGCGATGCCATCGGGCGAACTGCAGGCGCGCGGCCTGTCGCGCGACGAGTTCGTGATGATTGCGCCATCGGACTCCCGGTGGGCAAGGGCTCGGGTCGTCAAGCCGAATCAGCTTGCAGCGGAAACTTGGCTGCTTCGCGAAGAGGGATCCGATACCCGGCGGCAGCTGGCCGGGTGGTGGCACCGTTTGCGGCTGGCACCGAAACGAACGATGACGTTCGACAACCCCGATGCGGTCAAGCGGGCCGTGATGGCTGGGCTTGGCATCGCAATGGTCTCGCGGCTCACGGTCGATGAGGAACTCGCGAGCGGTCGGGTGGCACTCGTGCGCATCAAGTCGGGTCTCCCGACACGCGCGTTCTTCGTGGTCGACCACCCGCACAAACACCACGGCGCCGCGTGCCGCGCGATGCTGCAGCTGCTGGAACGAACGTTTCCTACGCACGCGGCGTCTTGACTGGGTTGTGTCGTCCGACGATGGCGCGGGCAGCTGTGCCCGCTACTGAAAATCCGCGTGCCGTGGTTCATGCCGATTCGCCAGAAGTCCTGCGGAGTTTCGCACAGGTTTTCAAGGCGACATTTCCAGCCTAATTTTGATGGTACAGATAATCAGGTCTTTGAAAAAATCCTTGTGAAACAGTACCCTGTTCAGGGGCATTGCTTCCTCTCTCTCCGCCAGTCTTTCCCTGAAACTCGTGTGGCGTCGAACCCGAGTGTCGCGCTGCTCTCTGACATCCTGTGGTAATCAAGCGTCTGCCGGACGCACCTCTCGGGCCACGCGCTTTGCATTGGCAATCTCCGCAACCCGAAGATCGTAGGCGGTTTGCAGATTGAGCCAGGAGCGCGCATCCCCACCAAAGTAGCGCGCAAGACGCAGCGCCGTATCGGCGGAGATTCCGCGGCGCTTGCGCACGACTTCATTGATACGCGGTGCGGGCACCTTGAGTGCGCGTGCAAGGGCGTTGGCGGTCAAGCCTGCCGGCTTGAGAAAATCTTCGCGGAGAATCTCACCCGGGTGCACTGGTCGCATGCCGTTCTTGAACATCGAATTCATCCTCAGTGGTAGTCGACAATCTCCACCTTCACAGGGCCTTCTGCGGTCCACTCAAAGCACAGCCGGTACTGGTCGTTGATGCGGATGCTGTGCTGGCCAATCCGGTCACCCTTGAGTGCCTCCAGTCGGTTGCCCGGAGGGGATTTCAGAAACTCCAGCGTGTGGGCCGCATCGAGCATCGTCAGCTTTCGGGTCGCGACTGCCACGATCGAGCTGAACCGGCGACACTTCCCGGTCTCAAACAGGGCTTTGGTGTCCCGGCATCTGAAGCCCTTGATCACCGCAGAAGTGTATAACGGAGAACGTTAAACGTCAAACATCCACAGGGCTGGGCGATCACTGGAATGTACGGTACTTTCGCAAGGGTTCTGGTGCGTTGGCGGTAGGAAGGTAGCATCAACGGGTCCGGATGGAGCCTGTGATGACAAAGCCAATTGCTCGTGACCCGATCTACCGCCGCCGGCGCTTCGAGGCCGAGATCATCGAGTTATGCGTTCGCTGGTACATCACCAACCGGCTGAGCTATCGGTACCTGGTCGCGATGATGGCCGAGCGCGGCGTGGTCGTTTCCCACACGACGATCCTGCGTTGGGTACTGCGATACGTCCCAGAATTTGAAGAGCGCTGGGCGCGCTACAAGCGGCCCGTGCAGCCCTCCTGGAGGATCGACGAAACCGCGGTGCCGGTGCGAGGAGGGCGCCACTACCTGTATCGAGCAGTCGACAAGTACGGAATGACCGTCAATTCCCTGCTATGTACCGATCGCAGCGTGTTCTTTGCGGAGGAATTCGTCCGGATAACAGTGGCGCGCCACCTGTGTTGGCCGCGTAAATTCAATCTCGACGGCAACGCCGCGAGCCAGCGAGCGTTGCGGCTGCTTTGCAAGCAGGATCCGAGATGGCGATACGTCATCGTTCGCTGTCGCCGCTATCTCAACAACATTGTCGAGCAGGACCACAGGGCGATCAAGCGCCGCTGCGCTTCCATGTTGGGCTTCAAGTCGTTCGGCAATGCGGCGATAACGCTTGCTGGCATTGAGTTGGCACATCGGATTCACAAGCGACAGTTCTCGTTCGGCCCGGGTCGTCAGTGGCGGACCCAGTCACTCAAGCAGCTTTGGGACCGGGCTCTCGTTTCAGCTTGTTTTTGAGATCAGAGCCGCCGAATGGCCTGCTTTCTCGTGCCGCCAATTCCCATGGTGTCGTGCGCTGACGTCTCAATCTTGCACTTCATCGGTCTGCTGAATCGAGCCGAGGAACCGCGTGAGACGCTCTACCCGCTCGGTGACCTGCCTTTGCGCAGTTTCATCGTCCGCATCGGGACCATAGAACTCGTAACCCCAGACCGGCATGTGCCGGGTGCCATGGGCGGCCAGGGGTGACAGCCCGTCGATGATGCGCGCGACCTCGTCTTCGGGAAAGCGCCCGCCGCGCCTCGCGGCGATGCGCGTCAGATCGGGAACCGTGATCGCCATGAGCGGCGCCACGGGACCGTCACCGCGCCCGGCCGCTCCGTGACAACCGGCGCAATGCAGTCGGTAAAGTTCGGCACCCTCAGCCGTCGGCGCCGATCCAGGACGCGTCTGCCCGATGCAGCCCGTCGCCAGCGTCGCGACGGCGACCGCAATTGCGGGCAGGGTATGGCGTGATGACAACGGTCGGCACTCTGTCTGGAAGCAGGTGACGAGCATAGTACTTGTGCGCTTCGCAGACATGTCGAATTTGCTGACGTCCTGGATCCGAACGGCCTGAATTCCGCTAATGTTGTTGCTCTTTAACGAGATCAACCGCATTGTAAACCGCGCGACAATTCGATGATCATCGGACAGGACGGACGTCGCGAGGTGGACGGATGAAAATCAAACGATTCCTGGCGGCGATCTGATTCTGGGTTTGCTTGTCGGCCGCGGCGTGCTCGTGCCGCTGGGTGCCTTCATCCTGATTTGCGTCGCGGTCTTTGCGATTGCCTCGCGCCTCGCCCGTCATGCGAGCACGATCGCGGATGCCACGGGTCTCGGACGCCTCTGGATCGGCACCGTGCTACTGGCTGCGAGCACATCGCTGCCCGAGTTGACCGTCGATGTAAACGCCGCTCTGCTCGATACCCCCGATATTGGCGTCGGCGACCTCATGGGCTCGACGCTCGCCAACATGCTGGTACTCGCGCTGCTTGACCTCAGCTGCGGCCGCCACCCCATTTTCGACCACGTGTCGCCGAACCATGTTCTGGTGGGGACTATCGGTGTAGTGCTCACGGCGATGGCGGGCGCGGCCATCGCATCAGGAGGATGGGGCCGGATCGGCCACGTCGGGACGGAAACGCTCCTCATCGTCGCGGTCTATCTGCTCGGGATGAGGGCCGTATATCGCCACACGCAGCCGAACGCGGCTGCCGGCCGGCAGGCGCTTACCGACGCCAACCGGGGCATTATTGCGGAGCGGTCTCGCCGGCATCGCGATTGGAGCGGTCGGCCTGATGATCACCGCGCCCCTGCTCGTGCTTTCCGCCGAGGCGGTTGCCGTCGAGAGCGGCCTCAGCCAAACATTCGTGGGGACGCTGCTGGTCGGATTTACGACTTCCTTTCCGGAGATTGCGGCCACGGCCGCGGCGGTGCGTCTCGGTGCGTTCGATCTGGCGGTGGGCAACATCTTCGGCAGCAACGCATTTAACATGTGCGTGCTGCTCGGGATGGACCTTGCCTATGTCCGTGGACCCGTACTTGCGCACGTGTCACAGCAGCACTTGCTCTCGGTCCAGCTTGCGGTGCTCGCCATTTCGTTCGGGATGCTGGGCCTCCTGGCGCGCCGTGGCCTGCGCCTCGGGGTGGTGCGGATCGAGAGCGTGCTGATCGTACTCACTTACACGGGCGCAGCATGGCTGCTCGCATCGGGCAAGGCCGCCTAATGGTTCATTGGTGCGTTAAGAATCCGCAGTACCGCGGAGTCCCTGAAGGAAATCGTACATGCTGAAGATTCTGGTTCCGTTGGATGGCTCTGAATGTGCACTTCGCGCATTGGCATTTGCGATACAACGAGCGCAGGAAGCGCCGGGTAGCTCGCTCAGACTGCTAACGGTTCACCAGACACCAATAGTCTACGGAGAAATCGAAGTCTATGTCGGCAAGGCGCGCACGGAACAACTCGCGGCTCGACACGATGAGCTAGTGCTGCGCGCGGGTGAAGAACGGATCGCTTCCGCGGGTGTCCCGTATGCGATGGAGGCTCTCGAAGGCGATCCAGCCGAGGTCATCGCCCGGCGGGCGATGGAGTTGGGTTGCGATCTCATCATCATGGGGACTCGAGGCCTGGGCCGTATCGGAAACCTCGTCCTGGGCTCAATCGCGATCAAAGTGGTGCATCTGACCGCTTTGCCGGTGACCCTGGTGAAGTAGTCTTGATGATCGCGCAGCAGTCGATCGGCGTCGGTCATTTGCTCAATTGCCCGGGTCGGGCGCGCCCAAGCAGCCACAGCCAAATGAAGCCCGCGGTTCCGCACAGCAGCGACGCCGCGAGCACGCCCGTCTTGGCCATCAACAGGTGCTCCGGGTTTCCGGAGAATCCCAGTTCGGCAATGAAGAACGACATGGTAAATCCGATCCCGCCGAGCAGGGACACCGCCGCGATCTGTGAAAACCGTGTATCCGTCGGCAATTGCGCGATCCCGATTCGCAGGGCCAGCGCACTTGCCGCGGTGATGCCGATGAACTTGCCGAACACGAGGCCGGCGGTCACGCCGAGCGCTATCGGGTCGGCAAGGGCCTTCGCGAACGATCCGGATTGCAGCGGAATCCCTGCGTTGAAGAACGCAAAGATCGGGACAACCATGAACGCGACCGGGAGGTGCCAGATGTGCTCGAGGCGCTGCAACGGCGTCTGTACTGCGACGACGCCATCACCGAGTGCCTGCACCACCGCGCGCAGTTGATCGTTGGTCATGATGCTGGCGCCGCGCCGATAACTGGAATCGAATCGCGTCATCAGGGTTTTCACCCGGGCGCTGAACAGAGACGGTTCGTAGCGGGGCCGCGCCGGAACGGAGAATGCTCCCAACACACCCGCCAGGGTGGCGTGCACTCCGGATTGGAGCAGCGCGTACCAGAGCAGCACGGCGACACCGAAATAGGGAATGACCTTGCGGATGCCGGCGAGATTGAACACGATCAGCAAGGAAAACAGCGCTGCAGCAATGGCCAGCCATGCGAACACCAGATCCTGGGTGTAGAAAATCGCGATCACCAGCACCGCGCCCAGGTCATCGATGATGGCAAGCGCCACCAGAAAGGTGATCAGCGCCCTGGGTACGCGGGCCGCCAGCAGCACCAGCACACCGACCGCGAACGCGATGTCCGTGGCCATTGGAATGCCCCAACCGCGCGCGGCGGGGCCTGCGGGGTTCAGCGCGAGGTAAATCAAGGCCGGGGCGATCATGCCCCCGATTGCCGCGGCCACAGGCAGAGCCGCTCGCTTGAGATCTGCCAGTTCGCCCACCAGCAACTCGCGCTTGAGCTCCATGCCAATGACGAAAAAGTACAGCGCCATCAGCCCGTGGTTTACCCACTGCTGCAGCGTCTTCTCCAGTGACCAGTCGCCGATGTTGATGGCCGCCGGCAGGTGAAGCAGGAACTGGTAGCCCACCGCGAGACTGCTGTTGGCGATCAGCAGCACCACGACGGTGGTGACGATCAGCAGCAGCCCGCTGGTGGTCTGACGGTGGATGAACTCCTCAAACGGCGTCAGAATCCGCTCGAAAGCGTGCTCCCACGGCGCACGGATCAACCCCGCCTGACCGGCGTCCTCGCCAAGTCGCTCGTTTGATGGCGTTTCGCCAGTGTTCACTCCGGCAATCTCGTCATAACCTTCAACTGATGGCCGGCAACTTGCTGGGCGTCAGGTGATCGGCCATGGCTCAATTTCCAGGCGCTCCGGATTGCAGTTCTTGGAGTACTACCGGACTCAATTTGACGCCCAGAAGATCCAGGATTGCAAATGCCCCCTCGGCGACCGCTTCGGTGACCTTGCGCGGCAGCACGGCGTCGCCGACGACGCGACTTCTCAGGTGTGGGGCTTCAGAGGTCCGCGCGAATTCGTTGACTGATTTCGCGCCCAGGCACATCACGACCATGTCGGCAGGCAACGTGCGGGTTTCGTGCGGCGATGCAACCACAACGCCGCCGGCCGTGGCGTTAATCAACCGCGTGTTGGGCATCAACTTCACACCGTGCTGCTGCAAGCGCGCCAGCATCAGCGCGCGTTCGTCCACCGGCGCATCGATGGCTATGTCGCCTTCCGCCTCGATGACGGTGACCTCGTGTCCGACGCTGGCAAGATATTCCGCCGTCTGCGCGCCGGAACAACCGCCTCCGGCCACGACAACGTGGCCTTGATGGGCGGCAGATCCTTCCAGAATGTCTCGTCCGGCTGCCACAGGCATGCCTTTCCAACCCGGAATCTCTGGCCGCAGTGGTTCCGCGCCCGAGGCGACAATGACAGCCCAGGGATTCGCGCGGGCAACACCGGCCGCATCCATCGCTGAATCCAGATGCACCTTGACCCCAAGCCGGCTGAGCTCATGCACCAGATACTCCCGCAGCGACTCCCACCCTTCGCGGTGGGGTGCGGCGGCCGCGGCGATGAGTTGACCCCCCAATACCGAACGCGCTTCGTGCAGCGAGACATCGAATCCCGCCAACGCGCCCCAGCGCGCCGCCGCCATGCCGGCGGGCCCGCCGCCGACGACCAGCACTTTCCGACCGTTGCCACCGTGCAGACCGGCGAACTCCGCTTCGCGCCCGGTCTCCGGATTGATCGTGCACAACACCGTTTCCTGGGCGAACAGACGACTGATGCAGCCCTGGTTGCAGGCGATGCAGTGCCTGACATCCGCCAGCTCGCCCGCCGCGACCTTGATCGGCCAATCGGGATCGGCCAGCAGGCTGCGACCAAGGGCGATGAAATCCGCTTTGCCTTGCTCCAGAACTTCAAGCGCCATGGCCGGCGTGCGTATTTTGCCGACCGCAATAACCGGGATTCTCACCGATTTCTTGATACGCTCCGCCAACGGCACCAGTACTCCATCGCCGATCGCCATCGGCGGAATCATGGTGCCCTGCGCATAGGTCGCGTAGTTTCCGCAGGAAATATGCAGCGCCGCCGCGCCGAGTTGCTCCAGTTTCTGCGCCGTGGCGGCCGTCTGCTCGATCGTCAGTCCGTCCGGCACGTTTTCGACGCCGGACAAACGCACAGTAATGGGAAAGTCGGCGCCCACCGCATCGCGCACCGCTGCATACACCTCTTCGAGAAAACGGCGGCGCTTCTCCGGCGTGCCGCCATAGGCGTCCTGGCGGCGGTTACTGAACGACGACAGGAATTGCGCAATGAGATAACCGTGCGCGCCGTGCAACTCGACGAAATCGAGGCCAGCCATCTTGGCGCGCTGCGCGGCCGCCGCGAAGGCAGCGATGATCTCGGAAATGTCCGCTAATGTCAGTTCATGCGGCAATTCGTTCACGACCGGATCTGGGATCGCCGAAGGTGCGACAGGCGTCAGGCCTGACGTCCTGGTGGATGCCTGACGACCACCGTGAAAGAGCTGGATGCCGATCAGCGCGCCGTGTCGATGGGCTGACTCGGCAAGCGCACGCAAACCCGGAATAACGCCGTCGTCATGAATGCCGAGCTGATGCAGGAATCCCTTGCCTTCCTGCCGCACGAAACTGGCCTCCAGGATAATCGTTCCGACGCCGCCGCGTGCAATGCGTTCGATGTGCGCGAGGTAGCGCGGCGTAGCATGTCCTGCGTTATCGGCGTAGTTGTGCACAATGGCCGGCAACACCAGGCGGTTTTTCGCGGTCAGGCGGCCGATGGAACCGGGATTGAATATCGCCTGATAAGACTGTTTCATGCTTTGCTCCATCGATTCGACTTTGCATCTTCTCTCTAACGATCAACCTTTACAGCAAATATCGCGAATGCCGCTTGATTCAGATCAAAGAACTGGACGGCTCTGGAATGCGCCCAATCAGCCTGAGTCGCTTGCCGCGGTGCGCGCCGCTACCATTCACCCTGTTGCACAGAACCAGCATCACAAGGAGGCCATCCGGTGACCATTCTGATGCTCATCGCAGGCATTGCGCTTCTGATCGGGGGCGGCGAGTTGCTGGTGCGTGGTGCCTCGAAACTCGCTGTGTCGCTGGGCATATCGCCGCTCGTGGTCGGGCTGACGGTCGTCGCCTTCGGTACCAGCTCGCCCGAGCTCGCGGTATCAGTGCAGGCGGCACTTTCAGGTCAGGTGGACATTGCCCTCGGCAACGTCGTCGGCAGCAACATCTTCAATGTATTGTTCATCCTGGGCCTGGCGGCGCTGATCGCCCCGCTGATCGTCTCGGCACAGATCGTCCGCCAGGAAGTGCCAATCATGATCGGTGCGTCGCTGCTGCTGGCGATCTTCGCACTGGATGGCAGCGTCGTCCGCTGGGAGGCGGGTCTGCTGTTCGCGATGCTGGTCGGATACACTGTATTTCTGATTCTGCAAAGCCGCCGCGAGTCGCGGGCAATTCAGACTGAGTACGCCGCTGATACGCATCTCGGTGCGCAGCGTC